>Ga0116228_10002094_pt1 | contig 17094 bp, 15 predicted proteins | sample S1TSphfallax_2_FD_89694 | JGI IMG/M metagenome (GOLD analysis project Ga0116228, IMG submission 89694) | Host-associated microbial communities from peat moss isolated from Minnesota, USA - S1T2_Fc - Sphagnum fallax MG | ecosystem: Host-associated > Plants > Peat moss > Unclassified | place... | reverse complement strand
TTCTTCTTCTTTTTTCTTCTCTTCTTCCCTTGCCCAGTGATTTCCCTTTATTTATTTTTTCATTTTTTCTTTTTTTTTTTTTATTTTTTTGGTAAGTTAGGTCATAAACTATAGCATGTGGTCTGTTTCAGACGTGGAGATTGCAGGATTGATAAACTTTTAAATAGTAAACCATGTTCAAACTTGCAACATGTTGTGGATAGATTGCTGACCTAGCACCTGACATGGTAGCCTTGTCATTATTGCTCCATTTAGAGTTAGGGTAGAAATTAGAAGTATCACCATGACATCCAAAATCTAGGAATTATGAAAAATTTGTTGTTAACATCATCAATAGCTAATTGATTGTAAAATCGAACTACTAATGTTATTAGATAGTCTCTGACATGGTCTCTAATCAAAGTCTCTAACATCACCTCTAATGTTTATGCCATCATCATGAACATTTCATTCTATTTGGGCTACCATTGTGAAGATGAGAGACACTCCACCATCGTTTGCATAAATTGCAAAATGTTTCACCATAGTTCAAAATTGTTGTGAAAATTGTAGAAATTCTACCTTGGTGGCTCCTCAATGAAAATTTGTGTCATTTTGCTGCTACTTGACATTCTACCATTGCATCCTCCTCAATGAACACTGTTGTCGTTTTGCTATTGTTCAACATTTGACCATTGCACTTTGCCATTGCATCCTCCTTGACGATCACTTTTGTTGTTACTCAACTTTCAATTGTTCACCATTGAACACATTATTATTTGACAATTCAACGATGCAACCATCATAGTTTTTGGTAATTTTTTCAAACTTGTTCAACATTTCAAGGATGGATACTTTGAATATTTTAACAACAATAGTGCTCAAAGAATGCAAGATGAAAAAGGCAACAAAAAAACAACAATAGGTGCAACACACCTTTGCAATGCCAATTCGAATCACACTAAGGTGATGGCCTTAATCAACTACAAGTAGAAAGGAAACATTGCTCTAAAATGAATCATTGATCCTAAAACCAACATGGTCAGCAACAAATAAATGGAACAAGATTGCAAAACACCTACAAGAAACAATGGTGGATGTCATGGACCAAATCAATTCATTTAACTTAAATTTGACAATAACAAGACCAAATCTTTGGATAACAACTTCAAATAACATCTCAAGTATTTAATAAAAACGGACAAAAAACTTCACAAGATGAACAAACAAATGGTAAATGTCCTATCCAATTTGAACACCGTAATGTGCCACATCTTTATCAAAGTCCAATCATTAATGCCACAAAAAATGAATATATCTTACTCCAATTTTGATGAACAAACAATGGTGAACAATCAAAAGATAGTTGAAAAGTGACAACTTGTTTTTTAAAGAAATAACATGAAGGATGATAGATTTTAGGTGAAATTAAATCATTCGGAACTTGTATTTATGTGCCAAACAATGACATATACCATATGCTATTAGATATTCTACTTTTCTTTAGCCCAGGGCTTAAGTTGTGTTGTATTGGAAAGATTTGCAATGGTATTGGCACATCATGTAAGTCGATTCCAAAACCTTGTACTTATTTGCTTAAAGTGATTTGCATCTCTTTCAGCATGTCTCCTAAGATCTTAGCAACAACTAATTTAGTGCAGAACATATGGGAATGTATACAACGGAATCATCTTCAAAACTCAGGAAACAAGTTGGCATGTCACCTCTTAGTCTATTTGGAATGTGTTAACCTTATAATTTGGAGCTTTTTATATATTTTTAAATACAAAAAACTAAGCAATGGTTACAATTGCTTATGTATGCATTAGTAGGAGTGCCCCCAATAGTAACCCAATGTTTAGGATTAAAAATATTTTTCCACAAGCTGGGAGTTTGATTCTTGACAATTTCAACAAATATCAAATAAAAAGTTCTCCTTTTTCTTTGCTAAACCTTTTGCAAATTATTTTGTGTTTAACATTAGTCATAGGTATGGTATTAATTCAATAGTTGGTTCACCAAGCTCCTTTTGAACCATTAAATTGTATTGGTCACCAATTGTCTCAATGTTTTAACTTATGGGTTGGTGCAAAAATTCAAATCTATCTAACAAGCCACCCACCACACAACACATTTATATTTTCAATCAATTAAAAATTCAATTAGTTCATAGAAACAAAACAACAACGTGGAACAAATAGGAATTTGTGGATTAAAAAGGGTGGAATAGAAAGGTTTTTCTCTTTTATCCATTCCCACACGTGCATGGATTTGCATTGTCAATTTGAGTTCAATGATCAATCACACACACCTACCACATTGTCATTAACCAACCATAAGATGCAAAAGCTATTTTTTTAACATTCAATTGCACACAAATTGACTAACAACACACATATGAATCACAATATTTTATCGACCAACACAACTCACACCACATATGATCCCATGCACCTCAAAGTGAACTCAATTGATTAGATGCATAGCAAAAGTGCATTGAAATTCATCAAAACCACTATAAACATACAACACATGTCCATACATTCATGTCATGTGCATGGGGTAATGACATTTTGTATTATAAAATTGGGAGATATAACAAATTGATCATTTTAATGCAACCAATACATTGTCCAATCAAGTATCTTCAGAACTCTTTATTCACTTCATGTTATTTTACATCTTTCAAGCAACTAAACATAGTATTATATTGCCTATTCAAAAATCAGCAAACTCCCCTTCCTTTTCTTCCCAAAGCTTGTAGAAGAAGCACATAAAAAACCTTGCCAAAAATGTTGCATGTCACCACACCTTTGATTCTCAACATCATCAACTTGTTGTTTGTTTATGAACTCAAACTATCAATACTTTCATTTTCAATAACCAATTTATTTTTCCTCCTAATAAATGTAAGATTTATGCACAATAGTGTGACTCATTTTTGGCAAATACAACACTCCATTCAAGTTTGTAAAAAATGTTCAATTAAACATGGTTGTTAATTTTTTAAATGTCAATAAATGTTCACCCCCCTATGAACACTACCAAACCTAAGTCAAAACTAACAACACTAATATGATATTCTATGGTAGACAATTTGGAAGTCTTAAAAAAAAACTTGACATGAACAAGACCCCAAGTAATATTTTTTTAAACATGTTCTTGAAAGAAAAAAAGGTTGAGAAAATGGAAAAAAACCCATTTAAAAAGGACTTATGAATAAAGGTTCAATTTTGACCCATTCAAAAATCCATAACTACAATTTAATTAAAGTTTTAAAGAAAAAGGTTTGAAGTATGATTTGATTACAACATTTCTCAATACATACATAATCACTACAAATGATTTGAAATGAATTTGATACTAATTCCTCATTTTTTTATATCCCAATAAAATTCCAAATCCATATTTTCAATTTTCAAAAACCCACTACTGACAATGAGTGCATTATTATTTTGTAATTATATTTTTTTTTTCATAATCAAATTGTTAATTTGGAATCATTTTTCTATCAATAAATTTAAGGTTATGGGTCCAATTTTTTTAAGGTGTACCAAAATCTTGTCACAATGTCACCTTTTTCTATCTTTTTTACTTAGTCTTTTTTACCACATAAAGACACATTTATGGATGATTATGATGGAACCTATAATTTTAATGGTTTAAAATATAGTCCTTTTGAGAATTTGACAACTTTTGATTCATTATTTTTTTATGGGGATCAAAATATAGGGTAAAAAAAAACTGCAATAAGGACTAAGCCTTTTTTGTTTTATGTGGTACAATTTAAAAGATTTTCACCCTTATGTATTCACCATAGATATTTGAACAAGATGTGCCTTAAATGGGGGATGTGTGAATACTCAATTCAACTAATCACATATATTGTAACGAACACAAAAACAACCAATTTTATAGAATTTATTACTCCAAGATGAGAACACATGCATGCCTAGTTCCAAATCTAAATCATGTAACAAAAAAAAACAAGAACAAGAACACAACATGTGCAAGATAAGAATCCAATAAGATTTTATAACAAGAATGAAACAAGAACAAAACAAGGTTGTGACACAAAAAAAAAACCCCCAAAATTGGTGTTGAACAAATTAAAGGTAATTAAAAGTCCTACCTCTATTTATACCCCTTGGGCACCTAACTCAAAAAAACTTCCATAGAAGCTTTGTCCCCATGTGTGACCCATGTTCAAAAAATTTCAAAACATAAATTTCATTAATGAATTGACATTCTTCAAATTTGAAATTGTGAGCTAAGAATTATGGGAGGAAAAAAGTTAAAAGTCAAACTAATAGTTTGATTTTTTACTATTAAAATTTGAAGATTAAGGATCAAATAACCTCCAATAAAAGCATGTCATATTGTTTGAAAATTCTCATTGAAGGTTACAACTTTGTAATTGAAAGCTCTTCAAATGTAGTTCATGCAAGAAAATTATGAACCCATAATATTGGAAGGTTTATAATTTCAAAATTTTAGAACTACCATTTGAGAATCCTAACTATTTTAATAATTTCAATTTAAACCCCATGATGAGGTTGAAAGTGTACTATAGGGAAGATGATGACTTCTTGCCAATTATAGGTTGTGTGAGGTAATGAATCTAAAGCAAATTCATGACCCAAAGTTGATTCAAGTTCCATTAGTCACCTACATTGTTTGGCTTGTACAAGTGATTTATTTGTGAAGTGTTCGTGAACTTGTCATTCATCCTAGTCCTCATCCTTGAGCTCTTTAAACATCCTTCTTTCTCCAATGCACATAATTGGGGAACATGCCCTCAAAATTTTCTTCATTCTACTTTATTTTTGTTAATGACATTTAGGGGTTCATCGCCCAAGCCTTGTGAAAAACTAAAAGGTGTATCATTTTTCATTCTCCAAATGTATCTAAGCTTATTTGTTGCCTTAATTTATTCTTGGCATGTTTCATTTTGCCTTGCCTCAGCTTTTGGTCATGAGCCTAAGGCCACAAGAAGGTTATTACATAGTTTCATAAAGAACTTGTAAATTAAAAACCTATAATTAAAAAAATCTAAGGATATAGAATGAATTTGGGGAAAATAGGGGGGACCCATTCAAACCTTTGAAAAATCAAAAGAATCAAATCATTTATTCATTATGAAGTTAAAAAAAACACACACAAAACTTATTCATTTATTTTATTATGTGTGCAAATGGTGCCCACCATCAAAACAATATTCAATTGTTTTTATCCATATTTGATTTTCTAATCAAACTTTAGATACATCTGAAAAAATATATATTATTGTAAAATGCATGGTTCCCATAAGTTTAAGACTAAGTTTAAAGATGAAAATCATATTGTTTGTCATCACCAACATTTTGTTTGTGCAAAATGCTTTGATTTTGTGGAAGGTTGCACAATGGATGAAATTTCAAGAACTTGGCCCAATTCCCTTGGGAGGCATTTAAAGAAGTTCCCTCACTTCACTAGTAAGGACACATGGTGTAATTACTTTAACTAGTGGGTAGCCGTGACCTTCGGACACTGTGAGGCGCAAACGCAACGTGCCAACCCCTTCCCTTCTTGAGCTACAGAGAGAAAGGAGAGAGACAATCGATCTCGGGTACCCGGGCCGGTGTCGACGACAGCCCCGAAAACACACGGGCCCTATTCTAGTCCACCCGTGGCAAAGAGCTTGGTTTATGGCCCGGGACCCGGGTCTTCGTGGGAGACCGGACTTCGTCACCGACCTGGTTTAATACTTACTCCTGCGGTTCCACACACCTGGGCGCCGCCCGGCCCGGGCCAGGTTTTTTTTTATCGTTTGGGTTTTTGAAACTTAGGCGTTGGGACTTGGGACCTAGATTGGTCGGGACTCAAGATTCAATAAGTAAAGAAGTAACCGAAGTAAAAGTGTGTGACTAGGGGGACAGTTTTAAAAGTGACCTGGGTTTTAAGACCTCAACAAACAGTATGCGAGCCCGGTCGGCCTATACCCGAGCTCCAGCACTACGACCTACCTACCTACCAAATGTTAAGCTGATTCTGCCAATGAATTAAAATGCAAAATTATCTTGTCACTCGACACACGCACAAACGTAATGAACTTATATATAAGATTTCCATTAAGTCCATGTCATTTTATGTTTTTCTTGTATTGGCATTAAGCTTATTACCACATTTAAAAATTAATCCTTTGCACCCAAAATGGATCTAAATTAAATTGAAAGCTTAATTCTAACTTTTGCTAATGTAATGCTAACTCATGGCTTGGCTCTCTAATACCAACTTGAAAATGTAAAATATCTGAAGTATGTTTCATTGATGTATTAAACTCTCCGTACAACCTTGAAATCTCAAAACAATGTTTGAATTCCAAATGTGTTGGAGCATATCCATTGACACCCATTATTTGAGCCTCTAAAGGTGTTTACCACATCCAACAGAGGGTTAATTATTTTCCTTGTCCACAACCATAAACATGAAAAATTGCACACTAAGAAGTGACACTATTTAAATGTCACCATGTGTGCCAATCATTGTCACCGACCAATCAAAACCAATCCTTCTTTGTACTGACCTTTTTAGATATCACTATATCTTTTTTCTATGTTCAGATAGCAACAGTAGCCACTTACAGCCTGCAGGGGCAGTACCCTTCATACTTGCGGCAGAAACCCAGGAGCCCAGCAGAATCCTTAAGAAATTCAATGTGGACTCTCTGCAATAGTACCTTTGAAATAGCAAAGCGATAAGCCACAGTTTCAAATTTATTGATTGTGATATGGGAGAAACTTGGAATCCAAGATTTGCATTCTGTTTCCACTCCTGTATTTGTCCCACACTAGCTTTTTGCTTCGGAGACTTCAAATGATTGAAAACCAATAGACCCCTTCCCTGGGTTTCAATCAGGAGTATGTTGTCTGCATTTATTGGGGCCATAGTGATCAGAACTTCGTCTAACCATTGTATGACAAAGAGCACAGTAATGATTCTGACAAGCCCAACAGAGAATGTGGTTGTTGTTTCCTTCCTGCCCATCACATCAATATCACCCATAATTCCCAGTGAGTCTTTCCTGTTCGGTACAAGAGCGTGAGTTCCAGACAGAGAACACAGATATTCCAAACTCCAATGCTTCATCCCATAAGTTAGAAGCAATGGTCCAGTGATAATGGTCATGGAAATTGTGGCAGGAAGTGTTACACCCACCATGCACACCAATACCATCCAAAATATCATTTAATCACAGGAAATTTCTTTTTACATGCAGATACTTCGAAGCATGAGATTGCTCTCAAGCCACTCAGAGGAAGCTGGGACACATCCATCATGCTACTTCTAAGGTAAGACTCAGCATAAGTTCAAACATTGATCCTTCAAAAGAGGCACATGCTATAACTGACTTGAATACCTAGAACACAACCCATTTTTCTTCAAAAAGATTTAGGTCTCACCTTAAAGTTTGGCTGTCTGCAGTTTGGGCAGGGTCGATAACCAGCCACACCACCAAGCTGCCCACCAGCCTGATTGAAAGCTTGTTGCTGTTGGTGCTGTGCTAACTGTAAGTTGAACCTCTGTTCCCACTGATCGATCTCTTCTTGGTTAAACAGAACACATGATCCATCCCTGGACACAAACAAGAAACTGAAGATTGAATGCTTCCAAGAGTGCTACAACCTATACAAGCAAGCTACCACTAAAGATGAAACGGCATGGCTTATCTCCTCCCTTAACATTTTCCTTTGATTGTTGATCCAGAGTCACTCCAGAAGGCACAAACCTAGTCCTTGAATTCATGATCTGAGCATTGAAACCATGCCCTAAGAGATGAAGCTAATAATACTCCAACTGAGGACCCCCCTTAAATATACACATACTGCATACACACCTGAAATGTTCATAGCCAGAAATAGAATGGCCACATTTGAAACAAAAGTGATTTCCACAGTTGCTACAGGTCATCTTGTTGCAGCCTTCAGACTTGGTCACAGCCATTTTGCATGTGGGACACTGCTTTGCTTCTGTACCTATATACTTCATGTTGAGAACCTGGTTGATAAGGTCCTTTTCTTTCCTGCTTTGTTCCTCCCCTAAAACCCGCCCTTTTTGCCGGCTCTGGAAATTTCATAAACTTGTCTTCAGATACTGAAATCTCTCTAAGGCTTCCAAACAGAAACAGCACTACATTACACCACCATATGTCTCACCAAGCCATCAGATGACAGGCTAAGGGAATTTTTAGTCCACAGCTGAAACCTTAATGAGAAGTACAACAGTTTTGACTCTTATACAGTTTTTTTACTGGTAGCAGGAGTAACAGGATGCTTCTTAAGCAAGGATGTCAAGAAACATATAATATCTTCACAAGTAGAGTAACTTGTGAGTATCAAGAAAGTTCCATATGCATGATTAAAGGTAACCAGAACCAGAAGACATTTCCTCAAGAAAAACTCCAGATGAGGACTAAGGAACTGGGAAGAAATAAATACACAGAAGGAAGAACTAACAACATGAACTATAAACCGGCAATACAAACAGCAGTGACTGTCTCTCTATGCTTCAGTGACCATCAACAGCGACAAATGATGGGGAGTTTTCTATAACAACTGACCCACTGACTTCATCAGCTCCCTATCATAGGCCAGGCCAGTGTAACCATTAGCCTGCATACTGTTTCTATTGCAAGTCCAGAAGCAACAACATGAAGACTCGATCATGATACTGGCTAGTACCCTACACCAAAGAAGGGAAAACACAGAGGTAAAAAACGAAAAATCAAAATAGGAGGCACATAAGGAACAATGAACAGAAAATAGTAGACAAAAGGAAGATGAATGAAGTCCAATATCTTCACAAGTACCGAGAATTTCTCAATAGTTATGATTTAAGACAATGTGCAAAGAAATGAGAGAATGCCCAATATATACTAAAGGTTACGAATATTTCAGATATGACAACATAACAGCAACGAAACAGCAAGCATGGAAGAAAAGGGAAAAAAGGAACCCCAACCATAAAGAAAAGAGAAAACCAGACCACAAAACAAATGAGGAGCAGTTTGAATGACATCATTGGTCATATGCATTTTCAGGGACCTTCAACAGCAACATGTATGAGATTGACCACCTATCACAACGTCCCCATTGACCTCTCAAGCAAAAACATCAAGAAAAAAAATGATTCTGGTTCAAACCTGGAGAATACGAAGACGAGCTTCTGGAGTCATACAAATTGCACCAACATGCCATGAGGAAAAGCATAGACTGCAGAAGCTGAAAAAACAGTTACTGCACTGTACATGATGGTCCTGATCTTCAATGCCCACATTCTTGCAGCGTGGGCAGTAAACGATATCTGTCATAGAATCCAGGGTCCGCTGCAATGTCAAATCCTCCCAGCGTTGAAAGGCCTCTGGTCCCAGAAGATCCTTTAAAAGACCAGGAGGAATTGGTTCTCTGCCACCCAAAAAATATAATATACATCACGTAACAAACCTCATAGTAGTTCAACAGATCATAAAGCCAACAACATACATCAGATACACAACTCACCAAACAGACTAAGATTGCCTCTGGGGCTTACACATGAGTTGCAACATAAACAAAAAATGCTTGGTACCGATGGACCACAAGATCAGCTTTTCTAAATTCATTCACAGGAGGTTTAAACATGTAAGACACATCAAGACATGAATGGTATAACACAAGGCAGGGAAAAATTCCTCCAGCTGACATTTTGATAAGTGAGACATACCTGCAACTGGTATCTGGGCAGGTCAGGTTGATAACAGTACCCTCCTTCACCTGCATATCTGAAAACTGCTGCATACAAGCCCAGCAGAACATATGCTGACAGGGCATCCTGGCAAACTCTTTTCCTGTTGAAGGCATTGCCAACCATAGCATACCACTTAAGCATGAACCCCAAAAATTGGCTTCTGACAAGGCAACATGCACCACCTCAAAAGGTCCTCTAAAAACCCTGTTTAGACTAACATCTCTTCCCCAGACATTACATCCTGCAACCAGTAAAAGACACTCTAGTCTATGAATCCAGTTTTAGATGCAGTGCACAAGCTGCCATATCTCCCTATTACCACAATGCAGGATGGTGAAAATAGTTACCAGTATGCTCAGTCAAGCAAATATTGCACACGTGCAAAGATCTCAAGAACTCCTTATTCTGCCTCTCCTCATTATGCCGAAGAATTCGGGCAATGTCAACATCAAATGATGTTGATGAAGACAGGGCTCGTTCATCAGCATAATCATTGATCTTTTTTTCCCTTCCTCTCTCATGGTAGGGGCCCAATTCCAGTTTTTCACATATACCAAGATGAGAAAGAGAATCTGTCCGTAACCAGTCAGCCCAAGTATAGACTACCACCTCAGGAGAATAATCAACTGCGATTTTGTCAAGGGAGGCACAGAGACTGGAAAGCTTCAAGGGGCTGAGCCATAAACATGAAAGGGTGAAGAGAGGGGGTGAGTGAGAGGGGTAAGTGGCAGGCAATACACATAACAAGCAGATTGGGGGCAGGTGTTGGATGGTGAAAGAAAAGCTTCCACTTGTGGAGGTGACACTGCTATTATCTTGCAGTTCGGAGCGACTGGGTGCATCTGCCACAACTGAAATACTCGGTGGTAATTCAACATGGACATTGATCTGCACCAGAAAACTACAGATCAGCACAATCCCTGCTGGGCTTCCAACTACTTCAACTGGAAATAAGTTAGTGCTGAAATGGAGAGTCTCAGATGTTGGAAGATAGATTTTTAAAAAACTAATGAGACAACTGCCATAGATTTAGTCAGCTGAAGTACATTCTGTCCACAACAAGCCAAGACCACATAATGTGAAAACCTAGCGATAAAATGACCTGCTATAGAAAAACTAGGGTTAACTGAGGAACTTTGTTTTTAACATTAATACTGCATCTCCAGTGAACAGACCTGAGTTTTGGTGAAGGAACCTTTCAAAGCACTTAGACTATATCAACACCAAAAAGCCACTACCATGATCTTAGCTTATCCATAGACCTGATGTGGGTGCTAAGGAATCTTACCATGAAAGCAGAAGGCCTGCCTTCAACTTCATCAACTGGAATGAAGTCTGTTTCAAAGATTGACTGCAAAGCTAGTATCTGGAACACATAGGACACACATTCAGTTAGAGAAAAAATATGATCAAAGGAAGACAAATCGACACAGGACAGAGACTTTGACAACAAGAGAGAGCTGAAAACAAGAAAATACCTCATCTTTTTGCTGTTGTGCATTCTGTTCCAAGTCAGTTTCTGACAGTCCCTGCTGCTCCCCAGCAGCAATAGCTAATCTCACTAGTTTTTCACAGCCCATTACCTCCTCTGTTTCATTTATTGCCTTTGAATGTGCAATGGCTCTCCCTTCCATCAATTTGCTTCCATTGCCTGTGCTTGAGTTTGCAAAAGCTTTTTTATTTGGAGACAAATCTTTCGGAGCTACAATCCCATCTTGAACAAACTCATGGCATGTTGCTTGAGGTGAGAGGGGTTCAGATTCCTTTGCAATCACAGCAGCTGGAGATGGAACCTTCAGCACAGGCTGTGGGGACTGGTCACTTGACAATCCAGCGCAGCTCCTGCCTACAACAGTAAACTTTTCACCTGCACAACCACCATTACTTTGCCACAATCATTCCCCCCTACTGAAATGGAGCTACTTCATTTCCATGGAGTTCAAAGTCAGAGCACAGCTGAGGTTCACAAGCCCATTCTTGAGGAAAAGATATCTGCCTAGGCTACAGAAACCTCATGGCTGGAACATACCACATCAAACCTTTGGAGGGGTGACAACTGTATACAAAACTTCTTTCATGAAGTCATAGACTAAGATTGAAGCAAAAGAAAACAACTCCTAGCTGAGTTTTTAAGCTCTTGAAACCTTAATGAGTAAAACTCATAACAATGATCGAGCAAGATCTCTGTCTAGACCACAGAAACCTCACAACTGGACATAGCACATCAAAACTTTGGAGGTGTGACAATTGTGTACAAAACTTCTGTGATGAAGTCATAGACTACAATGGAAGTGCAACAAAACAGTTCCTAGCTGAGGTCTTATGCTCTTGAAACCCTAGTGAGCAAACCTCTAAACAATGACCAAGCAAGATCTCTGTCTAGGCCACAGAAACCTGATGACTGGTACACACCACATCAGACCTTTGGAGGTGTGACAACTGTGTACAAAACTTTTTCTAAACAACTGTCTAAACAATCCTCGCCCGCCTGCACTACAAGAGACATCATGTGGTGAAATGGTAGGCCATATCTTTGTGAAACTCCCTGAATTCAATTCAGTAAAGTGGTAAATTACCTGCAGAAACGTTACCTGCATGTGCAGGCACTTTGTCTTCGTCGGTTGGCTGAGCCTTCCAAACCAGAGCTCTGGAACTTCCATGCCTATGACCTTTGCCTTTCCTTACCATCCCTGATTCCTGCCAACCAACAGCCACAAAACCGACCAAAATTATTCCCTTTGCTGTCCTCCCGAGAGCTGCTGTATGGCAAATTCTTGCAATGGAGAACCAATGATCAAGCACTTCAACCGGAGATGATGCATTTTTATTATGGGAACACCAAAGGGATGCCCCAAGTGAGGAATTCGAGAACCCGAAAAAAAAGAAAAAGCACTCCTAAATTCGCTTCCAGCCTTCCAGGTCTTCTAAGCTGTCGCTGCTTTCAGTCCTATGTAGTACAAGGGAGCCACGAAAAGGAAAGCCCCAAGACTGGAGAATGGCAAACAAAGACACACACACACAAGAGCACATGCGCACGCACAAAGCATACCGATTGAGCACCAGGAGCTAAAACCCTAGTTCCTTCCTCAAGTCCTCTCGAATGTCTCTCGGAGTTTTTCCAGATGTCCCGCGGCCTTGATGCACCAAAGAGAGATCCAATGCAAAAATCAATAAAATAAGCGCACTGCTACAGCTGCATACGAAAAGCTTGCACGTCGGTCCGATGCTCCATCAAAGAGAGGAGAGAGAAGGGGGGGGGGGGGGGGGGGGGGGCGGGAGGAAAAAACACAAAAAAGTACCAAAAAGACCAGGAAAAATCCCTTAATGTAACGTACCTTCAGGTGCTACCTCGTTCAGGCCAATCCTTTCAATGTATATCGTAACATGAGAGGAACAAGCAGCGAGCATCATCGCCAGACTGCATCGAGAGCAAACCTCTTACGCAAGAAACCCTAACGAAACTCCATTTGATCTCGTGAAGCACCTTCGTCGTCTGCTTCGTCTTCCCCGGCAAATCGACGCCGTCCAAAGAGGCAGTTTTGATCGTAGCGCGTGGCCCCCGGAGGAACGCTCCGATTCGCACTTCCTCCTGCCTGAAGCCCCGTTTACACTACGACGGGGGGCACCCCCTTAACTTGTGTTCACAATAAGAAGGGGGACAAGTAGATTTTGGGGCCAATATCCAAAGAGGGGGTTATCAAAATTGGTACCCATCACATTTGTCGCCACCAATTTTAGTATGGAAATAACAAAATTGTTTTTACATTCTTGTAAACTATTTATAAATTAGCAAGTGTTCCTAGTCCATATGCAAGACTGACTAATAGAACAATATGGGAGTGGTTTACAAAGGATGGGGTGTTGAAAGAAAATTACATTCAAGTTGCAGAATGTGGGACAACAAAGAAACACTACGAAATAATTTGTTTTTATGCAACTTGTCTTATGTAATTAAAAAATGTTGCATGCAACTATTTTTTAATTGCACATGACACATGTAATTGATAAGATAAGTTGCAAAAAATAGTTTTTTTACTAATGAAAAATCCCAAATAAAACATGCATGAACTCAACAAGCATCCTAAGCTAAAAGATGAAATGGTTTCTCTTTTACAAAAATGAAACAAGTTGGCCAACCATTATCAACTAATATTGTGCAACCCATCCTTAAAGGTATGATATAATCTATTACTTTTGAACTCATCCAAACTTGGACATGGAGGATTTATTGTCACAAGAAAGTGGTTTAACTAATTCATGAAACAATACATGTGTTGTGTTTACCATGGGGCAACCACTACTACAAGCAAATTTCCACCAAATTGGCTTACTCAAGGCTTATATGGTTGTTTATTTGGTGAAGGCATATTATATTCCACTAACATTTGTTATAAATAACGATCAAACTAGAGTCCATCTTGAGCCTAATGATGGTGAAAGAACTTGGGAACCAAAAAAACAAAACATGTGCAAGTGTTGCATTTGGAGGATATGAGGCAAATCACAATGACGATATCCTCTAATGCTACATGGGACCTACCTCCACCATAGATTGTGTTTAATGGCATTACATTAAAACGTTTCCCCCAAACAACCAAAGAAAAAGAAAATGCATCAAAGATGGTTGGGATATCACCTTTAGTGAAAACCATTGGTCATCATTGGAAACAACTAAACAATTTATCACAAGCATTTTCCTCATTACTTATAATCACATATTCAAATTTTAAGGTTAAAGAAGGAGTAGAAGATGGTGTGCATCATAGAATGTTAAAGTGTTCACATTAGCAAAAAGTTTATAAATTAGATAAAAAAACATGCAAACATCTTGTTGATTTTTGTTTTTACTAATTGCACAAATGAACTTCAGCTAACACATGATTTTGTAGAAACCACTCAAACATGTATCTAAATTGCATTTTAATTTTTGGACTTTTCAAACAATAAAAAACTAGATTAGTGATGGGCAAAAGCCAAAGGCAAACTTCAAAATGGCCAACCCAAAACCTAGAATTTGTGATTAATTACATGAAACATGGATAGAGGTGAAAGCCATGAAAACAACAATTATCAAAGGATAGGACAAAACATGCACACTAGAGCTTTTTAACTTGAATTTCAATTGGTAGCTATGGAAGCCAACAACATTGTTTTTCAAGGAAAAAATAGTTGCAAAAGAAATAATGGAAGCAAATGGTGATGTTGATCCAGCTCTTCCAATGTTAGAAGTTGTGGAAAATTGTTTTCAACCTACACCTACACCACCATTTACAAATGTAAGGCCAATAGGAAAAATACATAAGCTAGGTGCACAAGCTAGGAAGAAAAAAAACCTCAATTAGGTTTGGAAATGTGCATTTATTATTGGCATTATTGTAGTTATTATTGGTATTGTTGTAGTTGTTATTGTCATTATTGAAATTGATTCAATTGATGCAGTGTTTGGTGTGTGTTTAGTTGTTATTACTATTAATAACCAATGGGCTTGGGTTACCATGTTGCCTATTATGGCTACTGGCCTCCAAGCATCACCAATCTTTGCATCTGTAGTGCATTGTTGCTTTTCAATTTACAACAAGTGACAACCATGTGCATGGTTAGTGATTTTCAACGACATGTGTGGTAGTAAACAACTACTACAAGTTACAACATAGGATTTGTTAGAACATATGCATTATTTTGGGAATTAATAAATTTAAAAAAATCTTCAGTAATATTATCTTATTTTCTAAAGAAAATTTTCATTTTAATAATGGGTCCTTTGATAAATGTCAAACATAATGTTTCTTCCATTTATGTAAACTAAAAGGGTCCATTGCCATTAACTACTAACTCCGAAGTATTTTGGCATTAGACTTGTTTAACAACTCCAAGGAAATGAATATATTTTTCATGTGTGTGATTGAACCTTAGTCCTAAATTTCCAAATGCAATCCCCCTTCCAACAAATGGTGGAATTAAATGAATTTGGACCCATCAATAAAAAAAAGTATACATTTATTAGTGAGAGAGAAAAAGTATAAATACCACTCAAAACATTGAGGAAATGTTGTTGATTCACACCATTTCCCACTTTCATTTTGCATGTTTGTTTCTTATCCTATTTATAGTTGTTAATATTCCAATGATGAATAGGGCATAGAAGGCCCTATAAAAGGTTAGTGTAAGCCCAACAAAGGAAGGTAGGTAGTGTCCACTTTTACCCCACTATTTGCCACTGCTAAACAAAAATATGTAAAATATTACGGATACCAAATATAAACATCAAAAGCTCAAGGTTGCAAAGTGGAGAGGGTGAAAGATGATGCTCTTGTACAAATGTAACCAAGGAAGGAATGAACATGATTATAACATTTATGTGAAGCAACAACATTGTTTGGTGATGGTAGAAGATCTCAAATTTTGTTTCACCAAGGTTCAATGTTGAAGGTTTGACCTAGGATGGAAGTTCCTCCAAAGGTAAGCCATCATCCAATTGCTGCATGAAAGCATTTCCATTTTTTGTTCTCCAATGCAATCTTTTCTATTGTTGATGGTTGAGCACCCATGATCCCAAATTTAACTTATGGAAACAAGTTGCACATTTGTTATTTATGTCCCACATTCAAAGTTGTATACAAGCAAAAATAAACAAGGTTTTCTTATAGCTTCACTTGGCAAAGTGAAATCACACTTCCAAGCATGCAACAATAGTAATAGAATGAGACCGAGGATAGGATGAAAAATGAAAATCAATATTGATGTTGTAATCCCAATTGCCACATATGGCCTTGTTTTCTAAATCTTCACCATATGGCAAGCCATCAAAATGAATTTTATTTTTCTTTCATTCCATATATTTTTCATCTTCCTTTATTATTTATGTTGATATATCTACCAATTTGTGAGCTTCAACAAATATCTTACTTGTCCTTTAAATGTTATAAGTTCATGAAACTTAAACCATGTTATTTTTAATTAAATAGAAAAATTATCTTCCCTAAAAAAATATTCCAATAAGATAAGAGAATAATTTATAAATTGGAACATGTTAAGTAGATTTGCTTCAATCCTTATTTGTACCCCTAGTCTTCATAGGTTTGCAAACTATGAAAATTCTCATGTGATCAAGTTAGTCAATGTCAATTTAAGGGTCTTAAAACAACTCATATTTAACTTGGCAACTACTGTTGTGTGTGAAGCCTAATCAATTAATTGCACCACCCAAGCCTATCAAATTAATTACACCGTCCCTACCAAATTAACAACCAACCACCATTGTCTAAGTTTAGTGGTAGTTGGTGAACTTGGTTGGTGAACTTGGTAGGTGGGAGTTGGTGGCAATTGGTTGGTGAACTTGAAACTATAAAT
>Ga0116228_10002089_pt1 | contig 17112 bp, 18 predicted proteins | sample S1TSphfallax_2_FD_89694 | JGI IMG/M metagenome (GOLD analysis project Ga0116228, IMG submission 89694) | Host-associated microbial communities from peat moss isolated from Minnesota, USA - S1T2_Fc - Sphagnum fallax MG | ecosystem: Host-associated > Plants > Peat moss > Unclassified | place... | reverse complement strand
TCAAAAAATGAGTTAGAATTGTGTAAGTAATCATCTAACCAACTCTATAACATACGATTGCAAATGTAATCATGGAATCACAAAACCAAGCTTTTGGCATAGTGGGATGAGAAGTTATGAAAAAAAGTTGCACAAAGGATGAAAAATTTGAGAAAAAAGGTTGGATATTGAATGAAAAGTTAAAAATTAAAAAAGGTTATAGAATGGATGAAAAGTTGAGAAAATGACCTCGCACATTCAACCACTGTTGAAAGAATGGCAAAGTTCTACCAAGTGCCCCAACTTTTCATCCATTGTGCAACTTTTTTGAATTTATGGGGGAGAAAAGGAGAAGTGTTATCCATGTTCTCATTTTCATCCATAGACGCTCTTTAGATATTTTCTTTCACAAGTTGGACCCACTTCCCAACAAATTCCTTAGCTGATAAAAGGAAGTAGAGCCCAAATCCTTAGGAGAGAAAGGGAAGTGGGGACCATGCTATTCCTCAAGAACTTGGCTACACTTCCCAAGGGACATCTATTCATTGTGAAACATGGATATCACTTATATATATATGTTATACCTTATATCATGCCTACTCCTTAGGAGTAAGAAGAAAACTATGCCTACTTATGGGCATAAACTCCCTTCCCACTCGTAAGGAGTACGTATAAGAACCCTCACCCAACACCGTGGGCCTTTTATCTTACACTAAACATATGCATATCATGAGGTGTAGGAGAGCATTTAAAACCCAATTCCATAAGAGTTAGAGAGAGAGAGAGAGAGAGAGAGAGATATTATGCTTTCTTATGGGTAAGATCCATCCATCCATCCACTCTCAAGTAGTAAGCATAAAATTGTTCCTCATTGATTAATAGAGGGAAATTCATGTATATAAGGTGCCCTCCAAATACACTTATATAAAATTATAAGCTCCAAGTGCTTCATATTTGTTTTTGGGAAACACCACTTTGATAATCACTAAACACCACCAAACCATAGGGATGGATAGGTACAACAACATTTACTCACACTCACTCATCAAGGTCAAAATAATCACTTAAAGAACTCAACATGCTTTTTTAGCACTACTTTGCTAACAACCTCTACCCATTCCATCATCACTCCTCTTCTCTTTACTACCCTATTTCTTAGGTACGTATTTTTCATATTGTTCCAATTATGGTGATAACCCACCAAACCTGAAAGTACAACTTTATTTACACAATGCATTATCTGCTTGTCTCCTCCCTATGAGCTTTGTTGCTATAGGAGTGAGTACAAATGTACATAATAGAATACTATTACAAAATGTACAATGCAAACTCAGCTGGCATTTAATTCATGAATGGCACCTGTTTAAGTGCTTTGCTTTTGCTTTTGCTTGATTGATTGAGGTGAAGAAGAAGAAGAAGAAGGAAGAAGAAGAAGAAGAAGGAAGAAGGAAGAAGAAGAAGAAGAAGAAAGAAAGAAGAAGAATCTTTGAAAGAAACAACACCCAAACCCTAATTATTAAACCAACCATAGTTTAAAGATCCTTTTATCTATTTGGCCTCTTATGTTATTTAGGTTATTTTTAATTTGAAGATTTAAGATTTGGATGTTGTAAAAAATGTACACATTATTTTGGAAAGCTCCTTTCATCTACTTGCCCTTTTTATGTTATTTAGGTTAATTTTTTTATTTCAAATTTTTAAGATTTGAAATTTGTAAAAATATACACATATTTTGGAAAGGTAGTTTTATGGTGAAGATGAAGATTTTTTGCTTGTTTTGGGTGGTGAAGAATTTTGTCTAATTACTCTTTTTTTTTGGGTGAATAGCCTAATTAGGGTTTGAATTTACACCTTTTTTTTTCCTTTTTTTTTCTCGGCCATTGTTGTTTTTATGTATTGTTTTTTGTATTTTTTTGGGGGTGAAGATTGGTGTATCTTCATGAGGATTGATTGATACTCTTGTGATGATGGGTTGTAACAATTTTTTTAAAAAAAATTCCTTCTCTTTTTCTCTCCCTCTCTTCATTTATGAATTTATGAATTTTCTTTTAATATGAAAATCACCAAATTTCTTTTATTTTCATGACAATTAATAGCTTCAAAGACCACTTATTTTTTGGCATCAAATTATTTCTTAATTAAATTCATCAATTGGGGAATTGTTTTTTCCAAATCTTTTTTCATAATTTTTTCATAAAAGAAACCAAAGACTAACTTAATTAATTTGTTCCCTCCAATTCATTTTGGGTTCATACCCTTTAATTTAATTAGGCTATTCACCTAAATAGCCTAATTAAACCAGGAACCGACGGTTCTTAAGAGGTGAGAAAATTACTGAAAACCTCCCCCCGGGCAGCGTCTTCAAAATTTTGGAAAAAAAACACACACGGTCGGGAACCGACTGGTATTTGAAAAAAACCAAATACCCGGCCAACACTGCACCCGACCAAGTGAAACAATACCCGTATTATTGTCTCATAGTAGTCTCTCTCTTTTTTTTAACGGGCAGACGTTTAAAAGTTTTTTTTAACGAATCTTGGGGCACTTGGGCAGAGGGTTCAAAATATTTCAACAAGTCTTCGGGCATTTGGGCAGAGTCTTCAAAAATATTTCAACAAATCTTGGGGCATTTGGAATTGTGGCAACATTTACTCTATGAAAAAAAAAAAAACGGGCAGGGCTTTTTATTTTGTAGAATAGAATATAGCTTTCAAAAAATTTGTTTTGGTGCATGCCCGAGAGGATGGGGGCAGATAGCTGAAAGTTTCTAGCACAGGAGTTCAAAGCTGCCCTTCCTTGTTCTTTCGTCTTCTTTCTTCTTTCTTCTTCGTGTCTTCGTTTGCTGCGGGGAGTGCGGAGGAGAGAGAGAGAGCGAGGAAGGGATCTTGACTCGAGTCCTTTGCATTTCGGAGGCGATGAAGAAGAAAAAAATTGCTTGATATCCGTTGAAGACGATCACAGTCTACTGCTGTATGTATTTTTTTTGGTTTTTTTTTTTTTTTTTTTGGGGGTACATAAATCGTATTATCATGGCGTTGCATGCTTTGCTTTGATCGTGTATTTGAGCTCTCTTCTTCTTCTTCTTCTTCTTCTCGTGCTGCAGTGTTGTTAGAACTCCGGCGGACTGCTGCTTTTCTTTTCTTTTCGGTTTTCTTTCATCATTTTTTTGTTCTTTCTTTTTTTGAGAAAATGATGATGTCTTCTTCCTTGTTCTTTAGAGATGATAGACCAACGTACGGGACCTGTAGACGCAGAGCTGTTGGTGAAATTGCGGATTTTCTTTTCTGTTTCTTCTTGCATTATTCTCTTGTTGTTTTCTGTATTTCTTCCATGCCTGTTTCTTCATGAACTTAGCCGATTGTGATTTCACATTGGACTTCTCTCTTGTTTCTTCTTCTTCTTCTTCTTCTTCTTCTTCTTAGTCTTCTGGCTTGCTCACTGTTTTGATATCTTCTTGTATAGTTTTGAATTTGTGAGAGTCTTGAACGTGTGATTGATTCTCACTCTTGTCATTCTGGAGAGCTTTGAAGAAAACCTGTGCGAAGAAGGTTCTGCTGCTCCTGTTCTGTTGTGTTCTTCTTCTGCTTCGACTCGTCTCTCATCTCTTCTCTAAAACTCTCTCTCTCGGCTACTCACTCTCTGTAGTTGCTTGCATAGCAACAATCTCTTTTACAATCTCGAATACGCAAGTCGAGAGAGAGAGAGAGAGAGAGAACTCACAAGAGAGAGCCGATCTTGACGTAGGGGAAACTCATAAGAGAGAGCCAATCTTTTAGACAAGTTTCAAAAGCAGCACAGCCAATATCGGTTTCCATTTGATTTCCAGCAGTTGCAAAAAACATCATGTCACGACCGCGTGCCAATTGAGTTCTCCAGGCTCTCGCACAAACCTCGCCGCCGCAGCACAGAGCGCAACAACGTGGTGAGGAAATAGAACTTCTCTTAGTTTCAAATTACCGCTCTCCTTGCGTGCTGCACGGGAAGGAAGGAAACAAACGGTGCACGATCATTCCCTACGACAACGCATTCAGAGGTCATGGAGCGCTGCCCGCAAAATCCTTTTGCGAAATGCCTGCAGAGAATGATTTCCTCAACTAGGACAAAAGCTTAGCATACTGCAAATTTTCTCCAACCAAGAATTGACGAAGGACCTGTAGGTGTCTAATCTGCAGTTGTTGAGGAACACCTCCCTGAAATCCCCTGAAATCTTTTGGACTGGAACTTGCTTTCTTTCAACTGGGGGGGCAACAAGGACGAAGGAGTGATCACCTAGAGCTCTAAGAATCCTTACATGATGGCTGTGGATGTTGAGTTCGCCGACAATGATCCTCCCCTCTGCTGTTTCCATCATGTTCAGTCACCGCGAGTGCAGGGCTGTGTTAGCACCTTCTTCTTCCATCTCTTTGATCGCAATCCCAGCAGTGGCAAAAGGATTGCATCCATGTTGAATCGTGGCCCATCTTCATCAGGTTTGGTGCTGCTGCTTGCTACTCGGATCCCTAGATCACAAAACTTAGGTCTTCTTGTCATCCAAGCTTTGCTTTTCCCATGTGAGTCATGCATGCTTTCTGGAAGTACACATTTGTTTTTTTTGGGCTGAAAAAGCAATGTGTGATTGCAACTACTTCATCATACAATTTCCAGACCAGATTTCTGGTGGTTCCCTGGAGTAAGGGTTTAACAGTGTGAATTTCAAGTCAAAATGCATAGTCTATGAGAAGTTTGTTTTTTTCCCACTGTGTTATTCAGCTCAGAATGTGTTCTGAGTGATTGCAGAATTCAACCAATCAGATTGAATTTCTTGATGGGGATGACATGAGTGCATGCATGCAGACAGACTGCAGGGAAGGCAAAGCTGCTTAAGGGATGATAGTACTTATGGTCGCAGTGTCTTCAAGGAGTGCACGGATTCTTCTATGGGAGCAAAGCTTTTGTTGGTAAGGTCTTATCATCTAGCTTCGTCCATAAGGCTGAATGACATCATCATGATTAAGCTCTTGCAGTCAGATTCTTTGGGTGATAAGACTCAGGAGTCTTATTTTATACTGATGTGCATGTTGCAGAATGAAGAACATCATTGTTCTTCATGTGATGCTGCAAGAGCTCAGAAAAGCTCAGAAAAGCTCAGTATCTCAGCACGCACACCATCATCAAGAGAGGACACCAACAAGCGAGTGCCAGGAGTGGTTGCTCGATTGATGGGTCTTGAGTCGCTGCCCAGTGAAGAAACTCCATTTCAGCACCTTGAAGCAGAATCTGATGCTCCAGAATCAATATGTTTCAAGGCAGATGATTTCCAGGATGCAAAGCTCTTGGAGCTCAAGGGTCCAGTATCAGGATCAATCTGCTGCCAGGGGATGGATTTGGAGTCAAATTGTTGCTTCAGGTCAGTGACTGAGCAGGGTTTGAATTCAGAGAAATCTCAGCACCATCTTGACAGTCATGATACCAGTTTCCAAGGTTTTGGAAAACACTACAGTGAAGAAAGTTGGGCATTCTTGAGAACTGTGGAGAAAGTGAGAAGCTGTAGGGCCCATGGTGATGATAGTTGTAGTTTTGACTATCTGAGTGCGAGTGAAGTGCCCTGCTCCAGAAGATTGACAGTAAGAAGCCGTTTGGCAACAAAAGTTCATGGATCAAACTGGCAGAGGGAGGGGAGGGTTGAGCAGCATATGTTAGTGGCAGATCAGACTCAATCAGGCTTGCCTTTTTCCTCTGCTACAGCCCAAGCTTCTAAGGTGCTACAAGGGAGCCATCATAACCAAGCTGAGAGAAGACTGCGAGAGAATCACTGCATGAAAATTGATGAAGAACAAAAGATTAGTGACCAGCAACAAATCGATGATGATGGCATCTTCTCATGGATTTCTAACTTGCAGAATGAGCAATTCCTGAATGTGGAAAATGAGGTAAATCTGGATGTGGAGCAGGAGCAAGAAGAGTCCAGAATCAAACTTGACATCAAATGGGATTCAGCTTCTATCAAGGGAGAAGGACCTCTTGCACCAGAACTTGATGGATGGGGTTTGAAATTTGTCAAAGGCCCAGTGACTCCAGTGAATGGAAGGCTTTTGCAGCCAAGTGTGGAATTCGGAACGTCATGTCAGTTGAAGTACATGAGATGCATCAAGGAAGAAAAGGACACTGGTGATGAACACAAATGCACACTCCTTTCAAAAACAAATGCCCATTTGGATGGCTCTCAAAGTCCCCATTGTCTCTCACCTGATGCAATGGTGGAGGAGAAGGTGATTAGTGGAGACCTATTGAATAGTAGCAAGCTGTTTAGGGTCAAAAGAGATGGGAGTGATGGGGATACAAGCAGAGCATTACAACAACTTCTGGTGAGAATGAGTAGGAGGAGGAGGAGGCCTCCAATACTGCAGCATAATTGCCCACCACCTATGGAAGCTTCTGCTGCTGCTTCAGAGTCAAGTGACAAACCAGTATCTTTGGCCAGACAAAACCAGAGTAAAATCTGCAGACCTGATGGGACTGTGAACATTTCATTTCCTGATGCAGTGGAAGACAGAGAATTGATAACTGGATCTGTGCCAAGGGAGTTGTCATCAAATAGATCAAAGATTCCTTTTGGAGGGATGAAGAAGAAGTGTCTTTTCCATACAAGGGCGAGGAGTGTTGATGAGGTTTTCCCAGTGCTCCCACTTGATGAGAGCAATTTGAAACCAAGGTCAAAGGAGGATGACTCTTCTTCAATCGGATCCAAGATTTCTGCTTCCATGCCCACCCAGAGGGGCAATAATGAATGGACCCCTGACACATTCTTTACTGACTTTGAAGACTCAGGGTGTTTCACAAAGAGATCATTGCAGTTTGACCATGACAAATCGGATTCCTCCACCATTCAGCAAGATCATTCGAGTTTACACCACTTATTCATGTCTGACTCAGAGGCTAGCCTCAATCCAAGTCCACGGGGGTCAAAAGTTTCTAGTTTACCTGTAAATGATGAAGATGTCCTGCTCTTGCGTGATTTGGATATTGACAGTTCCAGTTCTGTCTGCCATAGTTGCAGCACTCCTGATAATGAGGAAGTAAGTATTCATATCCATTCATATTTGGTGATGCAAGTGAACTTGTCAAATGTTTCCTGTGCTCATATATGTACAGCCTCTCTCTCTCATCTTTCTCTGGTGTCAAAAATACCTTAAGAAGATCAGCTGTTCTCAGAATTGACACAATTCTCACTACAGTTGCATGCAGATTGTATGCTAGATGTACAATTTTATGAGCATTGTCATTATTGTCATCAACAATTCAGGCATCTGAGTTCTTCTGTGGTCATGGATTCTAGAGCATACATGTGCCAATTCATGCTAGCTGGACTGATGATCCAGTGACGCCGATTTTGGTGAAGAAGTTCTTGGACAAAACTGATGTCCCCAGCTTGATGAAGCAGGCTGAGGAGGACAACATGAGGCTTCAGCCCCAGGGTGAAGTTTCTATGGAAGAATGCGGACAACCAAGCCCAGTATCAATCCTTCAATCTCCATTCCTCGATGAAAACCTGACCACTCCTGAGGAAAGCGTTGCTGGTAATTAGGAAAACTAGCCACCCTGAAAATGCTGTAATTTGTTGAATACATTTCCCATGCCCTTTACTAGGAGCCCTTGTTCAGGAATCTGCTGAAGAAGAATAAAATCTCCTCCCTCAAAATGGTAGAAGAAAGCACACTCTGTATTGAAGTTTTGCACTCTAATGAGTATTCTAACATGACCTGGCTCATGATGTTCTGTTTTTCAGAGTCAGAGCAAAGTCTTGATGGGATATTGGAGGATGGATGCACTACAATTACTGAGCCTTTGCTTCTGAACAAAGAGGTTGCAGGATGTGAGACCAGTGATTCTGGAGAAGTGCTTACCAGTGCAATAGTTGAGAGCAACAAGGTTCGGCCAGCCCTCTTAGACAAATGCAATTTCAGGACTAACAACAACAGCATTGTGACTAGGGCAGAAATCAATCAACAGGAAGAGATGCACTACATCGAAGAAGTTCTTCACTCTTCAGATTTTCTCTCAACTGCAAAAAATGCCACTGAGAATTGCTTTGGTCCAGACAAAGTTGCAATCAGCCCTCTTTTGTTTGAGCAACTTCAATTCAGGAGCACCTCCTCATCACAAGACAAGGACATCATGTTAACAGATAGTGTGAAATGGAGCAGCAGAGACTTTGTTACCAACTCATGGCAAGGCTCTCTCAGGCAAGCGGATCAGAGACTACTTTTTGATAGCTTGCATGAGATAGTTAGCATGTTTTGTGATCTACAATTCTGTTCCAAGGGTTCTCCACCAGCCAGTAAAGCACAAGAGGTTGAGGTTGGTGAGAAGTTGGTAGCTGAAGTTTACCTGAAGCTCTGTGAGTGGCACAATGTGGCCACCAATGCAGTGCAGAGATTAGTGGACAGAGATATGAGGATGCACAGATCAAAATGGTTGGAATTCAGTCAAGAAATTGCAGAAGTAGGTACTGATATCGAGCACATGCTTTTCAAGGTGATGATTGATGAGCTCATAGAGGACCTTTATCCTGGTGCCTCCAAGAATTGGAATATTCTACTGAACTAAATCTGCTGCTCAAGAGTTTTCTCAAGATGATCCAAGATGGATCTGAGGGGAGAACCTACCCCAGCTTGAAGAAATTTCTTCTTTGAGCTGCAGCTTTCTTGAACAGTGTCTGTTATTGGGTTTCCAAGAACAACACATGAAGACCCTGCTGAGGTAAATCCTCTCATCAGCTAGCTGTATGTAAAACTAAAACATTAGGGAAAAATTTGGGAAGAAAAAAGAGATGGTCAAAACCCAAAGAAGCAGGGACAAACAGATCTTTCCTTGACAAACAGCAGATTCAAATAGGGTAGAAAAAAGAGGGTGTAGAAGGGTTTTGTGGATGCTTAATCAGGAATATTCTATTTCTCCAAGAAGCCAACAAACTTCTAGATTTGAGAACAAAGAAAGGTGTATGTACATACATGAATCCAAAACTCCTGCAGACTTCAGACTGCATGCATGTACATATTCAAATCAATTCTTGTAAATTGTGTTGGAAATTCTCTCTTTTGTGAGTTTTGTGAAATGTTAACATGGATCAGATGCACGATTCTTCGTCCTGTGCATTCTGATTTGGACATCTCCCAGATCTGATTTCAGATTTGCAGTGGAAATGCCTGGAAGTGCAAATGGGTTTTGTGCTCTTTCTTCATCAGGAAGGGAGGGGGGTATTCTTCTTCCACAGCCTGGAAATGCAAATGGGTCTTCATCAGCAAGGGAGGGAGGTCTTTTTTCCATGGCCTGGAAATGTGAATGGGTTTTGTGCTCTTTCTTTCTTTCTTCAATCCAGGATTGTGCCAAAGGGTCCAAAGAGGTGCCCATAGGAAAGTGCTCCTTTAGAACAGTTGAGGGGTTTTCTTGTGCTCTCCATGGGTGGCAGAGATGGTGGAGTTGGAGGTCGTACAGGTTTGGGTGGCAAATCACGACAAGGTGGGCATTTCAACCATGTGATGACATTGTACATCCTTGTTCCGCTTCTCTTGCTTTGTAGAAACAAAGCCCTGGATGCTGCATTGTATCTGCAATCAAGTCCAAAGCCATTTTCAGAGTTCTTTCTCTCTCTGTGGGAAGAGCATCATACTCGCTCTCTCTCTCTCTCTCTGTCTCTCTGTGTATCTGTGGGAAGAGGAGCATCATGAGGGGGGGAGGCATCAGTACTGGGCTAGATCCTTCTTGTACGAGCTCATGGCAGTGGTTTCCTTGCTGATGATGGGTTCACGTGTAATGATGTTGATGTGGGGTGCACTGCTCTGGTTGTTGCGGTTGCCTGGTCCTTTCCTCATGTTGTTGGTCATGTCCACAAATGCCTGATACTTGATGTCCCGCACTTTCTTTGCACGTTCCCTTCGTCCTGCCTCCTGGTTTGCCCAAACTCCCAAAAGCTCCTGCACCCAGCCAGCCAGCCAGCCACAAAAATGATGGATGTACTAAGTAGGAAGCAAGGCATTGTTGTTATTGTTGTTGACACAATCTGCTGAAACAGTGTTGTAGCACACCCCTCAGCAGCTGCAGCAGCCCAAGGGTTGAAGAATCACTGGAAGCAAAAGCTTTGGTCACAGAGATGCTTGCTTGCTTCCAGGGAGGGATTCTTCAAACCTTGCAAATGTTGCAACCCCAATCTAAATACTTACCTTTTCTCTGGCTTTTTGTTTATCTGCATCTCTGTGCAGCACAGCCTCAACATCAGTACGCCAGAACTCCTGTCGCTTGGGATCCATCCATGCTGGAGACTTGGAATCTGAAGGCTCAATCAGGCTATTGTAACTTGGGTGCCGAATGTGTCCAAACTTCCTTGTTCCTAGCCTTTGTTTCATCCCTGCATCCTATGCACCACCTACAAGAAGCCTCATCAGCCACTTCTTCTTTCCTGTCAAGCTCTCTCTCTCTCTTGTGAAACTCTGTGTGTGTCTTGTGAAGCTCAAATCAAGCTCAAAATGGATCTGGAATGAAAATCCAGACTTGGGTATTCCGAATTTAGATTGCTACTGCAAGGTCCAATGGCACTGCAGCATCTGTTTTCTGAAAACAATTCTGAGACACTCTGTCGTTGGCTTGCTGCAGTTCAGATTGGAGGACGAAAGCTGGGAGAGAGAGAGAGAGAGATAGAGGGAGAGGGAGGGAGGGAGATCATGGGTGCTGCTGCAAAGTATGAATTTTTCAGCAGAAATTGTTAGTCTGCTTGCTGGGTGGATGGCGTGGGTTGATGGGTGTTTTTTTTGCTTACGAGCTTGCCACCGAAGTGCTGCTTCTGGGTGGGATGAAGAGGGGCGGTTTCCAGGTAGCCGTACTTGGACACAGGGCCCCACAAGTTGTATGGGTTGAGGAGGCCAGTGTCTCGCTCCTCCTGCGCTCCGATCATGTCCGATGGCGTCCTCGGCGACACTGGCTTTCTGTCTCGCCGCACAGACAACTTGCCAGCAGGCGAAGAAGAAGAAGAAGCCGCCGACGAATTCGAAGGTGGGATGATCCCCGGTACAGCTCTGATTGGAGGCAATGTCGTGTTGTCCATTGGCGAGGTCGTTCCATTGCACAGCAGAGGCATCACCCCACCTCCTGACTGGTCCCCCATTACAATCCTCTCTCTGCCTCTGTGTGTGTGTGTGTGTGTGTGTGTGTGTGTGTGCGCGCGCGCGTGGCTCTCTCTCTCTCTTTGTGTGTATCTGTTTGTGTCTCCCTCGGATCTCACTACAAGATCAGGGGATGATCTCCTTCCTGAGTGAAATTTTGTTCCAAAAAATGAGTTTCACATTCCATGAGATGTTTCATCGTCCAAAGTCCAAATTTGGAAGAAGAAGAAGAAGATTCAACCTTCAATGTGCAGAGAGAGACGGAAAGAGACACAGAGAGAGTGCACAGAGACAAAGACAGAGAGGGAGAGTACTGGGGAGACAGGAAGTCTATCTATAAAGTGTAATCTCCATCAAAAGCTCAAGGTTCCTGTTGTGTTGGGTTGGGAGCTGCATGCACCACCAACAAAAACATTCTTTTACTTGTGGGGTAAGGGGAGTAACATAGTGCAGAAGTATGAGACACAGACAGACAGACAGACAGACAGTTCCAACAGTTCCAGATTGAGAGGAAGCTGCTGCAGCTTCAATGGGGATGTTGTGAGAGTAGAGAGAGAGAGTTCAGAGAGATGGAGGGAGGTGGGGGGTGGGGGGGGGAGGTTATGAGGTGCTGCTTACTACTTGGGCACCCCACACACCCACCGCTCCGCTCCGAAAGGAGCGGCAGGTGCAGCAGCAGCAATGGCAATAGGGAGGGAAGAGAGGGCGGTTTGGAAGATGGGAGTCCGTCCACCAGCAACAATCAAAAAACCAAACAAAACAGGTCTCTCACTCATCCATATCACCTTTATTATGGCCAGTTTCAAGCTTCAACAAAAGTGACAGTTAAAATAACGAAATGTTTCATGAAATTCTCAAAAAGTTTTTAACTCACAGTTTAGAGCCCATCTATATCTGTTGCTTTGTTCTGGTCAATTGTGAGATTTATTAAATACTCTCTCACTTAAATGCAGTCCACTTTTTTCATGTTTAGGGTTAGAGAACTTAGTTTTAAGGGGGCAACAACAATAAGTTAGTTCTGCATTGATTTTATTTAATGTTAGAAGATGCCATTTATTATTATTATGATTAAGCAATGAAGATGCTCTTATAAAATCTAGTTCCAATTCTCATACCCATCACTCACTAGCTAACAATCTGCAGTTTCCATCCTGAAAAACATTTCAAATTTTCATCAAAAGGGCATATATGGTTGTCTGGCAACCCCATTCTTTAACATTTCAGAAATTTAACAATCAAGAAAAAAAAAAATTATCTTTTTTTATTATTTTTCGAAGTTTTGACAGTCAAGAATAAATAGACAAGGTATGCTATTGTTTAATTCTCTCTCTCTCTCTCTCTCTCTATATATATATGCATATATAATTTTTTAAATTATTATCATTATTATATATTTTTTGACAATGGTAGTAATCTAGTAGTGGTAGGGACATTTATTAGATTGTTGAAGAAGGTTGGGAGTTCATTTCTCTAGTTTTCTGGTGAGTACTAATTAAATTTTATTTATTTACTTATTTACTATTGAATATTGTTTTTCTCTTTTGAAAATTATTTGACATTAATAATTAGGTAAAGTAATATAAACAGGAAATTTTGTTCCATGAAGTCCCCAACAAACTAAATTCCCAGTTCTTTTAGTAGAGCAAAAAATGGTGAATACTTACTACCTCTTTATTGCTCAAAATGTGGGACCAAATGAACTCACCAACACTTTTTTGAACTTCATCCATGAACTTTGAACACTAAAGCCAACAAACAAAACCGTTTTGTAGAAAAGGGTGGTGGTACCTAATAATTTAAAAATAACTACATATATATATATACAAAAACAGAATGCCATCTTTCTATTCTGTTTACATCTATTTGATGCCCAAATGCAAGATTTTAATCTAATCTAATTCATTGATGAATGGGATTCCAAAACCAAATGGTGTATTCCAAGTTTGCACATTTAAAAGTCCTTGGTAAAAATTTCAACCAAAATCAAGCAAAAAGGACTGAAGTGATATGATAAGATATCAACTACATTGAGCTCACTAAAGTGATGATAAGATATAAACTAGATTGAGCTCACTTGAGACCAAATAGATGTTGTCCAAGGTCAGATCTAAAGCTTCAAAGGTTAGAAAAAAGGATTTAAAAGATGATACTCATGCATCGTAAATGATACAATACTCACAATAACAAAGTTAGGTGTTCATGAAATTTTAACCAAAACTGTGGTTGTTCCAAAGAAAAATGAAACCTTCTGATTTTCATCATGTGAATGCGAAGATCTTTGAAAACAGGCAATTTCTAAGAGAAATTAAGCCTTGCACCCAGTGGTAAAACTCTTGGGTCAGCTCACAAATTCATTTTTGAAACCCCCAACTAACAACCTTAAATGCTCACCACCCTGTGCAAAATTTATGTGTCAAAGGTGTGCAAATGTTGCGTTTTATGGTATGGGTAGATGCTATATGATTCACAACCAACTTGTTAAAGAATTGCAGTGAAACTAAAAACTGCTGTATTAAGAATTAAAAACAAACTACTATTTAAGTTGATTATGAGCTCTTTAGGATGAATACAGGAAACAGAAGCTAAGTTATACGATACCGAAGAATCAGGTTCCAAACTTCAGTACCTTGGTTGGTTTGATGGGTTGTACATGAAGGGCACACAACCAGGCAAATCAAGATGACCCACACACCCTTCTTTGAACCCACAAAACAAGGCATACAGATCTGGCCCAGGCTCCAGCCCTCTGTTTCTCTTTCATTTTCTACATACCAAGCAAGGGTCATGGAAAAAACCATAAACCTGCACAAACAGAAGTAAACCTGTCCTGGGCATTGGGTACTCTGCTCCATACCTGCCCGTGAACCAGCTTGAATGCATATCACAAGACAGCAAGTTCTTGAAAATAAACAAACAGTCACCTTGAGTAGCATCCACTTTGAATCTTACTGCAAATTCATCCAGAACATGAGCCAATTTAGAGATTTAGAAAAAAACATGATCAAATGCTCCCCAACAGTCCAAATTGTGGACTGCGAGCACTTCAACTTCCTTCTGCATGACTGGAAACAGAACACAAAGTCAGATCCTTCTTTTATTCTGGTTTTCTTTTCATTTTCAGTTGCTGCTAGCCTTACTGGTGGGATTGGTCTTGAGAGTAAACAATACACACAGACTTAACTATCTTCAAGAACTAAAAAGGCTGATAAAGCACAAACAGCACCAACTCCTGAAGACATTTCTTTCCCAGCTCAAATCTCAGCATCCAAGGTCACAAGGTAAATTTTTCATTCAAATGTCAGTGCACTCTCAAACTAAATCAAATTCTGCCATTTGCTGAGGATGATGCCTGGGAGCTCTTCATTCTTAACTGCACGCGTTACCCATTACATTGTGGGGCATGCCACCATAATGACAGAACATGCACATGCACATGTAACAACTCTGATTTTGAGGTCTGATCACTAGTAGTTGCAGCAGCAGCAATGCAGGATTCAGATGGACATTACAATGCTAAGGTGAGATGCACTAAGGGGCAGATGTTAGTTTTGTAAATCAGGAAGGGAAGATGTAGATGAAATACTCTCACAACCAGGGCAATTGTGAAGACTTTCATGGATGTACAGGTCACAATCGTAACAAAAGTGTTGTCTGCAGCGTGGACAAACCAGACGCACCCCGCTCACCTCCCCTCCTGCAAAAGGATGGATCGTTGTCTCAATGCATGCAGACTTAAGAAGCATTGGAGGATTATAATATGTCAAGAGTCACAGTTGTCTACTTAAGGGAACAAGAATGACTTCAACAAACACAAATTAAGCCTTTTCATCAGGATAGAAGCCACAGTTCAGTGACTCCAATGACATTGAAGCTACACCACCAATGAATAAAAGCTCTGTGCACTCATAGGCTGCCACCCCTACAGTCCATGCATGACACAGAAAGCTACACAGAAGGAAGCATTAGCAAAGTCATTAGCAAAGCTACTGAGAAAATGCAGAAAGAAATGAGTACCTGGAAAGGGAAGCTTCTGCTGGCAACCATAACAAAGCTTAAATTCACTCTCCCTCCCATTTGCCATAGCAGTACCTTCCAGTTCCTCAAAATGTGGCACTGGGAAGAGATGGTGATATGATCGTGCCAAGTGGGGGGATGAGACAAGCATCAATCCACAGATATGGCACTCTGTGGGCAGTTCGCAGACCCGAGCTTTGCAGCAAGGGCAAATGTAACCTCCTCCCATCTTGACTTCACCATGGCACACACACAGTGCCACTGCATCTTCAGCCCCTCTTTGTGGAAACCCCATTCGCACCAGGCTTGCCACAGCTGACTCTGCAAGTACTGGAGGTGGTGGTGCATGCTCCATTATGAGATCCTTCAAGTGTGTCTGGCAGAGAAGAATCTAGTCAGATTTTGAAGCTTTCATTGCATCGATTCGCTTATCAGATACCTGACTGACGACAAACAGAGCCCTCCAACCTGGATAACATTAGCAATAAAGACAAGAGTCAACATCTATGCAATGGAGTACACAACAGACTGATGAATTATGAAAAAATCCATAAGACACCAATGTCTTACACAATAGACCGAGCAAAATGTCAATGGATCACAGGGGGCAAAAGACATTATGCTTACCTCACTAGTTGCAACTGAGTAGTTGCCGCCTGTTTGCTCACAGAGAAGTTTACAGATGTAGATCTCTGCAGCCAGACCTACAACTGAGCACCGTATATTGGCATCTTTGCACCTCCGCACAGCCTCCAAGATGTCCCCAGGATCACATGTACTCAGAGCTGAAAAGATAAGGAGAGTCTCCCGATGGGCATAGGTTGGGATCTGACACAAAAGTCCTCTGGCCAAGTCAATGGCATTCTGAATTGAAGCATCCCCGGCACACTCAAGGTTTGCACGGAGGGCTCTTATGTGCGTTTCTGGACTCCCACTCAAGTCTGTTAGACATTGAGCAACACCGTTGTGCAAGGTTATGATCCCCAGATGGCTCAGTGGATTCTGGTCGAAAAACTCGCGCACAAATGCCTCCACACAATTGGCCACAACCCCCATACGACTGGGCCTGAAATCCATCTCTCCAGCTGCCTGGGCAGAAAAACAATTCCACAAAAATTAAACAATGAATTTTCATTGATCCCAGACTTCTTTGTATGGCTTAGAGTTTCCTCCAGTGAGCCTTCAAAACCTTCCTCCAACTCAGTCGCCTCAGTTGGGAAGCTGAGGACAGGCTCTCATGCAATACAATGCAGGGTTGCAACAAGCAGACACTTGATGAGATGAGATCTCGGCAGAAGAAATCTCTACCCAAACAGGTCTCAGCAATCAAACATAAACCAACCATGAAACTCCATTGCAAATGGAGAAAGGTAAAGAAGAGGGTTTCTTGTGAAAGTACATACTCGCGAAAGGTCGACCAACAGGTAGAGGTACCGGATGATGCCTCGTTGGATATGAGCACCAGCCATGGCTGCCACCCTCTTCCGATGCTGCCGTTGCTGCTGTGCCACATCCACAACTCGCAACCGCCCAGATTCATCTTCTTGCAGGTCCTCCCAGGACCGATCATCAGCATAGGCACGTTCATATGCCTCCATGTCCCTCCCCGCTTCCTCAGCTTCCACATCCCCATCATCTTCCACACTGCAGGAAAAAAAGTTTTTAAAAAAAATACCCAACAAAAACAACACCACCACCACCACCACCATCAACGATCAGCACTCTCAACAATCCATTTCCCTTCACTGGAGTGGACAACCGGCAGCAGAAGAGAATCCACAAAAAAAGAAATACACAAACCTGAGCATGGTGCTGCAATTTTGCGTATCTTGAGTAGAACGCTAAGGCAAGATCAAGCCGAGATTATCATCGGCAAGCTGCAAGCTTGCCAAAAACAAACAAAAGGAAATGGAAAACAACTTTCTTTTCTGCACGCCTGCGTCGTCGCAATGTTTCTAGTAACGCTCTCAGAGAGGAAGAAGCT
>Ga0116228_10002088_pt1 | contig 17114 bp, 16 predicted proteins | sample S1TSphfallax_2_FD_89694 | JGI IMG/M metagenome (GOLD analysis project Ga0116228, IMG submission 89694) | Host-associated microbial communities from peat moss isolated from Minnesota, USA - S1T2_Fc - Sphagnum fallax MG | ecosystem: Host-associated > Plants > Peat moss > Unclassified | place... | reverse complement strand
TGTTCGTACTTCTTGTGATTGTGCGATGATTTGACGTCCGCATCGATGGCGGACAAGTAAACGATGTGCTTGGTACCTGTTTCCTTGGCCGCTTTCAGGTAATTCTCAATCAAAATATCCTCAACACCACCCGCGAAAAACGGCAAGACGATGAAAACCCCATCCACACCATTGAATGCTGCAAACGCCGATTCCAGACTAGTGTCTAGAACCACAGCCTCAGCACCCAGAGCAACGAGAGCAGAGAGTTTGGTAGGATCTCGAGCTCCCACTCTCACGATATACTTGTTGCCCGCCTCGGCCAGCAAAAGCTTAGCCACCGAGGTACCATTCTTACTCGACGCACCGGCAATAAGAAACACTTTCTTCACGGCAGCCATTCCGATACCCACGAACAGAGAAGATCTAAGACAAAGATGGGTTGAATCCGAGCTCAGGGGTAGTAGACTGGTCTCACTCCCAACACCCACAAGTAGCAAAACAGCAAGAGCAATTACAACTCGTTCTCCACAGATCACGTACTAATCAGAACACAGTTGAGATCGGAGATTCACCTCACCAACAACAACAACGACAATAAAATGCAAATGCACGAAGTCTAGAAACCGATTTGAGAATGTAGGGAGCTGGGAATTGCGAGAAAATGCAACTGAATTGGAGAGTTTATATAGAGATTTTGTGGGAAGGGGGTGACAAGGTTTTTGATTGCTGGTGAGCGGATTTGGAACTGACGATCATCAGTCTCGGGGCTGGCGATTTGGGAACTGATTTATGGTGGGACCATGAAGCTGATGGACGTCTTTTCCGAATGAGTTTCGTGATGGCTACTTTTTTCTCCGGGAATCATTGCTTTAATCCCAATCTCCAATCGAGTTGGTGGAAATTTTCTCTTTTTGCACCGATGAATGCGGATCTAGTTTCTTCTCCTGTACTTTACCGTTCTTTCCGTAGTCGTTGAATACCATCCAGTTCCTTGTGCTGTAGAATACGACCCACCCCATTACAGGACAAAGGATTGAGGGATTGCTGCAATTCCGAGCGCCCCGCCTCCTCCACCCCCAAAAACCCATTCAAATGCTTGTTAACTGTGCATTGTGCATTGTGCTCCCAAAAGGAAAGCAAAACACTGAAGCGTATGTGTTGTTTGCAAAAACAAAAATCACTGAGATTTTTTTTCTTTTCAGGACAGATTTTGTTGACAACAAGATTTTGGGAAAATTTTGGAATCGTTCTTTTCTAGTGTAAAAAATTGGAAAAAAATTGCCAAATTTTCAATACTTTTTTGCAAGCTTTTTCTTAATCTCACCCTCTGTGTGTGACCAAACTCAGGGTACTGGTGCTGTCTTTTCCTCACTTTACTATGGATATCTCTATTACCCTCACAACATTGGTTTGGATGGACTTTTCAATATGCACATGAAAACAATGAATCTCCAGAAATTTTTTCTTCTGCTTTTTTCTTTTCAGATTTATGATTTGGCATCAATTTCAAGCAACCCAAGAAAAAATCTTGCAATTACTAATGATGCATTTTTTCAAAAGCTATTTAAATAATCAGAATTTGGTGGAAAGTTGTTCCAAAATGGAAAACAATGTTATAAAATGGTGAAATCCTTTCAAAACATCTATAAAATATATATATAATGGATTTTTTTTCTAAAGCAAAGGGTATCTTGGAAAGAAAATAATATTCTCTCCTTGTCGCATTTTGTGTGAAATTTCACACAATTAAAAAAAAAGGGCTAATCTAGAAAGTGATTGCTTTTGATTGGTTAGTCATAGTGATTGCCCTAGGTGGTGATATTTAAATAATCTTTCATTTTATATTGTTCCATTTTTCATGTTCATGGGTGAGGATGATTCAATAGTTTCATGCCGAATAATTAATTAATATTTTTAAATTTTAATTGTGACAAGTGAATTTTAAACTTTCAAATTCTCAACATGCAAGGAATACTACAATTAAGAGATTTATTTATGTCATGTAGTTGGAGATGCACAATGTGTCTAGATGTGAGGGTTGTTAGACATCTACTAATGCATTAAAGTGTCAATATTTTTCTTTAATTAATTTCTGAAATTCTTAACACAATGAGCTAATGTTTTTTCATAACAAATAATTTAATTATTGCATACTACAATAATTGATGCTCTATGTTGGATGTGATAAATTGACATCGAAGTAGCGGGTGTGGGTGGAGATGCTCAAGTAAAATCAACTTATTGAGTTTGTAGATACCAAGCTCAAACTAGAAGGATTAGAAGCCTTTGACCAAGTTGAGTGTTACATAATAGGAGTTACAAAATAATAATTTGTAATTTGCACATTTCTCCTTGTGAAAAGGTCAATATACCATACTTGCACCTCCTTATTAACATAAAATAATTCAAATAGGTCAATCACATAGCATTTGAAAATGTTGAACAATAGGTAGGTTTTAGAAAATAATAGTTTGTCATTTGTTCATTTCTCTTTGTGAAAATGTCAATATACCATTAGCCCTTTGATTCTACATGAGTTTTTGCATTATTGGGAATTTCTTGAAATTCAATCAACGAAAAATTCTAAAACCCATGATGATTTGCGAGATGACGTGAAAGGGGATGTGCATGAAGTTACAATGGAGCATATCATTCAAAGAATGAGGCCTCCAATTGTTAGAGCACAAATGTCACCTTGTTGTAATGCATTTTGAGCCTATCACCAAAATAATTTCTCCAAAGGTTCCACCCACAACACCTACTCACAAGTGTGCATGTATTCAAGTTGTGTCAGATATAGTCACGACAATTACACTTGTGTGATTTCCATCACCAAACCTTGAACAATGGCCTCCATTTATGTAAGTTGTTGTAACTTTATTGACCAAATTTGAAATTGTTAATCAATGATGAGTGACTAACCATTCTAGTTCCACAAGTTCCAATTCACGTACTTCAACCCTAATTTTTAAGTATAGCAATTATTTAAAGATCTAAAGGATTTTTATTATTTTCAAAACTCATAGAACTATTAGTTGCAAAATTTGTTAAAAGACTTCATGAATCTCATGATAGAATGTGATCATTTAGTTGGTCATCATAATCAAACACATGTGAGGAATTCATTGATAAGATTGTATAGATTTAAAATATGGTATAGAAGCATAAAAAAAATGGAAATCAATTGCTCAAGTTGTAGAAAAAGGCCAATGTTAATCAAACTAAATAGTGAAAGTTGCAAGATAAACTAGATGAGTATGACACCTTTAAAAATCAATAGTCAAATGTATTTTTTTGTTTTTGGGGGGATTGGAATTTAATTATTGTTAGATTGCAACCTATGGACACCCTAGTCCCACCTAGGTTCACCCCGGTCTATACAACAATTGATTTTCAATTGCAAAAATAAAAAATAAAAAATCTTAACTATTAAAATGGTGACCAAAATTTAGTCACCACAGCTTGACAATTTGGATTTTTTTCTTTTGCAATAAACTCTTGTTGTCATATGGATTGAGACCCAAATCTAACTAGTCATCTTAGTTCCCCCAAAAAATTACTAGTGCAAAAACATATTGTTTTGACCTAAGTTGATCCTAAACCAACATGAATGTCAAAATCAATGTGACTAATGCAATGTGACATTATTGCCCATGCTTGTCTACCTACATGAATCCTAGTTTCATCACTATTCCATATTTGATCTATGGATAGTTGTTTCTATTGTATAGAAGTTGCAAATTCTTGTAGAATTTTGGCAAGATTGTTGAGTTAGTCCTTGTGTTCTACGTACTTCCAATCCTTCTACTAGGTGGATATACAAATATGGATCGTGACACTTGAGCCAATACCACCAACTATTTTTTGGAACCCCATTCCAAAATGGTGTTGGTTTGGTCTAAGGGATTTTAGCTACCTTTTGCTTCAATTGTTGTATGGTAATTGAAAGACCTACTTTGTGCAAAGTCAAAATCCAAATAAGTATTCCAACATCTTCTCTTGTTATTAGTACTCCTTTTACCCTAACTTTCCTTATTCATGTTTTATCATTTAAAATGTTAAATAAGGAGTTTAGGGGTATGTTCCACAACCTACTTGCCTTCCTCAATGTGACATTTATGTTTTCTATCGCATCCATTGCTTCCTTAAATGCTTCATATGTCCACTTCCTTCTCTCACTCATTGTTGGCATTCTATAAACCCTTGGAGGTTTATGTATGGGGTCTAACCTAGGTGGGATGTTTTCTTGGTTGGTGTTTGGCTCTTGGTCCAATGTCACTCCATTTCATTTCTCACAAAACAAATGTAACATCATGGATTCCCCATCCTTATTGGTCCTAGCCTCTAATTAATGGATGGAATATGTCTTGCCTTTACAAGAAATATACTTTATTCTTTTTATAAGTTTCCCAAGAGAATAAAAATTATGTTAGTGTTGGATATGTTTAATATGCATGCCACCTTATAATGTTAGATCTAAAATAAAATTTGTAAAATTTTGAAAAATCTTCCAAACCAAATTGTGATATGCTATTGTTGTGCAGGTTGTGGGAATAAATTTCAATGAATGTGGAGCTTGAGCTTATTGGAACTTGCCCCTTTTCGAAATTACTAGGTAGAAAAGATGGGATTATAGACTTGGAAACCCAATGGTAGTAGAGGTATTGCTTATACTTCTCATTGTAAATGTTATCCAAAATTTCAATCCCTATGTTTTATTCTCCTTTCACTTCCAATTTGTGTATCTCTCCTTTGCCTTTCAAATTTGATTGTAAACATTATATGCTAATTTCTTATGAGATTTGATTTTAATTCTTCTATGGCTACTTCTTTTGATTCTACATTTTTAATTAAATTTGATCATAATCCTTCTACAGTTGTTTCTTGCACTAGTCTATTGTCATCCATTCTATTTCTCAAGACTTTTGAATTGAAAGTTAACTTTTATAAAAAAGATTGGAATGCTCTCAAACTTGTTTCTTCTTCTAGAGATGACATGCTAAGAAAAGTGATATAGAACAAAAATGAATTATGAATTGTATTGAGGTTTGCCCAAATGCTTATGGATGTGTTGCAATTTTTTTCAAGGAAAATGTATACACAATTGAGGGGCAACATGCAAAGTGTGAGCTTTTAGGTGGCTCATTAATGTTTCAATTTGTAGTATCTTAAATTATGGTTCCTTGTTGTTGATGGTAATTTATGAGCCCACAATTAAGTTTTGGAACATTATTTAATGAGACATTCCATGTGCCTAATACTAAACAAAAATTTTGCCAATGTTCCATACCCTATATAAAATTGTCTCAAAACACCCCCAATACCAAACAAGAAAAACACCCCCTTCCTATTGGGTTCCTACCTTTTCCTAATTCAATGAACATTCAACCCCCCAATACTACAAAAAAAACTTTGCAAATGTATAATGACTTTTAAAAATTGAAGCCCAATAATCCCAACATTAAACAATAAGAAACCCCTTTCCCCCTCCCACATGTCCATGATTTATAACCATTATTACTTTTGATTTGTCTTCACAAAACCTCATGTTCATAAACATTACAAGACCATGAAGTAGGTGATATTTATCCATTCTCCTTCAATTTTACACCCATCAATGAACATAAAAAATAATATTTTGACTTTTTTTTTCAAAAAATTGAACAACCCATTGATTTCATACTAGACGTTCAATCATAAGCAATCAATTGTGCAACAAAACAATTAAAGTTGTTTCCATGAAGGCTAGAACTAATGGGATGTTCATTTGTAAGCTTGTGTGCGGTGTTAAGCTTATCTACCCTAATCGAAGCAATGAACAAAAGCAAGCAACAAATGTAGAGAAGAGGTTTGGTTTTCTATTGATGTGAAAATGAAAGGGATGACACCTTGTTGGTTGGCAAACACTTAATGGATGAAATTACCATAATGGTAGTGTAGACACAACTAATAATAGCATCAGAGGTAAGGGTGTTATGTAACTTCTCTTCCATTAAGTGTGATCAGCAGGGTGATATAAATGTTAAATCCCAAAGTTGATATCTATTTTAGTGGTAGGAGGAATGACTAATGTCAACATCGACATTATTAGTACCTCTGTAGTTTGTTAGAAAGCCCATGTGAAAACAGTATGGAAGGCCTTTTTCTGTGTTCAGTTCTAGCAAAGTTATGATATTCAAGTGTTCCCACAGGACCCATATTTCTAATCCTGAAAGAAATCACATGTAAGGACAAACATAAACAATGATCCGCCTTGCCGTTGTCAGAACAAGATCTTCAGAGCTTGGAAAATAAACAAATCAAAAGAATTCATGTAAAAAGTTCGCCTGACACATTCGCCAATGCCTTTTTAGCTAATTTGCACCTTTTGGCTAACAAAGACAACTTCTCAAGATTTACCTTCTTAATATCTGACTTTGCATTCTCGGCAGGATGTTTAAGCAGGTTTTGGTGTATGAACAATGCCAGACTGTCTCGGAGGACACCAAGCTCTGGGGGTACAGCAATGCGAGAAAACACAGCCCAGACCACTTCATCTGAGTTTTCCATCAACAGACATTCTATTAGGACACGGAAGTGCAACACCACCTTTGAAGTCATGACTCTTGCATCACTGAAATCAACTGCCTTCAACACTGATAAAGAGAGTGCGAAAGAACTGATTACAGATGCTGTCAATCGGGCCAGATTTGTGCTCCGACGTAGTTCCATTGCATGCAGTTGCTTGTAATGGTCCCACAGACAATACTGCACCAGCAAATACCATTATCATTTTAGTATCCTGTGCTCCTAAAGCAAGCTCAGCATCCATTATCTCACTTCATCATCCTGCTAAGCATATAGTCTTCCTCATAAAGGATTGCAGGTGTCTTCTCTCTTTTTGGGTCTTCCCACAACTGAAGGTAGGGGAAAACACCATGGTGTATGAAGCCCCAGGTCAAGTCACCCAGTATTTCAAGGCAGACTGCACTGTAACAGATCAGTTCCTATTCTAGGTTCATTTACAGCAGTGTGCCCAAAGTCCTTGATTTTGTCTTCATACCTGGAGGGAGAACTTGTGGTTTTTGTCATGATGGCAAAGCTTAGCTGTGAGTAACGAGTAGTATTTGTTGTAGAGCTGTTCCTGAAGGCAGCACTCCAGGATAACCCTTACAACTTCCCGGTCCTGTCACAAATCCACCAGAAACACAGCTTCACTTAATTCATCCTCAGTGTACTGGGTTTCCAAGGCATTGTATCTGTTGCCTTTAAATTTGTTAATATGAGCCCAGAACCCAATGTAATAAGACACTGATTCATAATTTTCTCCCTAACCTACACAACCAGCAAAACAGAAACGAGCCTTAAAAAGATGTCAACAACTTCAGGAATCAGTGAAGAAACCTGCTTCCCAGGCAGCTTGAGTCGCAAAATTTTCTCAAATGCATCGATGTAATCTTCACTACTCATGACAATGCAGAAAACTGCACGACGACCATCAGTATTCATCCTCTGAGAAGCTGCCAGTTGAAGCATTTTCTCTGCCTCTGCAGTACCTACATCCATTACCCCAGCAACTTCTGCCCTTACATTTTCAGCAACATCCCCACTGCCACTGCCTGGAGCCCCAGGCAGCCACCACTGACCCTTCTTATCAGGATCCAAGAGCCCTGCCCATGTGACTGCCCGAAGTTGAACCTCATCAACCCCTAGCTGCCCAACAAAGTAAGTTGTACAATTTTCAGAGAAAAATCCAGGTCTTCTGTAAAAATAAATAGCAAGTCTTAATTTTCCATATTAACCTACATTACTCTCAAATGGTCAAATATCCTGAACATTGAACCAACAGACAGGCTTGAAACTTCCTATCATGAAACAGAAACTAAAACAAAGAGTTGGACATACATATCAAGAGTCTGGAAATGTGTCTGAATTACAACCTTAAGCCAGATCTAACATGTATCCTTTTAGAGCAAACCAAAACCCAGATTGAGCAACTAGGTGTGCAGAAAGAATTACCTTTTGAAGCCATTTTTTCAAGCGAGAGTGAACAACCAGCTCATCTTTAGGCCGCCGTTTGTTGTTCTTAATGTCACATATCATGTCGAGCATAAATTGCAGCTGCACAACAAGTGTTATTCTCAATACCCAAAAATCAAGAATTCCAAAGGGTGAGAAAATATAATGCTTCAATAAGCTGTGAACGTAGAGTCTCCTTTACAAAAAATATCCAGGGGATGGGGTTGAGCTTACCCGCTTGCCTATGATGGTAGAATTTCCATCAGTCTTTTTGGAGAGGACAGATTTCAACTCTGCAGTACGTTCCTGAATAGATATTATGAACTCTTTCATCGATGCTGGGTCTGCTGCTCTCAATGCCATTCCACATGCTGCCCATCCAAGCACATATTACATAAATGTGTATTCACCATACTCATCGATACAAATCAATAGCAGCAAGTAGCCCAAATATGTTATGTGCAACAGACTGAAACAAGCAATTACCAAAGATGCCAGGACCAGAACAGTGCATGAAGGCTACTGTTTTATGACACAACAAACTGCAAGAGAGATGATTAACTTGGATTGTAGCATCACTCATCCAGAAAGGAAATTGAGATATACTAGAGAGAAACAGATTCGACTGATTGCCAATGTTGAGGGTGCAGACCAACCAAAAGTCCATACACCAGAAAGACAGGACATGCTTTTTGCAAGAGGGGTCTCACACTGTAAGAGAATTAGAATGGTGGAGACATCAAGTTCCTCAAATCTTTTGCACAGCAAAGCCAGTAACTCATAGACAAGCTCACTGCCACATTGGAAAAACAGAATACCAGCACAAGGTTAGCAGAGAAAGACATATGAGGAGATGTGACTGTTCTAAGGGGGAATTTACCAAACAAAACCAATTACATAGATGTCAGGAATCAGCACAGTTTTTACTAATGTCCAACTCCATTAAGAGTTGTTGCAAATTTGCAGGTTTCAAATTCAAGTTTCAAGTTGCATAGCAATCTAATTTCTACTTGTTGGGTGGATTGTCATCCATCATTGGTCCATATGCCAAGCACTCAATTCCCAATGAACTTCATGAGCAGATACACTTGCATGTGAAACTCACCTAGATACAAGACTGAATGAAAAAAGGTGTGAAAATAGCAATGTCAGATTCCTGAGAGCAAGACTGTCCGCCTTCTCATACTGTTCCTGTAATGCACCAAAATCTATGACTTTTCAGTAAGGAGAAGCATCCACATTCAATCAGGTCCCTAATACTACCTGATCTGACACTGCAAAGTCAATGATCACACACTAACATCATACAGCTACAACCTGTAAATAAGTCACCATGCCAGAAATATCCATCTCAGGAAAAGCAGAGATGGCTCATGAGATGAAGCTTACTTCAAATGCTGTGGCAAGGGAAGCCAAAAATTTGGCTCCAAAATCCAGACCAACCATAGCTGCAGTCCCTGCCACATAGGCCGCAAAAACTGCTGCATACCTTTCACAACATAAACACCCGCAAATGATAGAATAAGAACAATTCCTGGGGCTATAGAATAAGCCAAACAAAGATTGGACATATTTGTGATATTTCAGAGGGAAACTTTACAATAACATGTTTAAGGAAACTGTTATGTCACTCAGCAAAGCCAACAAGCATGACAAGAGTGAGTGCTGCCATAACCTCATTGATGGATGGGTTTGAGACCCCAAGACAAGTCTTATTCTATTAGGGAAGGAAGACTAAAGAACTGTGCAATGGACATTGAGATTAGTGAGTTCTTGCAGTAAAACACAAAACACTGCAATGGTTCAAGGACAAAAGAAAGGAAATGAAAAATTGTCTACTGGTCATTTCCACGAGGACCTCCACAGCATGCTCCAATGATTTCTGTGGTTACAATCTCAGTGACTGACCGCCTCCCATATACCTGCTGACACCAAACCCTTGCCTTGATTTAAGGCTGTGCATAGAACCAAAAACAGGGAGCTCCTTGGCAAACCAGGACATGCTAACAAAAGAAAAACCAGACATCACCATCCTTGGTACCTATCTCCTTGCATTAACCTCTGAAATGTGCTTATGAATACATTGCAGTCTTGTACTGTGAGTCAAATCTTTAAAACCTACTTTAATCAGCAGGCCATAAACCCTCGACCCAGGCCATCCTCTTCTCCAATGGAAGCATTAAACACAGGCACCACAGAGATAGAGGCAGAAGGACAAGAACCTGAAAGAGGGAAGAGATTTCTGATGCTATTGATTCCACATTTGCCTCTGACAATCTGTTTAAGAGACCTGTTACCACACATCATTACCACATGATTCCTCTGCTGTAAATCCTGAGAAAACCTTAAACTCTTTATGGGACTCTAGTGTCTGCAAACATCCTACTCCAAGTGCTTTGGAAGAAACAACACTAGAACAAATAGGGCCTGATTCAATCAGAAGGAACGTTCGCAATCATCATCAATATAGGCCTGGATTTCCACAACATTTCAGGAAACAAGTGCTGTACATTGGTCTTTAAAACAGTACATTGCATGCAGGAACACTACAAGAATGATACAAAAAGCAGAGGTCCTGTCTGAAATTCATGATGGGAATTGCTGCACCTCTCACTCGACGTTGAATACGCACAAGTTCTTCAGACTCATTGCTCATCTTCTCTCTCAAATGTGGGGGAATGTACTTCACTTCTTCCACCACCACCTCTGCATCTTCCATTTTCATAGCACTGGCTTCTTTCAAGTCATCATTTTCTTGCACCTTCTTCTTTCTTGCAATTGTTCCAATTTCAGGAGCAACTTTTTTCCTCTTCTTGGATGCCAGAACCTGAACTTTTGGAGCTTCCACTGATGTACTGATTTGAGGAGGAGGAATAACTTCTCTCCTCCTCTTTTTTGATCTTGAAACCTCAACCTTTGGAACGACTTCTTCCATTGATGGAATTTCCATTTCTTCTTCAGTTGCCACACCAGAGTTGATCCCATCAAGAATGTCATCAATGCCATCCCCAATGCAAACACTCAGTTTACCTTCTTTCACCTTCAGTTTCTTTGCCAGCCTTCGCTCAAGTGCAAGATCTTCCTCTGCAGTTACACCTGCTGTTTTCTTCTTCTGTTCCATCTCCAAATACTCCTCGAATTTTGTCCGGCTGCCTCTCTTCTTCATCTTTGGTGCAGTACCACCATCTTTTTTCCTCTTGATTTTCCTACAGCAATCCCAACATGCAACACTTTTGGCATGAATGAGGGACACATACAAAGAAGAAAAGAAAACTTGCCTACAGATTGAGGACTAGGGTTTAGGGTTTAAAGAAAGAGCAGCAATCCAATGTTCTTCTAGTCTTAGAGACACATACAAAGAAGAAAAAAAAACCATGCCAGGGGATCGAGGACTAGGGTTTAGGGTTTACAGTTCAGAGAAAAAGAGAAACCATAAAAGCAACCCCATTTTCTTCTAGTCTTAGGGACACATACAAAGGAAGGAAAAAAAACCATCTGAGTGGATCTAGCACTAGAGTTTAGGGTTTAAACAAAGAGAGAAACCATAACAGCAATCCCATTTTCTTCTAGTCTTTGCGTCTCTCTGAAACCGCATGTCTTGAATCCGAAACTCCAATCTCTGTGGGGGAGACGGGGGAAACTCCCGGAATCTCCAGAAGCAAGATCTCTACTTAACAGAGTGGGAGACCAAGTTCTAGAGATGACTTTGCAATTGACAGAGAAATGCTCATGGAATCAGAACAGACGCTCTGGAGACTAAATCCTCAGCAGAAGAAGGCCCCCCCCCCGCCTCCCAACGTCGCACCAAATTTATGCCTGCAGCAGCAGATGCAAGCAAAAATTCAAAACCTAACAGGACCAAACAAGAGAAAGAAGAGATTCTCTCACCTGATCTGCTGAAGTCGGGAAGCTTGGGCCATTGCTGGAATGCTGCAGATGCTCTTCTTCTTCTTCTTCTTCTTCTTCTAGCTCCCAATAGTGGCTGTGATAACCATCCTGGCTGTAGCTGCACTCTTCAAAGCTCTTGTAAAAGAAGAAGAAGAAGAAGTCCAGGACTCAAGCTCAGTATTGAAGGGATGGGATAAAATTGATGTGCTATTGGGAACTATTGGGGAACTCTTTGGGAACAGATCCCCATTCTCCATTGCAATTTATGATGAACATTGACATTTCCATGCCTTCAGGTTTTGGTCAATTGAAAGGGGTGTGAGTAGTCTCTTCACAATTGGGATGCAGAAAGTCAAGAATGTTTGGGATTTTGAGATGAATGAGCTTTTGTCATGGAATGTGATTATGGAGAGACATAAGCTCAAAAACTTACAAAATTTGTGAACTATTCTAGATGAAAACCAAATGAGGAATGGTTTCAAGACAAGGAGAAATGCAAAGTTGAAAAATGGGTTGAATTGTTTGATGAATCATGTGTGAGACCTTTTTTCATCTTCTTAGGCATAATATCCCTCTCAATTTCTAGGAGGGAAATTGATGGATATAAGGTGCCCTCCACATACACTATAAATTTTATCCAAGTGTTTTACCAAAGCTTGTTAAAATGATTAACAAAGTTTTTTTAAACCATGATTTTCATAAGGCAAAAGGCAATCAATCAATGTTGTCAAAATCATTTGAGGAGTTCGACAGAATTGCTTTGAGTTATATTGTGACTCACTTGATGACACATATATAAATATGACATTAATTGATGGTGTTGGGAGGATAGAGTTTTTAATTATTTATTTTTAAATAAAATATATTGCTTGTAAAGAGGAAGTTGGTCAAGGCATAAAACAACTTGTTGAGACCAAAGAAGTAATTAGATGTTTTTTAAAGTTTTTTTTAACCTAATTGGAAAAAAGTTTGGACATCACAAAAGTCTTCAAAAGAGAGTGAGTTCATGTGGTCCTTTTATCATATGGCTATTGTTATTAACACATGGAATATTCAAGTTAACAAACCCATTGATATTGCATGCTTTTACTACAACTTACGCATAGAAAAATAAAATTTCACACATTTTCTAAATGTAATTGACTAAGACACATGTGGTCTTTAGTTTTAACCATCATGAATTTGTTTAGATGTAATCTCTTTTTCTTTCAATCTTTGGATGAGATTGTTTCTAAGTCAATGCCTCTTTGGTGAAAACTTACTTAACAAATTCAAGCAATTCAAAATAATTTAGCAATGCTTGATGAATCTTGTGGATTGGAATATTTGGGTAGATTGTAACAACAAAGTTTTCAAGCACTAAAGGCTTGGAAATCATCAAGTTAGATTATTGATTATGTTAGGATTGAATGAAGTTTTATGCTTAACTTGATTAACAAGGTTACCAAATAAGTTAAAGAAAATTTTCTTGTTGAATTTTATTTCTAGTGAATGGGCATTCTACTTTTTGTTTTCATAACAATCTTAGAATTAAATGGTGCTACAAATTACATATGTTGTCTCACTAAGTGAGAAATTCCTTTCACCCTTGGGATCAATTCCTTTTGGTTCATTTTTTGAATTTTATTTCTCTCCCTTTTCACAATGAAATTTTATTCCTTTGTGCCAATAATGAAAACAAGTAGTAAGGGGTATTTATTAACCCTATATTTGTATAGATGAAGGTTACAAAACAAGGGTTATCATACTAATGTATTAATAGACAAAAGGTGTTGAATAGGCTTTTGTGTAGGTGTGTAGGAAAAATGTTATGATTAATGAAATTGTTGCATTTGGTGGTCTAAATTGGTTTTTTTTAATTATCTTGAATGAAATAATACTTAGATGTGTAATAAAGTTTGGTAGGTTTGTGAGAATTTTTAAGACCATTGGAAATGGTAGAAAGAAAAGGATCATTATTTCGACGTTTAACATATGTGAAAACTTGAATTTTTTTCAAGCCAATGGGATTATTAGATTTGGTGGTCTAAATTTATTATTTTAATTATTAAAGATATGTAAAGTCCTGTGATTAGGGGGTGAGAACGACTAGTTTTGACATAGTAAGGCATCAAACAGTTCAATAAATTATTTGTAAAGTTAAACAAACATGGCACCGAAAGCCAATGTTTGTTTCTTGCATGGGATGAGATCGAAACATGACAAAAAAAAGACAAAAGGGCTTGATGGGACCTGAAACTCAAAATATATACTAGACTTAGCATGAATTGAATTCATGTTAAGTTCCATGCCCATTTACAAGTTCACAACAATCCAAATGAAGCATAGGGTCTTGCATAAGCAAAACCACAAGCTTAAAGAAAACATCAAAACTACTACAACTACAAAGTAGGGAAAGGAGAGAGGTGTAGTTTGCTACCTTTAAGTTTGGCATTAGAGTGAACAAGCTTTTGGAAACTGACACAACATAAGGAATAGTTTAGAAGTGCTTTGAAGAGGACTTTAAAAGGGAGTTCGCAAGTTGTTTGCTCAAAATTTCACATATTTTTAACATGTGGGGTTTAACCTAATGTTTAAAAAAAAAAAGGAGATCATGGGTTTTATAAGTTAGGGTGCACAAAAGGATTTTTTTTAAAAATTATTATCTTGTTAAATAATTTATCTTTGGCAAACATTTATTTTCTTGTTATGGTCATTTTTTATGTGTTGCTGTAAGGTTTTTGAATTTCTACAAACCCTAACTAGTGGATGGCTTAAAACATCCTTCAAGCAAGAATGTGAACTTGCACCTCAATCCCCAAACATAACAGACCATTTTTGCCCCTAGAAACAAAAAACGTTTTTTTGCCTCTATAAACTCCAAAATTTGTATTCCCTTATACCCTAAACATCATCGTAGCCATGAATTTTTTTCCAAGTACCCCAATTGTCTACTCCCTCTTCTAATAACTACATTTGTCATCGAACATATTCTCAAAAATTACCAATGGTTGTGCCCATGATATGGCACCTCCATCAAGTAAATTAAGCTTAGTGTAAAGTTGTTGATGAGTTTGTGGAATGGCATGCCCTATACATTGTGAAATATCACAATGTCTTCTACCATCGCACAACAGTTGCCCAAGGACTTCCAAGGTGGTCTCTTAAACAATGCTTTCAATTTGAAGTGAATTGTTGCAAATTTTATTTGTTAAATGTCTTAGTAGACAATTGACATTTTCGTTATAAATCTAACCATGTAAATATTGTTTGATGACAATATGTTTGCCTACTTTTTGGGAGGTTTGATAGCTAATTGTCTTGAGAATTTATGATTCTAAAAATGATGTATTTGAATTTTGTGGATTGATAATTAACTTTGAAACCTTGCATTTGTAGTTACAAATCAATTTACATGGATCATGGCTTCTATGGGTGGTTATGAATACTTGAAATTTAACCCAAAAATATAACCTTTTTTGACATATGTATTTGTATGGATCATGATTAAATAAATCGTTTATCAATTTTATTCAAGTTGAAAGGCTTAGGGTTAAAGGGGTAGCTTATAAAACCCATGAATTGTGGCATCAATTTATATGCATGTAAAGTCTACAACTTTAAACCCATGTGGTCCATCATGATGTGTAAGGTTCTACGCTCACGATCTTGGTCATCTTCTTTTTCATTTTGTTCAAACAATCATTAAACCTTAACCCACATGTGGTGATCATGGTTTTGGTCATCAAATGTCAAATTATGGTGAAATAAGGTGGTGATTATGGTGCTCATTATTATGTTGTTTTAAACCATGGTCTTGGTCATATTTGTCTTCATTATAACCAAACAATATTTAATTGGTGGCCCAGAAGTGGTGATCATGGTGTTGTTATTTTTCATTTTGTTGTTTCAAATCCCAATCTTGGTCATTTTCATTTGAACATTCTAACCAAACAATGCTTAATGAATAGCCCAAAAATGGTGATCATGATGTTGTTACTTTTCATTTTGTTGTTCCAAATCCCAATTTTGGTCATTTTCATCTTCATTTTAGTCAAACAACTCCTAATCAATAATAGCCAAAAGTGATCATCATGTTTATGCTTTTGATTCCATTCTATTAGATCATTATCTTGGTCATCTTCATTTTCATTCTAGTCAAACAATCCCAAATTGGAAAAACTACTAATCATGGTGTTGTTGTTTTCCAATTTGGCATTTCAAATCATGTTTTTGATCATCCATCTTTGGATTCTAGTCAAATATGAACAATTTGTAGAAATGTAAGTTTTAGATCATGGTTTTGATGTTTTTCATTATGTATTAAGCATATTGTTCCAATTCATCCATTTATGGATTTTTAATGGCAAGTTTCCAAGGACTTTTTCTAATCCCTAAAATAGTTAACCTATTTGTAATGATTTAAACTCATTTCCAATGATTGGTTTCCAATGTCTATTTTCTATGATTGATTTTTGATGTTTTTCTAAAAGTTGATTTCCATGGACTATTTTCTAGTCCCTAAACCTAATGATTAATTTCCAATGATCTTGCATAAGCTCATTTCTAGTGATTATTTTCCATGATTGATTTTTAATGTTTTTTCAAAAGTTGATTTTTAATGATTATTTTTTACAATCCTTAAACTTAGTGATTGATTTCCAATTATTGTAACTTCTAGTGATTAATTTCTAATGATTTTGTAGTGGTTCATTTCCAATGATTGATTTCCAATGATTTTCCAATCCTTCATTTTTAGTGACTACTTCCAATTATTTTGCAATAGTTCATTTCCAATTACTTTTTGAAAATCTAGAAATTGAATTTTGAATTTGTGTGGGGGTTTGAATGTTCATGGTTTGTATGCTTAAGGGGTGGAAAACTTCATGGCATCCATAAAGGTTATCAAATGTGCAGATTGGATGGAGACACAACAATATGAATTTGTGGATTTGCACAAAATAAAAGTAGCTTGAAAAAAGAAAACATTTAGGCAAATAGTGGAATCCTTTCATATTAACACCATGGTTACTTCTTATAATGTGCATTTTGTAGTGTATAACACCATCACAAAGTGGGGACCCCCTTGTATTAGTGCTATTTAAGTGCTTTCACAATACTTTTACAAGATGTCCAAGGTTTAATGCTTTGTTCGTGTAAAATAGGCATTGAAACAAGTTAGATTGTATTGATTTGATTTTGGTATTGTTTCAATGATAATTGATGTAGCATCATATTTGCATTGTATTTATGTTGTTTGCCATGTT
>Ga0116228_10002087_pt1 | contig 17122 bp, 14 predicted proteins | sample S1TSphfallax_2_FD_89694 | JGI IMG/M metagenome (GOLD analysis project Ga0116228, IMG submission 89694) | Host-associated microbial communities from peat moss isolated from Minnesota, USA - S1T2_Fc - Sphagnum fallax MG | ecosystem: Host-associated > Plants > Peat moss > Unclassified | place... | reverse complement strand
AAAACTACCTGAAACAGGATCACTACAGACTGAATCCCCATGATAAGGAGACTGAAACCTTAAACCCTAAAACTTGTGAGACCTAATGTTTGTGGGAGCAACCAACTGCAAAGTACATATCTATGAGATTGCTGAGAAATCTGTACAACAACTCTGTCGAATCAACACAACAAATGAGTCATAACCTTGCGAGAGTCATTCAATCAACATTGTATGAGCCCATCATCAATCACCTTCTCCATCACGAATAGCAAGCAGTGACAACCTATTGCCATGACTACTACCACCCCCTGACTTAATCAGCTCCCAGTGTTGGGGTGTGAATATAAGTGTAGAATCTCACATTAAGTACATATAAAACCCTTGTATGATATACAAGCTTGTGGACTGCAGCCTGCACTAGTTTGGATGCAAGGGGTTGAGGAGGCAGAAAACAAGAGACTGAGAGAAGAAAATAAAACGAAGAAGTTTGCAGAGAGGGGTGTGTGAGACAAAAACAAAAACAAAAACCTAACTGAAGAAGTTTACAGAGAGAGGGTGAGTGAGAGAAAAAAACAAAAACAAAACCAAGTAGTTAGGAGAGAGAGAGAGAGAGAGGGTGAATGAGAGAAAAAGCCTAAAACAGAAGCAAGACGTTTGCAAGAGAGTAGGTGTTGTGGTCTGCAGGTACCTGCAAAGATGAACAAGCTTGCAACATTCTTGGGTGCCATGGTTCCATAAATGAAGCATTCGATGAGGAAGTAGCCAAGGGCATACACAAAGGAGAGGAAAGTTGCTTGGTAGAGGGCCCGATTGCTAAGGTTGAATGCACAAAGAACACATAGCGTACATGTCAACAAGGTCCACACTGCAAACGTCCGTCCATGTACATCTGCCACTGTTTTAAAAAACAAACAAACAAACAAACGAAGCAGGAGTCCTCAGAGATGTTGTTGATGATGATAATGTTGCAATCAGTAGCAGTTTGCACATTTCACACTTCACTGGGATGGCCAAAAAGGATCCTGACCAGATTGCCACAAACCCACCAGAGGAGCTTGGAAAGGAAGAACAAAGACCCAAGCTCAAAACAGCAGAGGAAAGAACAGCAACAACATCAAGAGCAATGCAGGCATTCAGAGAAGAAGAGGGGGTTGATGAGAAGGGAGAGAGAGGACGGATCTTGTTGCCACTTACTGACATCCAGTTTGGAGAAGACTGCCAAACGCAGAGCCCACACATCGAAGAAACCGAAGTAGACTGCCGTAAGTCGAAGGAAGCCCACCAGCAGCAACCAGATGCTCAACCGCTCCATCCCCTGACGCTCTTGTGTGTCACTTTGTATTCCGCGAGGTTGTTCTCTTCTGTTATGTTCCTCTCTCTTCTGTCTCGACTCTCTCTAGCATTCTTCTTCTTCTTCTTCCTCTGTCTTGGGTTTTGGTTGTCTTATCCGTGCAGCAGACCTGCAGACAATCGACCGGTACTACTGACGGCTGGGCCCATAACCATACACTTTGTTTTTTCTGCGACAAGCTGCGGCTGCTGCTGCTCCAAATGGGCAATCAAGAGACCCGAGAAGGCAGAAGAGAGTTACCGAATGCACAAACAAGGAACAACCCTAGCTACATGTTGGCAACGGTTACAGTTGAGAGAAATCTCGTGTCTGGCGTCGACCCAATTTTCAAGCAAGCATCTCTTCTACTGCTTCCTTGAGTAGCAAGCTCCCATCAATCTTGGGATTGTGGTTGAGATGATGACAAAGCCCGAGTCCACAAAGAAAGCTCCGGACTTGTGTCTGCTGAAAGGCACAGACAAAGTGGTGAGAGGTACTTTCCTACCCTCCTTTGCATAAACCTCATAAACCCCCAAAGAATAACTGATTTTTTTGTATTGCAGTCTTTGATGATGAGAGTTGTGCACAAGCCTCACAAACCCCAAAGAATGATTGATTTTTTTGTATTGCAGTCTTTGATGATGATGAGAGTTGCATAAACATCACAAACCCCAAAGGATGATTGATTTTTTTGTATTGCAGTCTTTGATGATGATGAGAGTTGCATAAACCTCACACAACCCAAAGAATGATTGATATTTCTGTATTGCAGCTTTGATGATGATAGGAATTGCAAAAACCATCAATTGGTTGGTTCTTGTCTCTGCCAGCAATCAATCAGTTCTTGTGTCTCAATTGTTTCTTGTCTCTCCAATCAATTGGCATCCTGATGGTTTTTTTAAAAACAGATATTGGAATGTGAATGTTGATTGGCAACCGCATTCTGATGTTTTCTCCAGCATAAAAGCTGCTGCTATTACAGACATTGTGCATGTGGGCTTGCTTATGGATATTGTACATGCTATGTGCTTGCTTACAGATATTTGTACTTGCTATGGGCTTGCTTACAGATATTGTACATGTGGGCTTGCCTACAATCCTGACAATCTGATGGTTCAGTGTGAAGCTTGCAAGAATTGGTAAGCGCCAAGGTCTCTCTTTTCATCACCCAGGATTTTGGGATAAGAGTATGACTGTGAGTATGTGATGGTGGATGGTATGTGAAAAGGTTTGGTCAGACTGGAGGGTTTTACTAGGTGGTCTTTGTAAGTGTGTCTGCATGTTTTCAAGTGAGGGTTTTTGTGTCACTCTTCAGGCCTTCTATGTTTTGGGAGATGTATTTTGGTACATTGAGATCTAGTCCACCTCCCAACATTGTCATCTCTCATGACAAAAGTTGCTGAATCAACTGTGGTGCTGTAAATCTTTGAGTTCAAGCAGTGTGTTTCTGTGAAAGGCTGTGAAGGCAGTTGGAGTTTGAGTTCATTGCTGACACAGATGTGATTGTTTATTCTGTTGTAATTAGGTGAATGAACTGCACAATCCTTGTTTCCTTGGATTCTATTGAAGAAAGTTAGTCCTGCTTGTGTGCCTCCCCCCCCCCTTTTTTCCTGAGTGTTGAGATTGCTGTCTGTTGCCCCAGGTGAGACATTCTGGCATCCATGTCACTGCTGGTATTCCATTCCAGAAACCTGCAGGATGGAATTTTGTTGAATTTTGTGGCACCAGCTTCAATCCAACAACAAATTGTCTTAAATTGTTGCAGATGGTGACAATGAAGGGAGTGAAAATGTACATTTGGTAACATCATTTTGTTAGTGGGAGGTTGCAATAAAGTAGTGATGTCCATGCACTTGTGAGCTTGTTCTCGGAAGTGCTTGATATTGAGTTCTTGGCTTGTGATTTTCAGGTGGCTGACAAAATGTGGGAATGGATGTAGGTTGCACAGCTGACTATAGAGAAGTACATATGTGCAGGTTGCACATGAGACAACTGCACTAACAGAATTGCACCTGACAGGTTGAGTCCAAGGTAACTATAGAGTGTAAGGCTTCATCTTTGCCATGTTTCCTCTTCATTGCATGTTGCATTCTCAAGAGATACTCAATAGATCCCTTTGCGTGGTTTTCACTCCAGATCAAATTAAGAAGCCAGTAGAGGGTCTAAGGCACCTGAAATATGCAAAGATGAGAGCAGTGATTTGTCTCTTGAGTGCTTGCTGTCAATATTTGTAGGAGGAGCAAAAGCCATGAAAATAGTGCATGTTTTATGTTGCATCCGTTTCTAGCTCAGTGGATGTGGCTCGAACATTATTTCCAACAGAAACAGGTAAATCATTCTGTGCTACACTGAGCAAAGTTGACTGCAGATTGATTGTAATTTACTTGTGAAGTCAGCTGATATGTAGAGATGTTGTGGACTTTTTAACTACCCACACTTGATAGAAGATGCAAGCTCGTCTGTTGCAAGACAAATTCTTTGGTGTTGAGTTGAAAGATAGACTCTGTCAAATTCTTGCCATTTGCAAATTCCCTGTTTCCTGCTTGGGTTGTGAAAACCAGTTGGTCTCTCTTACACCCTTGTTATACACATCAGGTTACATCATAGCCTAGGTTGTACTTATCAGGTTATGTTCCAGCCTATTACTTTAGACATGTAAAATGCCGCTTGTTTTCACAAATTGATGGAATGCAAGTTATGATGTGTGGAACTAAATTGGACTATATAAAAAACCTTTAGAATCAAACTTCAACCTCTGATTTTGCAAGGTGATTCAAGTTGTGATGTTTTGGGCTGGACAGTGGGGAGAGCTACAAAAATGGATGGCATTCGGTTGTCATATGTGGATTTTCTTACATCATTTTGTCCTTGTTGGCTCTGTCTTTCAGGGAGAGAATATGGGAACAAAATGATGCAGTATTCATTCCATTCTCATTTGGACCCACATTTTGACAATGTAGTTTTCATTCGATTCTCATTTGTTCCCACATTTTGACAATGTGGTTTTCATTTGGTTCTCATTTGGTCACACTTTTTGATGACATTTGGTCTCACATTTTGACAAATGTTTACGAGTAATGATCTGAGTTCATCAAAATGTGGGAACATTTATGAGTGTTACTGTGAGTTCATTTTTTGTGAACTTGTTGGAACATTCCTTGTTACTCTTAGGTACTTATCGTCTGGTGGATTTTGTTGCATCTTTCTCTTTGGTGTTACTAGTCCTAGGCACCAGTCATGAGATGTTATCTCTTTATTTTGCATTTGCAGCCTAATCTTGACACACTAACAAGAATTGAAATCAAGGAGGGTAATTTGAATTTGAGATGTATGGATTAGTGCTCCACCTACAGATAATAGAGACACTTTATGCAGATTTCAAACATGGTCTTTAACACAATCATAATCACAACTTTTGAAATGTGTACTCATGTTTACATGCTTGCTAAATGCGGAAGATTTCTACTGCTAGCCATCTTGTGTTCCCTAAATTTGAGTAAAAGGGAGAGAAAAAAGATCCCCACAGAAAAATCTTCTCCCACAGGTATCCCTTTTTGTGGCAATCTGTTCACTTGCTTCATGGGTGGTAAATTACAGAGGACAATGATCAAATGTCTTGAGTGGTCTCTTATGATTGATGGCCTCAATGAAGGACACCCTCCCAAAGTTTGCTGGTAAGTTCGAATAATTGTACAATGTAACTGAGCTACAAACGCATGTGACTAAATGTACAGCCCAATGCAATTGAAAGCCACCGATCAAAATCTCCATGCTGGTATCAAGTTTTGTGGATTGATATTGGAGGATATGTCTAAACTTTAAAAGGAACTGAAAGTACTAAGCATCAGAAGCTGCTTTGGCGCTTTAAGTCTTTGGAAAGAAGACTCACCAACCCACCAAGAGGTGGTTTCATGATTGCCCTGTATGCAGCCTCATTGTAAGGAGCCTGGATGAATTTCACATAGGGCCTGAAAACGCTGAGAGTCTTGTGTCTCTGCTCCGCTTGTAAGGAAGTATCTTTTTTTTTCTTTTGAGACGAGAAAAGGGATACAAGACCATCCCATGAAGGAGTGTGATGTCTTCTTTTTGTTGCCAGTTTGGTGGAGCTTAGAACACCAGAATTGCTCACAAAAGGCAGGTATTTCCGAAAGCTGGAAGATTCTCCCTCTCTTGCATCTGGAGAAGAGGGCGTCAGGAGTACTGAAGAGAAAGAGAATGATCTTGAAGTAGGAACACTAGATGTTAGTTCAGGCCCATCCACCAAGGAGAGGTTTTTGTCATTTTCCTGTGGAGATAGCTCGTGTAACCCTGGAGGGAGTGGAGCTTCATCAATGCCTGTAATGGACAATACAACATGTAAAACATTCATTTGCTGCACTTGGAGCTAGAATAATGGCAAAGGACTATTTGCATGACCAAGAAGAGTTAACTTCAAAAAGAGAATTGCTGACCTTGTGAAGTGTGTTTGTTGACAGAATTGGGAAGTTCCGAAATGGAGTGGCGTCTAGATATAAGGGGATATGATGATGAATGCAGAGGTGCCTTTGGACAGGGAGATGCTTGTAGATCTTCTCTGTAATCCTTCAAATAAACAAAGCTCAACTTTCCTCTTGTTGCTGGGTCAACAAATGTGCAGACTCCCTGGAGTGCATTGTAAGTCAGTTCCTCAGCACTGGAATGCAGCCATGGACCTTCAGTGTAGAAGTGCGCCTCTCAAATCAAAAGACAGGAAACAGAACTGAAATACTGACAGAGCACTAAACAGGAACCCACCTCCTCACCTTCCAGACATAGTAGAACATGGAGGAGGCATCAACAATGAAGGCTTTAGCTAGCCTCTCTGGGTAATGGTCAGCTAGAATTTTCAGAGTTGTGAGGATTCCACTTGGTGATGGAGCACTGACCCTTGAGTAGCCTGCAGCATATCAGGAGTACATTACAAATTTAAGGCATACATGCAGGAAACATACATGCCCCAGAAACAATTGTGATGCTGTCTGGATAGCAAATAACATCAGCCAGTCAGACAAATAGTGTCAATGGAGACAAAGATACGTCTAGCCAAATAGTTTGCAGGAAAGCATAAGGAATGTACCCTGTGCATCTAAGATAAGAACCCATTGAGTAACTCCTGGAGGCATGGCGGCTACAGCAACCTCCATTGTGAAGACTATGTTTAGCAGATATCTGATTTAAGAGGAGAGAGTTAGTTTTGTCAGTTGAAGCAAGGCTCACCTTTTCACCCTAGAACTACATCTGAAATTGAAACACCTTTGATGTAGCCCAGTACTACAACAGCCTCAAAGTGCAGTCACACACAAGGGCAGGCCATTTTTGAACTCCTGGCCAATACCTGAGCTATGACCAGAACAGGATAGAAGTGGCAGCTGACACCAGTAGAAGAACAGATCACACAAGCTGCATAGCCTCAACATAATCTGGAGCCTTGACTGTGAGCCTAAACATGTGATACTGATCTATCTATCACACTGCACAAATTTGTTGGTCTGGGGATCCAGGCTTACTGTTTGTGTCTATGATTGGTGAGCTGGTCCGGCTTCTTCTTGATAACCTGTATGTCCAAGAAAAAATGGCTATAGAGACCAATCACAAAAAACAGGAAACGTTTTCAAAATGATTACTATCTGAGAAGAGCTTCCATATATTGAGCTACAAAAGATATGTTGATGAATTATCACAAACTTTTGGTCTTGAATATCTATATCTGCAGCATGGTTACATCATTATACAAAAGACTTGATAAGATCAAAGAGGGTCCTGGTGGCCGTTTCTCAAGCCACAGACAGAACAAAAGAGGACCTACCAAGACGGGTCGACCGTCATCATCCAAGCCAGCAACGTATGCGGTTCCAGTTGCAAGCTCGGCAGGAAATTCGTCTGCTATAAGATAGCCTGCAAAGAGCAACGCTCAATTCTTGTCATCGATATGACGATCTGCACATGAAGAAAATTCGACAAAAGTGCGCCAGACGTCTAAAACCAGAGCTGGTTCAAGGCACTGTTCTTTACCGATATTGATTTTCTCCCGCCAGTTCAGAGTTGCCTTCAGCAATCTCGCTGCTCTGCGGACATTGTTCCCTCGGGCTTTCAAGTAACGCTCCACGCAATCTTCATCACAAAACTCAGCCTGCCGTAGAGAGACGGAAGAGGAAAAACCAGTTCAGAGGAGAAATGGCTGCTGAAAAGCAATACATCAGGACCGATCACTGAACTCTAACTTCATGCTCAGAGGAGCACTCAATTCCTAAGTCTGCAATACATAATCATCGGACTTTTTTCTGAAATGTTCAACGCTTTCTTGAAGCAGGCGGGAAAGAAACGCATGCTCTTGCATTGTAACTGTGTGCGTTACAAGGCGTTCTTAGGAGAGATCGGTGAAGAAGTTGTTGAAGAAAATGCAATGCGACATTGCCAACAATAACATGAAGTTGCTTAAGTGGCACAAGCGCGAGATCTCATTGCGTCAACGTCTACCACGAGGGGAAAGCGGTGGGAACAAATAGATCAGTCTTATAGAGCGACACAATTGTTTTTGAAGGGAAACAGTTACAATTGCCATCGCACCTGCTTCTTGGATAATGGACCTTCCCTTTGCACCAGCTGCAAAACTTGCGCGACTTTCTCGCTGAGGCTAGACTCCGGCTCCACCTTAACAGAGGCCATCACTGGATTCCTCTCCATTTCGGAAGTGGCAACAACTTCTAGAGTTCTCGGAAGGAAGGAAGGAAACAAATCCAGCGCTGATAATTACATATTAATCCCAGCGAAGCGTACTAAACCTCGCGCGCAGGAACAAAGACAAGAACAACAAAAATAAAACGCCCGTACCAAAAAAGCGAGAGAGTCCGGCTTATCAAATGATTTTTCTCCTCTTACTAGGCTAGGACGACGACGTCTGCTTCGTCCTCAGTCCTTACGACAAAGAAGGAAACTTGGCAAAAACAACGCGCCGTACGTAATAATCGCAGACAATTCCACACACATGTTCTTGTACTCCGTTCGTCCGATAGCTTGTGCAAAAAAGTTCTTGTACGCAAAGCAGGCACTCTAGTCGAGTCGCATCGTGCGAATTTTTTTCACGAAGGTACTCCAAAGTGGTTTGAAGACTGAGCCGCGGGGTGGGAGAGGACGACGAAAGCACGACCGCTTTTGAATCTCTGGCTGGCTGGCTAGCTGACTGGCTGGAGGTACAAAGAGAGCGACACGACAACACAAACTTTTGAAAAATCTTCCTGACTCGCTGCTAGAAGAAACAATTTCAAAACAGACAGGCGGGCAGGAAATTTGTCAAAGGTGGAGTACGAATGAACAGTTGAAAACAGAAGACTCTTGATTTTGAATCTTGGAGACTGACAACAGCACTCATCAGGAAAGAAACAGAACTTCTTGCTTGGAAAAGAAGAAGAAGAAGAAGAAGAAGAAGAAATCTAGTTAGTTACAGGTATATTCTAATAAAGCTCTTGTGTTTGTGAATTTTTTTTTGAAAGACATGAAACAGAAAAGAGTGAGACAGTGCCGCAGAAGAACCTGGCTGCTGCTTCTTCTGATCATCGTGGCAGAGAGAAAAGGACGACGGTGAGCGGACAACACAGCCAGCGAGCAAGAGAGGGAAAAAAACAGAAAAGAAAAGAAACGAAAGGAAAGCGCGCGTTGGCGGCGTTGTTGTACCGGTGGCATTGGCGCGCCTCCAGGGGGCGAGCTGCTGCAGCACAGGAGACGGCACTGCCTGCGGAACACCAACAACCACATGATGAGTGAGTGAGGCCCACGTCCGACGTTCCAGGTTTTGCCGATTCTGTGAATCTTGCATCGAACGATCGTGGCCCAACGATGCGGAGAATCTCCACTAAAATTTGAGCTTCACAGTTCCCCTACCACCACGTCAGTGTTTTTTTTATAAGCAAATTTTGTTTGTAGCCAAACTGGCAACCATCCAAAGGAACATGAAAAAAATATTGGCGATCATCCCTAGGAAGATTTAGCCAAATCTGGCTATAAACCAGAAATAGAATTTAAATCTTTAATTATCCTTCTATAATTTTGGCTTACATAATGGAAACCCAAGCATGCAAATCTGGCGATTTTTACATTTAAGTTTTCTCACTTCTGGCGACTGAAAAAAGCCTCCAAAATCATTTCTTTTTCGAGTTTCTAATTTGTAAATTTCGCTCTTAGAAAAACACTGTAAATGGAAATTCAAGTCTTCTAAGGTCTTCCACTTCTGTTCTTCTTTACTGTTGTTACTTACACTGTGCTGCTTCCTGCGAGGCATTATTATTATTGTTGTTGTTGTTATGGAAATTGCAACAGCACGTCTAGAAGTGCAACAGTTGCGCCAGGGTGAACCAGCAGCAGCACTGGTAACCTACACAGTTGTACCTGATTATTTCAAAAATCAAATAGAGCTGCCTCTCTGGCCGTAACCTAGGGTGGTGTAACAACCTCTTAGAAATTTTCTTTTTCTTTTTCTTTTTTGTAGTGGAAGGGCCTAGGTATAGACCGGTGTTGGCCAGTTATTGATTTTTTTTCAATATCCACCAGATCGGTTATTAAATTTATTTATTTTTCATTTGCACACAGGTTATCAAATATTTTTTAAATTCAAATTTTCAGAGGCCCACCTGGTATCAAATTGCTGGAATAACCAACCAATAAGAGTATCAATCTTTTTTATAAATTTATGGCTAAGAACTGGCTGGTATGCATAAGGGCCAGTTTTTGCAAGACCTTGTTGAAAACCAGCCAATATAGTGCCTAAGCCAGTTATCAAACAGTAAATTTCTTAGTTTTTTTTTTAAATCAAAATTTTTGACCAATCTTTTTTTATTTTTTTTCACATTAAGCAAAACTCTCAAACTCTCATTGTGTAATCAGACTCTCATGGAACCACACACACTATTCCATTCCATTCACACATTTACATGAAGGGTGGATTGGATCAGACTCTCACAATCTATTAGGATACCACCTTGATGATTTGTTAATCACAACTCTTCAAACCCACTCAATCCTTGTTCCTTACAACTCTATAGTTCTAAACTTGCATTTCTCTCTCTAAACATAATTATTTAAAAAAACATAACTTCACTTTCACAATCTAAAATTGAATGAAATTATCTACCTCTCATCTATAGATCATCAAGACTTAATGAAACATGACTAATCCTTATTATTTCATCATGTCCTATCCACTGCTTCCCACCTTAATTTATTCCTAGTTCATAATACATGTAAGTTCTAATAACAATGTGTGATGGACAAAAAGTTACTACAACATGCTACCATCACCAAATTATACCTCTTGATCTATCCCCTACAAAATGCAAATTTGAATTCATGATGATGCCAACAAGACAGGCTGGAGTTGGCATAATGAAAGGTGCTTCAAAAAGTCTTTCAAGACCATGATGATAACATGTAGGCAAGAAATTGTGGTACGTGTCATCATTGATGACATTCTTGAAGAGGAACACCACATTCTCAATGAACACCTAAGCTTGCAAGTTGAATTTATAAAGATTTGTTGATGATGTTGCTTTTGGGAAGTCAAGGATTAAAATCAATGAAATCTAGCTCAATGATAGATTAGTGAAAACGGGTACCTTACAAACCCACTAGATGGTGTGGGTAGATTATGTGTACCATCCATTGGTAGATCCAATTGTTTGATGCACCTTGGCTAGAACCTTCATTTGACTTGTTTCCAATGTCACTTCATGATGTCACTTCCCATCCAAGCTTTTCAATATTGCACATTGTTGTTCGTTTGATATATTCAATACTGACAACATAGTATGTTACTACATAAATAAATTACAAAGAGAAAAGAAAAATATTGGATCAAAAGATGTAAGGGCAAATGCAAAGTTTGCCAAAAAGTTCCACTTACTCATCATTATAAAATGCACGATTCACACAACCTAGTCAAAACACAAATGGACATCATTTAATTTTGTGCCAACGCCATGGAGCACAAAATCACTCATCATAAAACAAAATTTTAACAACCAATGGACCCAACTATGGACAACAAACAAAATAATTGTTGTTCCCAACTTTAGTAGCTTTCTAAGATGTATACATGTTTTTTCATCACTTGCATTCAACCAAGATTAAATATTAGGAGAAAGTTTTATATTTCTTAATTAATCAAACTCTAATTGTTAAATGTCAAAACTTAAGAAAGAAAGTAGATGGCAAACTATAGAAAGTTTCAAAACAAATGTGCATGGGACATTGGACATTTTACCAACTAATTGAAAATTGAAAAATGAGTTGGCCCCACGCATAATTAGAAGTAGTTAGCTTTATTGACTAATACATTTAACCATTGAAGTTGACACCTCAAGAATCCTACTAATCCAAAAAAGTTAATCCTCGAAACACAAGAAAAGAATGTTCATAAACATTCACCCATCATTCCAATTCATGATTAACATTGAAATAATCAACAACATTCATCAATGTATCATTTTCATTAATGATATTTGTTTCTTCCATAAAAAAATCATCAATGGACTACCCTTCTTGTGGGCAATTTGTTCTTGCATCAATTAACCAACTTTTCATTATGAATACAAGCTTGTCCAAATTGTCAACTTGTAGCTTAAATGTTGGAGGCTTGTCAACATTCCAACCATGTTAAAAATCTTTTTAGTTTCAATTTGGGACCCATGAATCCACAAAATTTGTTGAATCACAAAAGAAATGTTGGGAAATTGTGATTCACGAGACTTCCACCAAATCAAGGGTAGTACAAAACCTTTCGGCTTCACATGCAATGGTGAATATGCACGGTTCATTTTTTAGCAACCCATGCAAAGTGGTTTCATTTGAGGTCTCTACCCTAAAGATGGAACCATCATGTCATCTATCAATGTCACTTTAATTAGGCCATCAACACTAGGATTTAAGAACTAAAAAATAACCACCAACAATGGAAACAAAGTCTCAATGTTATATCGTGCCACCATTTGTATCACTTTTTATCATCCAACAAACGCCTTCACTATATCAAGGGATTTAAAATGTGGGTCCAACATCAATGCCACCATGTTGTGAACCTTGCTACCATTATAGGTAGATGCAAAAGCCAAAAATGGAGCCAAGACAAATGGACTTTTGCTATCATACGCACCTATAATGCCCCCAATTCATATTCAAAACCTCCCCTCACAAAATTGAAGGGAGTAAACTTATATTGTGAAATTTCATTTTGCACATACACACTAGAATCGAAAGGGCAACATTTAAGGCATAAGTAAGTAATTAGTAACCTTAAATTTGATTAAAGATACACTACTTCATAATAAGAAACATGGTTTCAACAATCACTTTGCAAATTGCCCATGTGTGTGTTTTTGGCACATCGCCTTATAATTCTTGAGTTTCTTGCCCCCCATAACAAAGATTGATGGCATCTTTATACTCCAAGGTTTTTTGAACAAAATCACCTTACTAATAAACCTACTTTTCATTGGTTTTTTTAGTTTCCAATGGGAAAGCCCAACATTAAGGCATGCCTTTTGTTGTTCATTATATCCTTTGTCAAACTTTTTAGTCCATGTAAGTTTTCTATAAGGCAAATTGTGTGGCCTTCAAACTAACCTCCCAAAAACCAACACACACATTAGTATCATTGCAAGCATATTGGCATGCTTTGCTAAAAGCATGGCCAAAACACAACCCTTGCTAAGGAATTACAAATGCAAGAGGACTACATCTAACCATTGAAGTAAAATTTCATGCAAGGGTGGACAAATTGCCATTTTCATCCTTCACATGGGCAATTAGTTTATCCAATAAATTGTATGATGACAAGTGGTCCTTGACCTACATTTGACTTGCATTACTATTGCACTCCAAATGTATGAGTGGCTTAAAAAAGTCCAATTGTCACATAGCAAGGCACCCACTATGAGTTTATGAAATTAATCACAAGAACAATCATGTTGTGCCCAAATTTGGACATCCACAAGTTTAAAAAATCAGTTGTTGTAACACATGAATCCAAAGTTGGCATTACAAATTGTTCCATGGTTTTGGCCACTAATGAAGGGACGACATCCTAGACCATTTCCTTCCCATTTGGAAACACAACCTGGGGATTCTAACGCATGACCAAACATTTTAGCCACATGTTTTCCACAATAAAAATTGGCATGTAAGATTTGGTAACAAACAACAAGTCTTCCACGAACTTTTGTTGTTGTGCATCATCAGGTTTTTATAAGGATTAACATTCCCAAAGTGATTTATGATGGCCCCATAACCAATAGTGGACCTTTTTTTTCCCTTTTCCTCATTTGACTCCTCTACATCAAGAGCCACATTAACATTTTTCCATTTATGCTAAATGTTTAAATGCTTAACCAATATATGTTTTTTCATAGAAGTCATACCGTGTTGCTAGTTGTATGAAATCATGTCTTTCTTTTGTTTAATGGTACTACTAAAACTATAAATATGGTAGACAAAATAAAAAAATACGCAACACATGGTTTGAGGCATAACATGACTTGGTTTAATACTATCATTCACCACAAACAAATGTTAAGTGTCACAACCCTAGCCTTGGGCTTGCAACCAAGGCAAAGGCATGGAAAGGTGTGGGTCGAGAGTGCAACCTAGGAATCACATTTGCACTCCCAGGAATGTGAGGGAATGAACCCACACACTCCTAAGTGGACTCCCATTTTGGGAATTAGAATCCCTATGGAATTTTGAATCTTCAACGAAATAATTTAAGGGGTCAAAACTCATTAGATTAAAAAGTTTTTTATTATCATTGGGAAAATCTTGAAATTTAAATGTTTAAAATGGGCTCGCATGACTTATTTGAATACTTAAAACACAAGTTATGGCCAAAAGAAGGGCCAAAAGTCAAAGACCAATTTGACTCCCGCCCACTAAAAGTCAAAACTTGCCTTGAAATACATGTGTTCATGTGGCATGCCACATATTGTTAAAAAGTTCTTGATGGGGGCTACAACTTTGTTTTGGACCTCACCTCAATTGAAGGTCTACACAAGAAGCTATGGCTCTCCAAAGTGCTGGGAGTCCTAATTTTGGAAATTTCGAGACTTTCAACCTTGGAGTCTCAGGACAAAATGAAATTTGGGTGCAACCCCCATGGCTAATCATAGAAAATATTATAAAGGGGAAGGTGGTGGCTTTCCTCAAATTTGGGTTATGGTGAATCTTGTGAATCTTATGAGTCCATGTATGCCTGCAACTCATCCGTGCACCAAAAGTGTTCCAACCATGCATTAACCAACTTATTGTTTAGTTTGTGTAAGTCCATGTGAATAATTGACCCACTTGTCACTTGTTCTAATCTCCATCCCGGAGCTCTAGCATGCCCCTTTACCCCCAAAAGGCTACGAGTTAAAGAGCGTACTTCAATTCTTTTTTCCGTTGTTTTCATTTTCAGACTCACATTTGAGTTGTTCAAGGAGTGTGAAGGTGCATCACAAGGGAGGAACAACTTGCGATGAGGCACTCATGATTTTTTATTAAAAAAAAATTGAGTTTTCAATACCTTCCATGCAAGTTTATTTCCACATCCAAATCACTTGGGGTTACAATGTTTTCGAAATTAGATGGTCTATTTGGCATCAAAATTGAACCAATTAATGGCCTTGAATCCTTAACCAAGATCTTCACATTCAAGTCGTGAACATTATCATAATTAAAAGTTTCATGATGATGTTCATTTAAATCAAATGTTTTTGGTTGATCTACCATAATTTGCATTTTGATTTACAATGGAAAAGATCAAAGAACTCCAAATCTAGTTCTAAAATCTAACATTAGGAAATTTTACTAATCTAACACTAATGCATTTCTGCAAATTATCACTGAAGAAATAGTTAAAAATTTGGCACTGATGATTTTTGAAATCCTTCACTATTGACAATTGAATCTAACACATATGAACTTTTCTTGTAATTAATAATGAACTTCAAAATTCAAAACCTTGACACATTAATGATCTTCAAAAATTTAACAATGAAAATTTTTTAAAATTTATCACCAATCTTACACTAATGAACCTTAATCCTTTAGAATCATTGAACACAAATTAACTTTCAGAATTTGTCACTCATGGACTTTAGAAATCTAACACTAATGGATTGAATAAACCCCTCAAACATAAATGAACTTCAAATGTTTGACAAATTGATGAATTTTTTAAAATGACACACCCATGAACTTTTGAAATCTTTCACCAATGACCTTTAAAACTTTAGATCCCAAACATTAATGACATTCTCCAATTTGATAGTGATGAATTTTTGTTAGTAACCAATAATGGATTTCAAACTTCAAAACATCCCTAGCACACTAATGACCAACTTCAGAAATTTGACAACAAAGAACTTCATAAATCGTTCACAAATCTAACGTTAATGAACCTTTAACAAGAAGTAGATGCAAACTTACTTTGATTATTGTGAGTTGAAGGGAAAAGTCAACATCATGCAACCCCAATAATTATTTAATTTCCATTTTCCCAAGATTTCCACCAATGGTCACAAAAACATTCAAGTGAAATCACAAAAAAAATTTACATATGGCTATTGAAACCAAGCCAATATAATAGCAATCTAGTTTAAAAGATTATAAAATAGCCCAACAAAAGCAAAAATTGAAAGTGATAGATGATGAAAGATGGAGTTCTTTTTAGGTTTAGGGCAAATGATGAAGGGAAATTATAATTAAATGAAAATTATTGGATAAAAAACATGAAAATTTTGGATGAAAAATATAGAACCTACCTAGGTAGGTGTGAAAGCAGCCCATCAAGGTATATTTAAAATATTAGATTTTATTAAATTGATGTACCTTACCAATAAGGTATTACTAAGGTATTTTAAACAATAATACCAAGTCAATTAGGTTTTTGGTTGGGTATAACAAAAAAGTGGAACCAATAGGTAGGTTTTTAAATATTCAATCCTTGTTTAATAACCATGTCATTTCTCAATAAATGGCCAACACTAGTTTAAACCAGTGTTGGGCGGTTCTCATTGGGCAACTTGGTTTTCTAACCAATTCTCAGTTTGATTCTCACATTGATAATTAAATGTTTTCATTTTGGGTGAAAATTGGGCTAAAAAATGGTTTTAAGGTTTTCACCCATGTGGAAACCAACTAGGAGAATCAAAAATGGATTTTTTTTATAAAAAAAATTTGGATGGGTTTTCACATGAAAACTCAAATCTGGTTCTCAAGGTTTCAAGAGGAAAATGGGTTAAGTGTAAGGTTTAAAGTAATGCTTCCTCAAAGGAAACCATGAAAGGTATAAAACAAAAGGCTTTTTGGCCTCATTCACTTTTTTTTTTTTTTTCATTTGATTTGTTTTTTGTTCTTTGGTTTAATGCTTGGTATTCACCTTGTGTTGGTACTACTTGCTCCTTACTTTGTGTTGTTGCTACTTGATATTTTCCTTGTGTTGTTATTGTTTGTTCTTTGCCTTACATTGTTGTTGTTTGTTGTTCACATTGTTTTTATTCACTCCTTGCCTTGTGTTGTTGTTGCTCACCTTGCGTTGCTACTGTTCCACATTAAATACTCACTTCACCTTCCCTTATGTTGTTGCTAGTTGCTCCACACCTTGTGTTGTTGTTTTTTACTTGTTGAAGTGTTGTATTCTCACCCCCCCCCCCCCCCCCCCCCCCCCCCCCCCCCCCCCCCCTCCCCCCCCTCCTCTTATACGTTCTGCTAGTTGTAGTTGAGAGAGAGAATATTTATTTTTATTTTATTTTAAAATTAATAATTTTTTTT
>Ga0116228_10002086_pt1 | contig 17124 bp, 11 predicted proteins | sample S1TSphfallax_2_FD_89694 | JGI IMG/M metagenome (GOLD analysis project Ga0116228, IMG submission 89694) | Host-associated microbial communities from peat moss isolated from Minnesota, USA - S1T2_Fc - Sphagnum fallax MG | ecosystem: Host-associated > Plants > Peat moss > Unclassified | place... | reverse complement strand
GATGAAAATAAATGTAAAATCAATCCAACCAATAGGATGAAATTTCTAATAGTTGCATCATAGTTGTGAGAATGACCAAAATAGTTGAAATTTGATCTTGTAGTTGTAATATTCCCAAATCTAATCGCAAATGACTACAAGTCGCATATAGTCGTAAATGGACTGGTTACATTTTGGCTAATTTCTACTAGTGATTGGGTTTGCAACTAAATGTGAAAGGCAAGCGCCCATGAGGCAAAAAATGTGTTTAGGTGTGAAATGCATTCTCACAAATGTGGGAGAGTGCAAGGGATGAAACCCAATGACTCCCAAGTCCATTCCCACTTTGAAAGTTGCATTCATGTGAGAGTTATGAATGTTCAAAGCCTTGGTTGGAAAGGGAAAAAACACCAAATTGGGCCTCCATGACACCATTAGAAATTTCTTGAAGCATAGATGCTTAAAATTCCCTGACATTGTTCATTTGAACTTAATTTGCATAAGTTATGATCAAAAGAAAAAGTGAGAGTCAAATTGGGAATTTGACTCCTAAGGACAAATCCCTTGAAAATAAGGGTCAAATGAGGTCCAATTGGGGTGTGCTATACACCATTGGAAATATATTTTTGAGGGCTATAAGATATTGACTTCTTATTTTCAAAAAAGATTTGATTTGAAAAAGATATGAGAGTCCAAAGTTTTGGGATTGCAAAAGTCCCAATTTTGGGACTCCCACTTGGAAGTCATGGGGAAAAATGACATTTGGATGTAGTCCCCAGGGAAAGGCACAAAGTATATTATAGGGGGGGGAGTGGTGCCTACTCCCAAAGGTTGAGGGCTGTGTAAAGCTTGTGCTTGAGGTTGACCATACTAAATCTATCACACCACTTTTATTCAACTTGCATTAACCACCCTCTTTTCTTGGTTGTGAAGCTTGACCTCATCTTGAACTCTCATTTGTGAATTTTTCCTAGTCCCATCTTAAAACTCCAGCACACTCACCTACCTTCGAACTGTTGCAAGTTAGGGAATGTGCCCCAATTCTTTTCTTTTTTTGTTGTTTCATTCTAGGACCCACATTTGGGTTTCTTAAGGAATTTGGGGGCACGTCAATACATGTGTTCCATCCTCTCCTTGAATGGGACTAAAAACATGGACTCTGTTGGCCTCATAGGGAAATGGTTTTTTAACACATAACAACATTACCACATAGGAGTAAAAATTGTAAGACATAACAAGACATCTCTATGGCATTCAATTGTTGAAGGAGCACCTAAGATGTAAGGAACAATGCAATTAGTTTTGTGTGTTTAGTTCAGAAGTTGATGGTTCTTTTTGGTTAGTAGCCATAGCACACTCCACTCCATTGTAGAGAGTGTTTAAGGTGATAAAGAACTATTAGATAGTTATGTGTAGACCTTATTTTTGGTTGCAAAATTGAATTAATTGAATAATACAACTATTTACACCGTACGTAATAGAAATAAATGTCATCCTACACCCAATAACACACACCCACGCATTAGTAGGCATAAGAAGCAAGTGTCACATTAACACACATGATGTGCAGCAAGAAGACCACGTGACAACCCCCCCCACACACACACACACACACACACATGCACCATTGCACACATTTAAACATCATTTTGCCATTACAAAGATGTTTGTAATCAAAACACCTCCACCATGGCATCAACCACATTATAGCACTTGCAAATTATACCATAGAACGTTAAAGAAAATGTAATTCCATGTGGGACCCACTAGACCTCTTGCATACAATTTAATGTGAACATCCTAAACCCACCCAACATACCTATATAGATATATGGAAATTTGAATTGGTGCATGTTTGGCCCCATCACATGCAAAAAATTGTCTAAGCAAATATTACAAGACACACTAAATTGGTTGGACTAACAGATAAACACCCAAGGCCAAACATTGGTGGTATTAAGCCCATGGAAAAGTAAATCAAAATTTATCGTACATCTACAACTCAACCAACATCACCATCTTCATCGTCATTAGAAGGCATCCATAGAGCTTCATTTGCTAGGATGGTGTCAACCCCACCCAATTCAATGGCCCCTACAAGTGGTGCATTACTAGGCACTTTCAAAATATCCAATGGCACTTTTGACCCAATTTGATTATCAAGTGGGGTAATAGTCTCATTGTTATCCTCTACCACAACACTCTTAGACCTTGGTTCCTTGTGGACAACAACCTTCCACGATGGTTGGGTTGGTTATTCATAGTAAAACACTTGTTAAACCTAGGCTTGGATCACGTAGGGTTCATTAGCCTTAGGAGTTAAGTGACAAAAAATCACCAATAGAAAACCATCCTCATCATGCTTATATGTGGGGTTACCCCACCTATCAACCCCATTTGTAACCCAATCACATTTGAACAACACTATAGGTTGTGAAACATGTTCATAATCCAGCAAGAGTATGTCCCTCAACACCCCAACGTACTACATTGACCCCAAGGTTGTGCCATCATGAAAAAGTTGTTGTTGTTGGAAGACAAATGCAACCCCTAAATCATATGACGCACCCCTGAACTCCTCAAGAGACCCAAAGGTGGGTCCTAAAACAAAACAATAAAAAAAGAAGAAAATTGGGGCACAATCCCTAACTTGCAACACTTTGGGGGTAGGTGGGTGTGCTGGAGTTTTGAGATGGGACTAGGAAAAATTCACAAACGAAAGTTCAAAATGAGGTCAAATTTCACAACTAAGAAAAGAGGGTGGTTAATGCAAGTTGAATAAAAGTGGTGTGATAGATTTAGTAGGGTCAACCTCAAGCACAAGCTTTACATAGCCCACAACCTTTGGGAGTAGGCACCACTCCCCCCCCTATAGTATACTTTGTGCCTCTCCTCGGGGACTACATCCAAATGTCACTTTTCCCTGGGACTTCCAAGTGGGAGTCCCAAAATTGGGACTCTTGTTATCCCAAAACTTTGGACTCTCATATCTTTCTCAAATCAAGTCTTTTTTGAAAATAAGAGGTCAATATTTTATAGCCTTCAAAAATATATTTCCAACGATGTATAACACGCCCCAATTGGACCTCATTTGACCCTTGTTTTCAAGGGATTTGTGCTTAAGAGTCAAATTCCCGATTTGACTTTCACCTTTTCTTTTGATCATAACTTATGCAAATTAGGTCTAAATGAACGATGCCAAGGAACTTTAAGCATCTATGCTTCAAGGAATTTCTAATGGTGTCATGGGGGCCCAATTTGGTGTTTTTTCCCTTTCCAACCAAGGCTCCGAACATTCACAACTCTCACATGAATGCAACTCTCAAAATGGGAATGGACTTGGGAGTCATTGGGCTTCATCCCTTGCATTCTCCCACATTTGTGAAAGTGAGTTTCAAACCTAAACACATTTTTGGCCTCATGGGCCCTTGCCCTTCACACTTAGTTGTGAACCCAATGTTAGGGTTGTGACATCATATGTGGCCATTGAAGTGTTGGCATGGGTGTTTATAGAAACCTTAAAATGATTTCCATATGCTAAAATCTATGTGTAGCTTGAAGCATTGAATTATGGTTGGATTGATATATGCTTCACATCCCTATCCTCAATTTGACCATGCTCCACAATGTAGGTTCAAATTGCATTGTGCACCCAACTTGCTAACTTTTGCAAATATGCAAACTTTGGCAGAAATTTTATTAACATGCCTGTTGTTTAGGGCCCTCCTTCCCACTACTATGTCATGGGAAAAAAATTCATAACCTTGTTACCCAAATAGTTTCATCCTCATGCTTGCTATAATATCCTTGCCATGACCTACACCTATAGTTATTATGTATGAAGCCATTTGTTAGGTTGATTCCATGCTAAGGTTTAGGCAGCTTACATAAAAAATTTGTAGAATGAATGGAAAATTCATTACCACAAAATGGAAGTGGTAAACACATTGTGGCCTACATAACTTCATATGCAAAAATCTAGATGTTATTTGTGTGAGCTACGTTACAAAATTTGACATGGACACACCTAGATTATATTTTCACTATTACAACAATTGTTACACATAGTTCTCAAGTACCTTGATTAGGTTCAACAAGCTTATTTATGTTCAAAAGTTGTCTTGTAGACAAGGGTTTTAAACAACAATATACATGCAACTTGGCATCAATATCAATGGTCCATGTTTGCCTCCTTAATGTATCCTACCCACTTGTTAAAAAATATTTAGGTTCATAATTAAGGTGTTAGGGTTACACACTAGACCCATGGTGCTAGGCATGCAATGTTTGTGAACAAATATTGATGTGCAAGGTCTCGAGCAACAAGGTCAAGAAAAACCTTTGTTCTAGCACCTTCAGAGACCTCACAATAGACCCTTTATTCCTCATTTGGATCCCATATCCAAGATTGGACAGGCTTGAACTCATGCATGTATTCAATCACAAACCCAATTGTTTCATTATAGATGTACCTTTTGACCATGGATGCTTCAAGTCTTGCCCTATTTCATACATACCCCTTGAACGTCTTCATGGCCCGTTCAATAGGGTACATCCACCTATTGTGGATTGGCCCACAAATCTCAAGTTCTTCAACCACTTGCAAAATTGAATGAGTCATCACATCAAATAATGCACAAGGCAATTCCCATTCAAGTAGGCAGAGGGTTTTTGCCACATCATCCTTTAGAGATGGAAGGGTGGCCGGATCCCAAACCTTCCAACAAATGCTTTGAAACATTGTACTGAGTCACATCAAAGTCAGTTTAACATGATCATCCATCAACCCCCTTCAAAGCCAAGGGCAAAAGCTATTGCATCAAAACATGCCAATCATGACTTTTCATTGATCCCAACTAACACACCATAGTAGTTTATGCATATTTTCAACATAGCCAATTGGTTTAAGAAAACTTTCAACTCTCTAGGCGTGAAAACATATGGGGCATTTCATTTGAAGATCTTACCGAGTCTGCTTGGATCCCACATCAACCATAAATCTGATCAAACCCCACAAACCTCCAAGTTGTGGCGCACCTTGATTATGTCCTTCATTCTAACCATGAATTTGACCAGGCTTTCATAAACATTTTTTTTCAATAGCATGACATCCAATGTGTGCCTAATCAATAAATGTTGCAAGTGAATTAACAAATTAGATTAAGATTAAGGTGTCAAACTAATTAAAATCATAAACATTTTAATGATAATAACCTTTATATCAAATATTGGTCCCTAGTTGGGGTGCTCATCTACACAACACCCCACCTGGATGGCTATGGGAACATTCGCACCTCCCAATATGGCAATGCAAACAAAGTTGAAAGATGATTGACACTTGTTTTAATGATGCGTAACCTTTTGCTCCAAGAGAATTGCCTATTATAACCCATTTTTCAGTCTTCCATGTTCATCATATTATCTCCGCAATAATAGTTGTGTATGGTTTTTTTCACAACTCCTTTTTGCCATTAAAGTGTTTTGCATTGGGGTGCAATCAATATGGGTGGTTTCTTCACAACCATCGCTGACTCCTAGGTGAAAGCACACTAAACCCCCCCCCAAAATTATAGTCACACGTTTAATATTTTTACAATTAAACTTTTTGGTAATGTATGAACGTCACATTTTGAATTATTTTTGTTTGTTTTAAGTATATTTGATTAACTTTAGATTTCATTTAATTTGTTGCAACCCTAGCCTTGGGCTCTTGACCAAGGTAATGCCTTGTAAAGGTGCGGGCCCATAGTGAAGCCCATGAGTCACATTTCATGCTTTCGGGAGTTTAAGAAAGTGTGAGGGAATGAACCTTCACATTCCCAAGTGAACTCCCACTTTGGGAATTAGACTCCCAATGGATTCCCAAATCTTCAAAGGGCGATTTTAGGGGTCAAAATTCATTGGATTAAAAAGTTCCTTATATTGTTGAAAAGCTCTTGGAACTTAAATGTATAAAATGGGCTTGGATGACCCATTTGAGGTACTTAAAACATAAGTTATGGCCAAAAGAAAGGTCAAGAGTCAAATTACCAATTTGACTCCTAACCACTAAAAGTCAGGAATCGCCCTGAATTCCTTTTATGTAAGTGATGTGCCACATGTCATTGGAAAGAAGTTGACAAGGGCTAGAACTTTTCTTTAAATTGCACCTCTATCGGAGGTATGCACACAAAATGATGGGTTTCCAAAGTCGCGAGAGTCTCAATTTAGGGAATTTCAAGACTCCAATTTGGGAGTCTCGGGACAAAATGACATTTGGGTGCTAGTCTCATGGCCAAGCATAGAGAATACTATAATGGGGAAGGAAATGGCTTCCCCCAAGTCCAGGCCATGATGAGTCTTGTGAATTTGTGTTTGCCCATGGCTTGTCCGTTCACCAAAAGTGTTCCAATTATGCATTATCCAATTAGTTGTTTGGTTTGTATAGGTCCATGGGAATAATTGACTTGCTTGTCACTCTTCTTAGTCCATATCTTAAAGCTCTAGCACGCCCCTCTACCCCCGAAGTGCTACGAGCCAAGGAGTGTACCCAAACTCTTCATTTTTCCATTATGTTCACCTTGGATTCACATTTGAGTCTATTAAGGAGCTTGGGAGTGCATCATAATCAATTATTTTGAAATTTTCAACAAACATTAAAAAAATTGAACATATGGAATATATTCGTGACAAATAATACATGTCATAAAATTTGAAAATTTGAATATATATACTTCAAAACTAAGGTTGTTGAAAGAATTATTGGGTGAATTTTTTTTATGGTGTATGATATTGATATACATCAATTAAATCTAGGACAATTTAAACATTTAAAGTTTTTGGATGAAATTTCATTCAAAAAATGTGTTTTTTTTGCATTTGTTTAATAAAGAATGCATAATAATATCTTATTTCAGCAAAAAACCATTGCCATATAAAAAAGGAGGAGATTTTATAAATGGGCATTACATTATTTTTTTAAATATCTTTTGTTTTGTAATGTTTCACAAATCATAAAGACGGGGCTTTATGGCTGTTAAAAAACTGTAAGTTATGTATTCTATGTACATTGATTTTATCCAATCCTCCTCATCTAACTGTTGGATCGACTCAAAATGAACTTTGAGTTCAAAAATGTTGTTGTGTAAGTTTTAACGTTTTTTTATTTGTGTTTAGGATAACAAAAAGATGCCATCAAGATTTTAGTTTACTATGTACTATAATACTTGTTATACATCACCTTTTTTGAACAAAAATGGCTCACCTTTAATGTGCTTTCACCCTCCCTTCAAACATTGGTTTCCGAAACTCCTTTGACCATCGGTTGACCATTCCACATCCACATGGAGGACATGCCTTGTAACCTTGGTGTTGGCAACCCGAAATAATGCCATAGCTTGGAAAATCATGAATGGTCCACATTAGGATTGCCCTCAATGTGAATTGTCGCCCATCTAGAGGTTGCAGGACATCAAAACCTTGCACCTTTATCCACAATTCCTATAGTTCATCAAGTACAAGAGCTAAGAAGACGTCAATTGTTAGACTTGACATTATTAAGCCTTGGTATTATAAGTGATAGTAGCAAGAAAAAAAAAATCGTCACCAACCAAGGTGAAAGGTTATCATTTAAAATTAGAACTGGCAAAGTTGAGTGAAAGTTGTTTTTTTCCCCAAATGGATTCACTCCATCTGTGGCCAACCCAAGTCTGATACTTGGGTTCAATTGCAAAATCAGGCCACGTTGAATCAATGTGATGTTAGGAACATGACAAACTTTTTCCTTTACATTCCTATTTTTACTATGCCACCTCATGAGCTTAAATGTTGTAGGAATTCAAAATATGCAGAGCAATCATGGAACCAATGGGAAGTGTCTCAAGGTTTTCACTACCATTCAAGATTTCCCATATGCCTTAAACCTATTAGCTCCACATTTTGGACAAGACTCGAGCATTGCATATTGCTTTCTAAATAAAACACACCCATTTGCACAAACATGGATGTTCTTGTAGTCTAAGCCAACTTTGGTGGCAAGGTTTTTAGTTGCGTACATGTTTGGTGGGCAAGCAATTGTCTTTGGGAAGCAAATGTCTATGGAGTAAGGCCAACAACTCCTTAGTAACCTTGTTTGAAACACCACGTACTGTGCATATGTTCATCAACAACAACGTGGATGCAAGCATGGTGGACCTAGCACCAAGGTATAATGGCTGGCATGCTTCCCACAAAACATTAGCTTCATTGGAAATGTCTTCAACAATAGGCACCACTCCTGCTACTTCTAACCCTGGATCCCCTTGTCCAACAATCTATTCCACATCACAGTCATCTTCAGTAGTCTCTATATGTGCATGCATGCTTTCAAGTATAGCAGATAACTCCTCCATTATATCACAGGCGCCTCGCACCATGTCCATCTCCTCCAATCCGTAAGCGTCAAGCCCATCATCTAAGTAATCAAAAATATTGTCAGGTTGCTTGTCACCTGTGCATGGAAAAAGGTCATCAAAAAGCTTGCCAACATTGACACCCTCGTCCGCTTCCTGTTGCATTAAGGAAACCGGGGCCCTGGATGCCACTGCCCACTCCACATCACTGTCATTAAATGGACCTGGGCCTTTCCACCTCCTGAATGACAGATGCTTGCCATTCATAATGAGATGCTGGTGAACTGTGTCAAGCAATACTAGATAGCCCCTCCTTACACATTTTGTGCAAGGGCACCTCATTTTTGTTACCCCATGTTGGCTAACCCACCTAACCTCCCACACCCAAAACTTGTCTCTTGCCTTCTGCCTTTCTTGCTCCTTCAATGTGTCATGCAAGTGGCCACCACTAGGAGGCATGTGTCCTTATTCCCCAAGATAACAAGTGATGACCTCAGTCTGCTTGGATCACACACAGCCCCCTCTGACCAGCAACAGGTTTAACCTGTAGTTGAACCCAAAAAACTACGTGGAGCACTGCTTCGGAGAACCCTAAACTTTTGTGCAAATCGTATTATCGTTGTACAATTCACATGTAATGTTACATGTAAAAATTGCAAATAACACCATCTTCATACAAACACAGTGGGGCCGAAGTTGAATGCATGTTCTTTGCACACCTGCATTACCCCCTTCCCAAAGTCACGTTGGCAAACATACAAGATATTTTTCTTTAGATGAATGGCTGGATTGCAGCAAAACAGTGCACCGTACCTGAACAGGTAGAACCACACTCTTGAAGTGTTACGTCTGCTTCAAGCCTAACCAATGCACCCAAAGGATGCAATGTTTGTCCTATGCTGATATCCCATGATGAAATAAATATCAGTGACAAACACCTAGAAAGAACCAAGACGGAACATCTACAGAGCCAAGGGAGCTCAATTGTGCACCTAGCCTATAAAATGGTATGAACAATGCAAATTTAGAAGTACCCTAATGAACTCATAGGCACTCATATTTCCTTGGGTTTCTATTGTGAACAAGAACCACTTGCACACATGCATCAAATGTAATAAAAGTAAGGTATGAAATCTCATTGGTGCTGGAAGATGTTCAACTTTTGAGCAGACTTGAACCTGTACAATGGCAGTCACACAAAATTTGGCATTGCGACACAATAAATCACTTGTTTGTTGTAAGTGCACATAACCAGTCAATTGAACAACTAATTCATTTGGGGACATATTGTTGTGCCAATGCAAGTCAAAGTCCAATGGAGTGGCCATCAAAATAAGCAAGACCATGTATACTAGATTGAAGGAGGTGAAGTACAGATAACAGTGACAAGGCTTATTAAGCATGTGCGCGCATGCGATGCAAGTCCACAAAATATATGATTCATTGTGCTTGGCATATTTATTTTCTTAATTGGAATTTTATCATCTTTGAGAGAATGCAACCTACATGTAGATAAGGAGCTAACAACACATTTGTGTGTTGTGTAGCCCTAACATTCGTGGCCTTAATCATTAGCTAGACTATGTGTCAGACAGATTACCAAAAGAAGCACAACAATGTAATAGATATTGCACATTCACAGTAAGTAACCCACTCATCAAAAGCACTTGACTGGTACATCTTGTCAGCAATTAGCTCCCTGCACCATTAGTTGCACTCATCAAAAGCACTTGACTGGTACATCTTGTCAGCAATTAGCTCCCTGCACCATTAGTTGTTGTTGGTGTTAATAAAAGAATTAGCATTCTAGCAACCAACTGGGAGGTTGAGCATGTCCAGCGAATTGACACTAGAAGAAAACCCCTCTTTTTCAACCAAATTGTTTTCAACCAGAATTTTTTTATAAATAATGATAATTACCAATGAAGTTGACTCATCAACTAGAATGGTATATAATTGAAAGTAGTTTTCAACTAGGTGCTATTTTGCCAAATATTTTATTGAATATTCTTCGCATCAACAATGTTTATAAATTAAAATGCCTACTACATTAGTAAATAGTGAAAAACATGTCTTGAGTAAAAGGTCATTCTTGAAATATTTTTAACATTTAAGGTTCTTTAGTTAACACATAGTCAAAACATTAATCAATGTTCAATTATTTTTGTGACACCATCAACACATGTATGGATGATAAAATATATTAAAGGATGGATAAAATGTAATTTCATTTACAACTTTGTTGCAACTATCTTTCAACTCAATTAAACAACTACTAGGTGACTTTGCCTTTATACAATATCATATATGTTAATATTTATGTTAAATTTTGATGACATCAAATTACATGAAAATTTACTTGTATAAATGAATAGTTATGTGTGACATGATTTTTGTAATGCATATAAATTTTGAATAAATTCTCTTGAATATAAATTAGTAGTTTAATCTTGTATATGTTCATACATGTAATATTTGATTTTTATGTATATCAAATTTAGTTTATGATATAGAATTAATGATAATGAAATTGTGAAATTCTAATGTTCATTCATTTCTTTTCATGTGATAGCTTAATATTTATTAAAAATATGATCAAAATTCATCAAACATAAAGTTACATGTAATTATTAGTTTTACGCATTCAAACAATAGTATTCAATTTTGAAATAAAATTAAACAAAAATTTGAAATATAAGTTGATAATAATGCATAATATGTTCAATATACATAAATTTTATTTATGTTTTAATCAAATTTTATTTTCAATATATCAAATGATGATAGATAATTAATATTTTGTGGAATTCTAATGTTTATTCATTTTTATACATATGATAATTAAGTTATATTTGTTCCTTTATCAAAATTCATTAAATTGAAATGACATTTAAATTTTATTTGTAAAAATTAATTTTTGTAGGATGATTTTTTAAAATAATAAATTAAAACTATAATAATAATAATAATAATAATAATAAATTAAAATATAATTTAAAAATATTGTGTATTAAAATATTAGTTTAGAATCTGTTTGTTAATGAAGCTTTTTATTACCTTGATTTTGAAATTGATTTAAGAACATAAGAAAATTGAATAGGTTCTGATGTTATTCTTCAACAAATTTTGTGAAGTAGTTTGTTTATGTCCTTTATCAAAGTATTCCAATATATTACAGTAATTTTATTATTTTACTTCATAAACAAAGGGCTTCATCTTTTTCCTAATTGAAGGAAACAACACAAAAACATGTCCCAAACCAAAAAATTGTCTAATGTAAGTACCAATGTTTTTATATACTTTAATATCTTTTGTTTTAACAATAGTTAGGCAGTATTAGATGAAATAAACATTTTTTTTTCCTCTTTAATTCGAATTTTGGCTACCTGTTTATTTAACCACCTATTCTACCTTGTCCTATTTACAGATCTTTTTCTAACTAACAATGTTCAACACATGTAATGATAGTTATTTTTATAAATTTAATGAAACATAATTAAGGTTAATATTTGGAATTAATGTAATAATTAATTTAATGTTAACTATCAGTTTGAATATATCTTCAAATTATTTAATTCATTATCATTTTATTTTATATTATATAATAATAATAATAATTAGTACAAACATTTAATACATGATTATATAAGTTCAAAATATGTATTTCTTTTAGCACTATTATATTATTTCAATATTTTATAATCTTTTATTTTTATTCAATGTATATTATATTGATTTATAATAATTATTACAAGTTAAATGATAATATAAATAATAATAGCTAAATAGTAACCTAGTTTGCATTAATTACAGTAGTATTATTAATTTCATTTTTAAAAAATTATTAAAATTAATTCATAATTTTATTTATGAATATTTATGAATAGAATTTTATCAATAGAATTTTTAAATAGGTAAATGATTTTTTTAATTAAAATATTTTTAATCAATTATAATTATGGAATTAAAAAATTGTTGAATATTTTGTACAAGTAATTATCATAATTAACTAAATTTAAATTAAGTAAACTATTAGTTAAGGTCTAAGTTTAATTAAGTTAAAATTAAGTTGTAAATTAATTGCAACTAATTGAATTGCAATTATGTTATTATAGTTTGCAACTGAGGTAGTATAATTGACCACCATACACTCAAGTTATTAAACAACTTTAAATTTTTAATACATTCTTCTTTTGTTTTAAAATGGTGATTTAGAGCTCAATTTGGAATAACCATGGCCATTTAAATTGTTGAAGGGTGTAAACATGGTAAAAAATACAAAAACATTTGATGAACAAAAATGAAGTTGAATTTGAAGCAAATTTTGATCAAATTACCAGAAGGTATTAAGATTTACTTAAATTTGATTTTCAAACCATTGTGCTTTTAGTTGGGTTTATTACAAACATAATAAAAATTTTGAGTTTTTTTAAATAATAAGAGTAGGTAACAAGTATGTTTGAAATTGATTTGTCAATATGATGTTAAAGGTGGGTGCAAGTTAAGGTAGACCATTTTTTGCATCACATTGCAAGTTTTTGCAAAGTGTCATGCATTAACATGTCATTAACATGCCATAAAATCATCATTATGCCAAAATTTCCATTGAATTAAGATTTTCAACTTTAATAAAAAGACATCTACATAAAAAAATATAACATGTGTTCTCCAAATATAGAGTATTGGACTTTTGAAGTTGAAAAATATGGACTAGTTTTTTGTTTGTGGCTTGATACAAATACATTTTTGTTTATGAATTTTTTAAAGGTTATTTTTTAGGGACTCAATATATGATATATTTTTAAAAATGACATAAATGCAAAAACAATGTTAGAAAAATTTTAACCCAAAAAAAAATATGGACTTTTAAATGTTTTAAAATGAACCTTATTTTCAAAAGTCCATATCATATTCATTTATTGGTGGATTTCAAATTTTTTTTCTTAACATGAACGTTAAAAAGTTATGTAGTTAGGCTTCTAGTCACATAATCTTTGTTATCTCATTAACCACATTTAATCCCCCATTTACACAATGATATCATAGTAGATTGCAATTTTAACACTACCAAATGGACTTTTGATGGACCATTTATTTGCCATAATTGATCCACCTTACCTTGCAACCACCCTTCAAATGTATATTGTTATAACATAAAAATCATTGTGTATTAAAAAGCATCACCAAGAAACCCAACTTTTTTTTTTTTGATAGAATATACTTATTTCAATCAAATATCATGTACTACAAAAAATAGGCTTTCAAAGTCACTTACATTTAGAAAAATATACTTTAAACCTACTTTTACAATGTGAATTTTTTAAATTAATGCATAATAATAATAATAATAATAATAATAATAATAAATATTATTAATAATCATTCAACTAAAACAATTACATGTATAATAACTTTGTGGTGGGCTTTGGTTCTACCCTTTGTTAATTTGAAAAATAGACTACCAAATGTATCTAGCATGTTTTCACCTTCAAGATAGATAAAAAATGAAGAAGATATGGGCATTGAAAGTAAGTGAGGTAAATGTTCGGTCATAGGCTTAATTCACACATTCCAATTTTGTGCATTCATGTTTTTTGTGGTTCTTCTCCATTGGTTATTTGCATTTGAAGCTTAAAGAACTATAGTAAAGCTTAACTTGGTGCACCCATAGCTCTTTAAATTACTCAAATTGAATAAGATATGACATTTTAAAATAATGGGTCATTTTTGGAATAAACACATTATCTGATTTTGACATGTTTATGCTTCTTTTTTGTTGCTCCTTTGCTTCTAGAACTTAAAAAGATAATGTAAAGCTTACCTTAAGGTTCCATAGCTTCTTACATCATTCAAATTAAACAAGAAATGAAAAAGATCTATAGGTTTTTAGTTGTAGGCCTATGTGTGTTGTTAGGCTTGTTTTCCCATGGTGGAAAATAAAATATTTGTCCTATATTGTTTGGCTTCCATTTTGATAATCTAAACTATATAACCAAATGCACTAGGAGTATGTAGAACCAAAGTAAACATGAAAATGTGATAACCATTTAGGATGAACAAATAAAAAATGCCCAACCTTAAAGGCTAAATTAAATGAAAGAGGACTTTATTTGTATCTTAGGTATAGCCTAACTTAATGCCTATGTTTAACTTTAGCTTAATGTCTAGGTCTAGCTTTAACTTAAGCTTATACTAAGGGGCTTAGTTTTAGACCTAACCCATCCCTAGGTAATTAGGTGGTTACCTATGATTAGGCACCATGTAGGTCTATAGGCTTAGGTTATGCCAAGTGGCATTAAACTATTGGTCCACCTTAAACCCTATTAAATTACAACACATGTCATCCCACCATTGGCCAAGTGTTTTGACCATTGTAATTGCAACATAGTTAACCTCTCAACATAATTTTTACTATGGGCAATCAATGGTGGAATGCTTTGAATGTGCCACATGTCACCACATCATTGGTTAAATTGACATAGTTGAAATGTAGTTGAAATTGCAAGTGAATATTTTGTTGACGTCATATGCAATCAGCAAATGAAATTCATCCACTAGTCAAAGGAAGTTGGCAACATCTCACGATTAGGTTGGTAAGATAGTTTACAACTAAAATGGTTAGTGATGGCTATTGATGTGGTGTTGACACATGGCAAACACTTTCAATTAGAATGTTATTGTCAACTTGTACTTGTTAACTTTTTTGGTTTGTAGTTGAGAAAAAAAAAATTCAATTACAAAAAAAAATTTGCAACTATTTTTGTCATTTTCAACTATGTTTTATAGTCAAGATGTAGTTGAAAACATAGTTGCAAAAGGGGACTTTTCTACTAGTGTGAATGGAAGCTAGCGTTTTTGACCAATCAATCAAAGCCCTAATTCCATAATTTATTCAATTTAGGATGGGAGCAATAGTACAATACAATACATCATTAAATCCATCAAACAAGGTGAACATGTTCTTGTACCAATATGCAACTACTAGCAATAAATCCCACCTAACTTTTACTATAAACTTTTACAATGCTATATTATATGTCACCCTCCACCCACAAACATGATGTCCCCTATACATGAAGGTGATCTGACATTGTTACATATGAAGGGCACATTGGTGCACAACCCTAAACAGCACAAATGCTCCCATAGCTGCATAAGCAAAGTCGACTATGCGGGATGCCACGAACATCGATGAGCTCCAGAGCTGCTTTGATAGGAAACAACCTAACATACTGAGCATCTGCTGTAAACCCTCCATGGGCTGGACTACTAACATTAACCTTCATTTTTAATGGGTATGCAGATGCAAGGAGAGCAAAACATGTCAAAAAGCAATTTTACAAAAATTGAACTTGGACATCAGACAAGGAGAAAACCTCACCACACCCTGTAGCAACACCATCAATGCAAAACTTTGATGATTGTAGGATACTCAGCTTCACAGCCACGAAAAAACACCTAGAACAAACTCTGCAGACTTGGTGGAGAACAAGGCATATTGTTACTCTTGGAAGGAGAACGTTCAAACTCCAAATTTGTAGAAGACAAACACTAAATTTTTGTTCCAAAGCAGAGACTTAACTGTAAGCCTCTTATCATACAATGTTAGGTTGTGTTCCAGTTGTTCACTCAAAATGTACAATATCACAGGCATACAGGTGTAGGCTACTTGATAAGTAATTGTGCCTCCGGATATTAATTGTTGTCATAGAGTCACATTAGAGATGGCCCCACTGGTTGACATTACAGAGACCACAGGTGGCCCATGTCCCTGTGCAAATGACATGATCTTTCTGGCAACATCCTGCATACCAACACCAATATGACCAACCTTGTGCTAAAATGACAACATTAAACTCTACATTTGACTTACTTTGCGCTTCCAAAAAACTCATGGCCCAAATTGAGGGCTGCCCATTTGAGGAACATCCACACAATTTTTAGCTTTTATGTATTGGGATTTCTCCTCTATACCCACACACATATTCTATGTTCTACTAGGGACTTTGATATTGTGTCTGCAGACTTATCTACTACCACTGCATGGGGGAATTTCTCTATCCTCCTTTTAGTTGCACTTGTTAAGCAACCAACTGAAGTCAACTTCAATTTCTGGCATACACCATGACAGCCTTGCAGTCAGAAGTTTCCTGAGCAGAAGCTTCATATCACCATCAGTGATTTGAACCAAAAATTGTGTGTAGACACCAGCTACAAGATAGGGAAAGATGTTTGCAGGGCAATCAAAACTTGGTTTGTATCACATGTTTAGGCACAGGTTTGGAAACTGTTATGATATGGACACTTGCACCTTGGACAATCTTATGCAAAATGACCCTAGAAACACCTTGGCATCATAATTGCACCTATGTACCAACAGAGGTCAATCCATATGGTTAGAAAGCATGTAGGCAAACACACCATGGCCATGGAGGTTAGCTGGTGTCCACTCATGGCAGTGGCTTTCAACTATAGTTGGACTGGCACATAGGCTACAGTTATGAGCATTAGCACATGACCATATTACATCACCTAGACCCCTGTGCTTAATACAAAATGCATATTGTAGCACATTAGTTATTGCATAATTCTAACATGTCTTGTAGACTGTATGAAATATAGTGATAAACCATTTGTATGTTTAATTGTCAACATGAGGAGGAAAAGGGGGGGGGGGGGGGGGGGGGTGTTGGAAAAGAAAAAAATGCTACAAGAGGGGGGGGTTGGAAAACATTAATGGGAATTTGAAAAAATTCCCCCACACCATGATGGAACT
>Ga0116228_10002085_pt1 | contig 17125 bp, 17 predicted proteins | sample S1TSphfallax_2_FD_89694 | JGI IMG/M metagenome (GOLD analysis project Ga0116228, IMG submission 89694) | Host-associated microbial communities from peat moss isolated from Minnesota, USA - S1T2_Fc - Sphagnum fallax MG | ecosystem: Host-associated > Plants > Peat moss > Unclassified | place... | reverse complement strand
GGAGCAGCAGTCATATCATATTTATTACACTCTTCTTCTTGGGAAGGTGGAGCACACTCTTCTTTGGCAGGTGGGGCTTTGCTGTGCATTAGACTTAGCAAACTGTGCAAAAATGTTGGTCCAAAATCATTTTTCTCAGCCAAACCAGCATGTTTTGACTTTTCTTCATCTAATTTTGATTTGCAGAATCACATTCTGAGCACCAGTGGAGTTGCTCTTAAGAACATAACTACCAGGTAAGTAGCAGAGCAGTAGGCATTTCTCATGCAATGGTGAGAGTGTTACCGATATAAGGGTGCATGAAGCAAGACCCAAGTGCAAGCTTGATTTTGGTAATGGTCTTGCCCACAGCCTTCACGTAGTGGAAGAAATCAATGCAATGTTCCGAGAGTAGGGCTTTACATTTTTTAAAGCTAGATGAAACCAGAACACACATCACAAAAACCAAGCATCCACTTGTGGGGTGGAGGAATGATTGTGCACTGTAACATGCCCTCCAGTTCCACAACAGAAATTCCAAGATATTTTTCTGTGAAGGAATATTCTATCTTGCCTCTGTGAGAGCAGATTGTGTGACAGCCTCACTGGAATGCAGCCAAGGTGAAGGAAAAATGTGCTTGTTAGAATTTCCACGCAACACTGCTGGAAGGAAATTCACAAATTTAGGCTTCCTTTAGTGTAAACTGGCCAGTGACCGAACATTTAAGCACTCAGGGGATCCAAGGGGAGGGCTCGGTTGTTTTTGTGTCCAAGCGAAATTTGAACCCCTCCTATTGACGCATTTGATGCACTACAAATCATCAAAAGCAGAATAGAATTGAGAAAGTTATGGCCCCCCAAAATAGAGGGGGTCAAGAACTCAAAAAACCAAATCATCGAACACTACAAAGACCAATTCCCAAATATCCAAAAACTTCCTTGTATGTTGCTCTGTTATTCCTACAGTTGTTCAAAGATGCTTGTAGACTTTAGGTGGTGCTTCTATAGCACTTAAAATCATTTAAATTGAATAAGAAATAAGAAAGTTATGAAGTTTGAAAGTCAGAGGGGTCCAAAAAAAAAGAAAAAACCAAAAAAACACGTTTTATAAGTTGAAAAGATTTTTATTTTTCTTGTTATTTTTTCAATACTCCTTTTCCTTTGCACTTCAAAAATGACTTCTAGAGCTTGAGGTAGCCTCCCATAACATTTAAAATCACTCAAAATGAAGCACATATGATAAAGATATCAATAAGTGTTTGGTCATAGGCAGCCAATCAGTGATGGGCTGGTTTACCCTATTCAATTTTGCGATGAGCAAAAAAGAAAACCTTTTGCTACAAGGCATACAATAGTTTTTTAATATGACCTATTGTCACCATTTTCCTTCCTACATTTGGCTGCTAGTTGTGCTGTGGCTAAGAATCCTGCCAATATATGTGGACATAACAAGGTTTTTGCTTTTAAAGATCAGGTGACCAAAATTGCCACCGAGCGATACACAGTGAGAACATCCATGATGGTTCAATATGAAGTAATCTAGTGTTGATACAGCCTCAGAAAAGGATCGTGGTATTTAACACAACAAAAATCAATGCACACATACAATATGCAACTATTTTTGCAATATAGGTAGGAGAAAATTTTCTACCACTCAACTCCAATATATCTTCAATTGCTCAAATTTTGTGGCACTCAGCAGACCATTCATTCACTAGATAGTCTCTCCAAAACACAAGACATGGCCATAAACAGACCCACATGGTGGAAAGACTTGCAACATGTGAACTTCAATTCAGAGTACAATGTAACAAAAACATGAACAATGAAACTTTGAGCTTACCCCAACACTTCTTGCTACTTTTGCAATCACAGAAACAAACAGATCTCTCCAGGTGCAATCAGAAAATTGTGGGTAGTAATAGTACTCACAGTATTCAGTTTGAAAATTTGACTGGAAATTTCCCACAGCCATTGGCATCATCTTCCCCGAAGTGCTGAAGCCTGAGAATATAGTAGCATCATGGGGTCACTATCAAATACAAGTCTGATTCATTGAAGGTGCTGATGAATTGGCCGTAGAAATATAGGGGAGCATTTCCTTGAATTCATTCTTCTCACCCAGGCTGTGGAATCTCTATGTTATGGTCTCTTTCAAGATCATAAGGTGTGCTGGTGGAATCAGGTGGCCAATCATCGCTTGTTTCAGTTGACAGTCGGACTGGTGCCAGCAAATTGTGCCAACTTTCCATGTGTGCATATGGCCTTGAGGCTGTCACAAAAAGTCATAACACATTCAAACTCATGACACACCAACTTCAGAAAACTCAGAAGAGCATTCCACTTAGATGTTGCAGGTGATATCTGCCTCAAGTTCCTAGTGTAAGACATGGCTCTCATACCAAAGACATATCTATGAGATCCCAGAGAAAACTCCACAAAAATGCTGAAGCTAACTCTTGTGTCAGTCCAGCCAAATCAAACCAAATGCAACAAGAATGATTCTGGTCATAATGCTGTGACTGCCATTCACAAAGAATCAGACCATCACTATCATCATGACTTGCAGTGACTAACTGCCTTTACTCTTCACTAATTTCATCAGCCACTGACAGCACATGTAGACAGGTGCATGAGTAATCTGCTAAAAAAATTGGGCACATGTAGTACAAAAATCTGAAATCTGAGTTTCTGTTACATTTCTGGAAGCAATGGGAAGACTCAGTCATTGATGGTGGCTAACACAATGAGAGCAGTTTGAATCACATCAACAGGAATGCCATCTCAAAGCAATCAATTTTCCTTATTTCCAGGCATCTAGTGTTGGCACAGGAAAAGTTTCTAGGATTTGTGTTTTTTTGCTTCAACTTGATGGACCACTCTATGCCAAAGGAACTCCACATTCCCCAAAAGTCATCCACAAATGCATGTGTTCAAGTCTAATTCAAAGGTGTAAACATATTCAATGACCTAAGTAAAGAACAAAAGAGACCCACCTAGTTCATCGAACAAGCTTGGGAAGTGTTGATGGTAGCAAAAATATGCCATGCCAAGACCTACAAATAATTAGTGCAAAAACATGTCAAAGCTCCAAAGATCATCCTGCCCCTGTATGTGTATGAGTCTCAAGCTTTACATGAAAAAATCAGCTTTTAATCTGTTCATTTCAAGAAGAATACTTAACCACCACCTTCTCAGAATCTTGACATTGCAGAAAACTATATTGCACTTCACTGTGGTCTATTTTTAAGATACAAGGAAAAGAGCAGAATGGAAATTCTGAAGCTCAAACACAGACCCTTATGAAGACGTTTCAGAATGTGGATGTTGGACCAGATGACAGCAAAAGAAGCTGGCCATGTGAACACTCACCTAATATAGCACCTGCAAATACATCTGTCCAATGGTGCCAGTAGTCATCAATACGAGATACTCCCACAAAGACGGCCCCTAGCAATGGCAGTATCACTGGCAGCACCTTCCAAGAGTGACCCTGTCTGTCAAATATGCTAAGCTTACCAGCAAGATACATTGACAAGTAGCCCATGCCCACAAATGAACCTGCTTGCCACAATGGATTGACATTGTCACTTAACAATAATCTCCCTGTTTTGCATTGCATTTCCAGCTGCTAAGATTGCAGAAAAGATAGGGAAGAACTGATGAGCTTCTAATGTTTGCTACAGTCAAAACTAATAACTTTCATGAGTATCAAGAAATCTCTATACCATCAAAGTACAAATCATCTTTTCAGCATGGCAAAAAGTTAGATCAAAGAGGTTGTAAAATGTACATGAAGTATGGCCACTAGGAAAGCTTTTGTAGGCTTCCCTCATTGTTGCAGCATCCCCAGAGCACTTAACATTCCCAGTAGCATCAAACATCTGGCATCAGGAGGAATGAACCCATCTCTCCTTCATGAGCATTTCAAAGAAAAAGAAGAGAAGCAAGAATTCAAAAATTTGTCCAGGAACCAGCTTGGAATCTGCCAGAAATATGCAAACAATGCATGAACCCTCTCCAACATTTAGGAATTAACTCAAAAAACTGCATGACCCAGAGAAAATGTTATGTGCAGAGATTAATGAATGACATTACAGGTATGGAATCAAAACTCCCAAAACAGCGACTGTAGAAATCTGGACGGGGCTGTCCAAGACCAACTTTTACAGCATCTGTTATTGCTGCAGTAAGAAGAACAGCAGTGAAGAGACCTGATCATCCAGAACAATTCCAGAAAGAAGTTCATTAGTAATTATCTGCAAAGTAAAGCTTGCTGTTGATAAAATCTTTTGAAAATGAAATTTACAGAATCATAGGTATCCTTGAATGAGTAACATCAACAAAACAGAAATAGCCATCCTTCCCCATGAAAGTTGCTCTGTTTCAAGACAATTTCTAACATACACTAGGCTACTATGTTGATACAGAATGCCATGTTCATGTGCAGAAGAAGCTGTACCCAATACAGCATGATGAAAGTCATGGACATTTCTTTTCCATATGTAATGACCCAAGATGAATATAAACGGAATCACCAAGCCAATCACCTATACCCCCACAAAACCTCTGTATCAAAACAAACCATCATTAACACTACTCTTTGCATCAGATGCAATTACTATCCTTGTAGGAGCATTACATCCTACAGCTAGTACAGCAACTTTGCTTCCAGCAATATGGGTGGTGGGACTCTTGCATAATTGCAGCATAACATAAAGTAAACACGAGTAGCATATATGTGCAAGTAACAGGCAAAGTAACAGGTATTAGGGTTTAGAGTATCAGGGGTTAGGGTTTATTGAAGACTGTCCTCCTTTACTGTTGAAGGATGACTGTTAGCTACCTTCGTGAATACTCCTGGTGTTGCACATGGGATGACTAATCAACTGAATCCAGGACTATGAAGTTGACTGCTGTTCTTCAACAACAAGAGTTTGTTTGTCTTGGTAGATTTCATTTCATGAAATTTTTTGATCTTTCATCAGGTGCATGCCAGGTACGGGAAAAAGAAGGGGGGGGGGAGAGAGAAGCATACAGGAACTACTGCAGTAGGTACAGTGTTTGCCTTCAATGGGTATCTTAGCTTGCCGGTAACAAACATCTGCTCTCCCACATATTTTCTGTAAGGATGAACCACCAGGCAGACAACCTGAACAACAATGAGCACAACGATGAAGATCCAGTCCTTGATGTGGTACTTGAACAATGGCCACAGCTTGAGGTCCAATGAGTGCAGAGGATCCATTGGCTCCATGCTTCTGCTAATAATTGTCTTTGTCTTCACGAACATCTCCTTGAAACTCCCTATATCACCAATACACAATTTTCATTATAATGCAATCCCACTTGAGGAATCAAGGAATGTGCAAGTATGTGCATTTGCAAACTTGCATACTGACAAAACCAAAAGACTCAGGACCATTTTCTTGACGAGAATGTGTATGAGTAGCTGCATTATTGAGTAAAGCTTCACAAGAGTTTACAAGCCAGATCACAACTATACTTTTCTTGCAAAGATCTACATGACCTAGAGACAAAGCACAATGTGGTTTCACAGCTTGCTTTGTTCCAACAGACAGCTGCAATTTCAAACTCCTCCAGAAGATCAACACTCATTCAGCAGAAAGGAAAACTCCAACAGTAGTTTGAGAGAAAGGGTCTGGTGTTTGGAGAAATGAATGAGGCGGCCTCAAAAGAAATGCTACAGAATCATGCACTTTCCGTGAACTAGCAGTACAGAATCCTGTTGAATGGGCAAATCCATCACCCAGAAAACCTGTTTATAGAATTTATCCATCCCCATATTCTTCCCCAAGCTTTTTGTTTTACAACAAAAACCTTTCAACTTGGAGATCGATGATTGTAATCTTCCACGTTCCTCAGAGTCCGTTTCTTGTGTATATGATTACTTGCTTTCTCCAGCAGCAGGAGCAGGAGCAGCAGCAGCACTGTCTTCTTGAGACAAAGAAACAGATTATCAAAACAGATTATGAAAATCTTTCTTCCAGATTGAGATGGATCCCTAACCTCTAGCACTCCATGAAGGCGGTTTTGTTAAGGTTCCTATCAATGGAGCTTCTGTGCGACACTCTGCCAACTCAATCTCTGACCTCGTCGCACTCGCAGACCCAACTTCGGACTGCCTGCAAGCAACCCCAGATGTTGTTATACACCACTGCCTCCGCTTCCCCACCTCTCAGACCAAACATTGGTATAATACTTCCTCATCATCCATTTCTTGCAATGTTTTCTTGCAACTGAACAGCTTACAATGTTGTTCGAAGAAAGGAGTGTCTCTTTGGTCTCTTGTGTGTATGTGTATCTCTCTCTCCCCTTTCGGACATGACTCGAGAACATTTGTGCTTGTGGGGTGTATGTGGGTGGTGGTTTTGAGCTTTTTACTTACCCTCCTTCGTCCGCAAACTCTTGCTCTTCCTGTATGGTACGCATCACTTACGTGGCGAGGAAAGACCACAGACACTCATGAATTTGCGATAAGCGTTCATTCGTTTATGGGCACAAAAGAGTCCGCCGCATGTATATCTCTATCGATCTCTCTATCCGGCAGAAGAAGATTCATCTGCTGCTGCTCTTCATCGACGACGGAAAGTTGGAAAGTGGACATAAAAGACCGATACTGGGCTTCTTCCTCCTGCAGGGCAAGCGGCAACAGTGCACACTCTAAGATGCTTGCACAACTTTTCTTTATCGGTAACTTATTATTAGTAGAAGACATATTCCACGCTCGATCACAAAATTCCAACACACGGTTTTCAAAGTCAGCAGTGACAAAAATCGCGTTGCCGGCTGGATCTTGCTATCCATCCATGATCATCATCATCCGGTGGCTTTTCTTTTTTTCCAAATTTGTGAAGTGGGTGGGTTGGCGATCATGCACAAGACGACTTAGCCAAATTTGCCTTTTTGGATTCCTCTGATAATCTTGCGCCTTGTTGCAAACTGGAATCTCTAAATATGGCGACTTTAGATTTTTCTTTTGCCCTCATAATGTGGCGACTTGGGCCCATTTTTTTCCAAAAGAATCCCTTTGTACCTTTCGCACCTGCCCTTTTATTTCTCGCTGGGTTGCGAAAATTCCCCAAATTTCTTAATGGAAATCATCATCGATCTATTGATCGTTCGTCATAAAATGCAAACAAACAGTGTACGCATCCATCAATGGGATGCACACTTGATCCCTTTTACTCTGCTCAGTACTGTACCATGCTTCCTGATTCTGCAAGCTGCTGCACAGCAGAGATTGGTGCATGTTTGTAGCAAAGAAAAAGGCGCAATTCTACTCTGTTCGTTCCTGGGTGATGTATTCCCATTTTGCAAGCAGCTGCTTATTTGAAGCAAAGATTGCTGCAATATTCACACTGTTCCCACTGATTGATGCTTTCAGATTGTGCAAGCTGCTGCTGCATCTTTCCAGCAAAGATTGGTGCAATACTATTCTGTTGAGTACTGGGCGATGCTTTCAGATTCCCTGCCAAGCTGCTGTATCTTTGCAGCAAAGATTGGTGCAATGCTACTCTGTTGAGTACTGGGTGATACTTTCAGATTCTGCACTGCTGCATGGTTGCAGCAAAGATGGTGCAATATACCTCAGTTGATTATTGGCTGATGCTCTTAGATTCTTTGAACTGCACTTTGACAGCAAGAATTCATGCAATGCTCTGTTGAGTATTGGTGATTGCTTTCAGATTTTGCACTCTGCCTCTTTGCAGCAAAGATTGGTTTTGGGTCATCTCAGATTGGTTGATCTCAGGTTGCTTTAGAATAATATTTTTCAACTCCATTTTGGCTTTTACTTCTCATGATGGTGGTGACAGATTTGAGATTCCTAACAGTTGGAGAGAGATCTTTCAGCTCTTACTTCAGTGTTGTGCAAGATTCCAATCAATATCAAAATCTTGGTGGTGACAGATGTCAGCAATTCTAGCCAATTGGAGGGAGATTTTTCAGCTCTTACTTCAGTGTTGTGCAAGATTCCAATCAATCTCAAAATCTTGGTGGTGACAGATGTGAGAGATTCCAGACAGTTGGAGGGAGATCTTTCAGCTTTGACTTTGGTGTTGTGCAAGATTCCAATCAATCTCAAAACATTTGCATCTGTCAAAAGATCATATCTCCATTTTGTGACATTGCAATATTTTACCAATCTCAAAGGAAAATGAAACTGTTATGTGTTACAATCATTAAATCAGAATTTTGATGTTATTGTCATAGTTCTTAAAGGTTTTGAGTTGGTGAACAGCTTCAAGAATTTGAGAACTGACTACCTAACAAAAATGTAGTATTGGGTAATCGTTGAATGACACTGTTTACAGTGTGTCTTCTTTGGGTGAAAAGGATGAACCTCGATTCAGCAAGTAAGCAGAAAGACTGGAAATTTTCCAGACCTAGTTCAAAGTGGAGCGGTGTTGTTGGATCGACTCCAGTACTCTTGAACAAGTAATGAGAATAAAGACACAGGATTCTCAAGTAGGTTTGATGGCGTGCCAAACTCCTTCACTGTGCCTGGAGACAGCAAGCAGGCTTTAATCTATCAGAAAAACATGTTTTCACTAGATCTGGCTTCAGACAAAACTCAGAACATCTTTCAATTCCTTCAGACATTTTGGGTTGTGTTGTTGTACATAATGGCTTTGTTCCTTGTTCCTTTTAATTCAATCTCCTCTTTCTCTTCTCCTTAGTGAGGGTGTATAAAACTTACCAGCATCCAGGACAAGGACTTTGTCACTATCCATCACACTAGGAATTCTATGAGCAATGCTTATGATTGTGCAATTGCTGAACTCGGTCTTGATTATTCTTTGCAGTATGACATCAGTTTGTGTGTCGATCGATGCTGTTGCTTCATCAAGTACCAAGATGCGGCTACTTTTCAGAAGCACACGACCCAAGCAGAAGAGCTGTCGTTGGCCCATACTCCAGTTGTCCCCATTCTCTGCCACTGTTTGACAACTCCAACACACCACTCTTGTCAAGATCAAAACAAAGAGAATGATGCTCCTAAAGCTGCTGTTTGTGTCACAACGACAGAACCTGAAATAAATATAGTATAATTTCTCTTCAAGCGATTGTCTGTGTACCTGGAGCATCAAGTTTCTCATCTTTCAGTTTGATGGCTGTAGCAAGTTGGCATTTCTCCAGTGCCTGCACAGACAACAGATTATTACAAGCATCATCAAGCTGCAATAAATTAAGAGTTGCTGAAACTGAAGCTCCAACAATACTCTGAATAAGGGACTTATGCACAAGCAGAGGGAAATTGAGTAGATTAGCAGAAAGAAGCAGTCAATCCTCAAGAACAACATCACATATGAAGATGGAAAAGTACCTCCCATATAGTTGCATCATCGTGCTCCCCCAGTGGGTCAAGGTTAGACCTCACAGTACCATCAAAAAGAGTGGGCTCCTGAGGAATGATGCTGAGTTTGGAACGCAGATCATGCAAGCCAATTGTTGTTATGTTGATGCCGTCAATGAGGATACGGCCATGAGTTGGTTCAACTATCCTGAAAAGTGCTTGAATGAGAGATGTCTTTCCACTTCCAGTACGTCCAACCACTCCCAGCTTCTCCCCTCCTCTGACTGTGAATGTCAAGCCCTTGAGCACCAGAGGTGAGTCTGCACGGTACCTCAGCTGGAATTGCAGACACAATGACCAAACAAAAAATCAGTTAGCACACGAGAAAGAGTCTAGATTGAAAAGTGCTCATTAATAATTGATGATGAGAGGAAGGTAAATTGAGCACACAACCTGCAAGCCTTGAACAGAGATGCCACCTTGCTGTGGCCAGCCTTGGCTAGGCTTCTTGTCTTCAATAACAAGGGGAGCCTCACTGGGTAGGTCAGTATATTGCTGGACTCTCTCCACTGAAACCATGTCTTGCTCCATTTGTGCAAATAACCAAACCACATAGTAGATGCCGGCATTGAGGGCCAAACCATACGAGAGCGACAGCCCAACCAACTCTGCCACATTCAATCACATGCACTATCCCTTTTCTCAAGAAGAATATAGATTCAACATGAGGTAGAATAGCATACCATCTTATGAATTGGAAGAGTTCCACTCCATGAAAGAACACAGAGAGAGAGAGAGAGAGAGAGAGAGAGAGAGCATTAAGAGAAGAATCATCATGCTTCCCCTTTGCACTCATGGTGAGCAGAATGGTGCTGGTGACAATTCTTCTGAAGATCGGGGATCCAATCTCCAGAAACCCCTTAAGATGAATGCTAATGAGCATCTAGAAATTGTGCAGTGGAAGAAGTTCTAACCTGGTCGTATGAAGCTGCTAGGGAGCAGAACAAGCAACATTGTAGATGAGCACAGGATTGCAGTGCCAATGTTCTCAAGGCGAAAGCCTAACCAATCACCAGAAGCATTATTATGGAAGCACATGCTGATGAGTGTGTTGGTGCGGTTTGTATTTGTTTTCCCAAACCTTGCTTGGTGACCAAAGGCTCGAATTGTCACAAGGCCAACAATTGTTTCTGAGAAATGATTAATGAGTGGAGCTTCACTTATAGATTCCAACCTTCTCAGCTCACGTGAAGTTGCAATGTAGTACCTCTGCTCAGGAAAAAAACAATTTCTTTGATTAGTCAACAAGTGCATCATTCATTTCTGATCAAAGACACCAAAAGTAGAGTTCTAAAAAGAGGAATTTCAGCTGATGATATTTTGGTTCAGTTTGATAAAAATAATGCAAAATGGGGGTTATAGAAAGCATCTACCTGATAGTGCATGAACACAATGAATAGAGGAGCAATGATGAAAATAATCTGCCAGGTGATGTGAATAGTGACATATAAAATTCCAAAGAGCTGGAAAATATTTGCCAAAAATGATCCAAACATGAGGGGAATCCATATGTCCAGTCTCAGTTGGTCCTTTGTTGACTGCAACCCACAACAACCCACCACCAACATGAAGTTATGTTCTCATGGAGAGACACTCTCTTCTGCAATGAGAAAACTATCAAGCAATCTTGATACAGGAAATGTAGACTGAAGTTGCTGGCAGGATCCTTACCCGACTCAAGATTCTTCCAGTAGGAGTAGCATCAAAGAATGACATGGGTGCTCGAAACACACTTCGAATCATGTCCAGGAAAAAGTGTTGTGCAGTTTTGAGTCCAACAAAAGCAACAAGAAGAGAACGCATGAGTACAAATGCACCACTCCCCATTGCAAGCTCTGCATACACAGAGATGAACCTGCTGGGCACGAATGATTCTTGTGTTGATGTTGATTGTGCTAACCAAAAATCTGAAGCAATTTGTAGGCCCTGCCAACAGGTCTGGATTATGATGAGAGCAATCACATGACTGCCTCCAAGCACCTTAGTGCAATATGCCCAATAGATTCTCCAGTCGACTTGTCCAATTGCACGCTCTTCATCATCAATAATGTTGGCTGAACCTGTAAAAGCAACTATTTATTATTAATTTTATTCATTCACATTAAATAGTAGCTAATAAATTTAAAAAATTAATCAATTTTTACCATCATCTCAGAGTGGAAGCTTACACCCCACTCAACCACAATGTCCAACTCTATACAATGGAAAGAACCACAGCTACCAACCTGAGGTTTTCACTGCATTGGGCTCTGAGGTTGCTTGTGAGCTGCTTCTTTCCATTGATGTTTGGCGATGAGACGTTTGTTTTGACATCCGGCCATCTTCAGAATTGGACTGTCCTTCAGATCCTACGCTGAAGGTACGTTGCACAGCACCAGGAGGAAATGCATCAAATGAACCCCCAATTGATGCTGAATGTAGTAACTGGTTGGAGTCATTGATGATTTCTTCTTCATCTTCCAACCCTTGAGCTTCAGCCATCTGTAGTGTTTGGTTGTGGGCATCTACCAGGGCACCAAAGTCAAGACCAAGCTTCACCAGCTCATCATAGTTGCCTGACTGTACAATTTCTCCATCACGCATCACCAGTATAAGATCAGCACTGTGAAGGAATTCAACTTGATGTGTCACCAACACCACAGTTTTGCTGGCCAAAGTCCCTCTCACACATTCCTGCAAGAAATTTCAATCCACGTCGTCATTATTGCGACTGGTAGAATGGAGATTATGGAAATAGCTGCAAACCAATTGACAATCTCCCAAGACTTCAAAACAGCTTACAATTCAAGAGATTTCAGTGTACAATCTGTGCAAAGCTCCTCTGAGAATAATATCACGGAATGTTAAATTTTCTACAAGAAAAGCAGCAAGGGAGAAGAGAACTTTGGATCAAACATGTACATTGAAAAGCTGGGTTCCTGTGTGAGCATCCACAGCACTAAAGACATCATCCAGCAAGTAGATATCTGCTTCTTGGTATACAGCTCTAGCCAGCTGCACTCGTTGCTTCTGACCTCCACTTAGATTGATTCCACGCTCACCAATCTCTGTTTGATCACCATGTGGCAACTGGCTGAGGTCATTTTGTAAAGCACACACATGCAGTGTGTCATGGTACAGAACTTCTTCCATTTGCTTCCCAAATATGATGTTGTCTTGGATCGTCCCATTCTGAATCCAAGCTGATTGAGCCACATATGCCACTCGCCCACAAACTTGTACCTGGCCAAAAACATGGAAATTCCACCTCAAAAAAGCAGTATTTCCAGGGAAGTAAGTTGCAGACTAAAACTATGAAATGAAGCTGATTGAAGTAGTGATGCAAGCACAAAGAATTGAGAAGGAGATGAAAACTCTGAGATCATCATGACATCCTCAAGCAACACACCTGACCACTGACTTTCTCCATTTCTCCTAGAATGCATTCCAAAAGAGCAGACTTTCCTGCTCCAACTGTCCCGACAATGGCCACTAATGTGCCAGTTTTGATCTCCACATTTATGTTTCTGAGAATTGGGTTTTCTGCCTCAGGACCCCACTTGAAAGATCCTCCCTGTATGAAAACCACAGCATTGGGTTGATCATTCAGATTACTACTAGTTTCCCTCCTATGTGTCAAGCTCATTAATCCCTAGTCAGAAACCATGGAAGGAAAAGGTTACAAGAAGATGTTTAAAGCTTACATGCACTGCAACTGCAAAATCAGCTGCGCCTCCTTCAATCCTTTCAACAGCCATCAGATCCACTTCACCACTTTGGAAAAATGTGATCAATCGCTTAAGTGCAACAAGAGCCTGTGCAACCTGTGTCATGTTCTGAGGAAACTGCCGCAGTGGCACTTGCAGAATACGGAAAGTTGCAATTGCTGTGAATACTCGTCCTGCTGTGAGGTTGATGTTCAGCAGCAAGCAGGATCCGAATGTAAGGACTGAAACCACTAGAGGAGAGAGCCATAATAAGAAGATGGAGAAAGCCGCTATTGACAAAAACTTTCTTATCCATGACTTCTCCTTTATTCGGGCATCAATCACCTGTTGCATGCACGAACTGCACACATGAGTACAGCTTTGTTTCAAGCAGCAGCAATTCATCATATATCTTGTTGTGAAAATTTAGCAAGAAAAATACAAACAATTGGTAACTGCACCAACCTGCTTAAGAAACCAATCTTGCCAAGCCTGCAGCTTGAGAATTTTCATGTTGGTAACAGCCTCATTTGTTCTCTTGATTCGTGAATCTTTGCATACCATAACCTCAGCCATGAAACTTCGCTGCTTTTTTGAAATAAGCAAGCACATGAGCATGACAAGTAGCATAATGATGAAACCTGTCACAGTTGCAAGACCAACAACGCTGTAGAGAATAATAAGTGCAATAATGATCTGAAGTGGGACGGCCCACAGGTCATGAACCTGCAGAAACCAGAAAACAGTTTTGTGTCTTCAGGAGTGACTTGCACTAGATAGGTTTTCCAGATTCTCAAATTCTGCATCAACTTCACATAAAATTGAGAAAAACAACCTGGGAATAAATTCATGAGTTTGAAGGGAACTTTGTGCAGAATGTACCTCAATAACTGCGTCACAAATCTCTGGAATGTCAGTTGACATGTAGTTCACAATTTTCCCCACACTCTCAGTTTGACGAGCAGAGCTTGAAAGGCGAAGACCCTTTTGATACACAGCTGCAACAAGAGCTGATCGAACACTTAATCCAAGTCTCTGTGAGAGGAAGCTGTACTGATGGTCAATAAGAACCTCCATGCATTTCGCAAGAAGCAAGACCAATACAAGCATCACACCATGAGACTGAACTCTCACAGGATTGTCAAAGAAATTGATGAACTGTTGTATAAGAAGAGGTCCAATGTACATCACACACAGCTTCATGAAGGCAAGGAAGCCATTGATGACAAAAAGAGGCCAGAATGTCCTGATAAGTCCCCAAGCCAGCGATTTTGCAGCAGCTCCTTGATGCTGAAAATCCCAGTTAGATTGAAGCCTTTGACATACAACATCTGCAGAGTCTTCAGGACTCAGAGTTGGCACATCCCCAGCTAGGAGAGCCCTTTTGTAACCTAATGACAAGAGAGGATCCAGCCACAGAAAGGTGGCCTTACTCAGAAGCGGAGCTTTCCAGTACCCTGTCACCTCTAGTGATCCTAATTTCACCCCATTCATCTCTGGCTTATAGCTCTGATTCCTCAAGAATGGCTCTGTGAGGGTTGAATCATGATGATGTTGATCTACAACTACTGAAAGACATAATCTCTTCCCGACAATTGCCATGATCACAAGATATAAACTCACAAGCCACGTCAGGAGTGTTAGATAGATTGCTGTCAGCTCTGGGTATCTAGATTCCTTATGTGCAATAAACTTCACTACAATTGCATATCCCTCAAATGCAGAGAATGTTAGGAAATTTATGATCCAACAGACCTGAAGCTCAGGAGTAATGAAAGAGTTTCCAGCTTCCTGCTTATCAAGCCAAAGCTTGGAAGCGAAGGCCAAGTAGATAAGTGCCTCTGCCATAGCAAAGAAGAATTCATCAAAGGCTACAGTTGACCAATTGCTGTGAAATCCGGACCAGAAACGCCAACCACAGACAGCCAACCAGCTGAAGCCCAGCACAGAGGTTATCACTAGAGTGAAATTGTTGAGTGCACCATTCTTCATCAGTCTCTGAGTTGTTGTTGCTGCTCCTCTTGAGTACTTCAGGAGCTTCAAGAGAGTGACTGACAGAAGAACTAAACAGAGGAGAAGGGAGATGATGGAAATGAGGTAATGCTGCAAGCAAGGAACTAAAACCCATGCCCAAAGATCTTCCATCCATCTCCCAGAATTTGGAACATCGCTGCAGCAAATTCTGAGCATGGTGGTGCAATTGTTAATTGTAGATTGAAATTCCTGCTGGTCCTGCAGCTGCCAGTCGTGAACCCCAGCTGCAAACGGAAGAAAAGTACCAGAAAGTCAAGCTCTTTCCAGAAAACAAAAAATTGCTGATCACATCTGAATCTCTCTCAACAACAACAACAACAACAAGAGTAAAAGTCTTATGAGGAAAGAAGAACGATTTCTTAAGCTTCAGACTGGATAATTCTCGCTTATGAAGAAAAGTTCCCGACTTCTATTGAGTAAAATTTCAAACAGAATTGACAGAATTTTGTTCCGCTACTCCAGCAAGGATCCAACAATCATGAACAGCAATGGCGGACTGATCAAGGAAAAACCAAACTGCAAATGTGTGATCATCATACCTTCCATTGTTGTATGGCTCTCCCCCTCTACTCACTCCCCCCTCAACGTCTGCGCTACAAACATTAAACGCGCGCTGTCAAGAATCATCAACAACTCGGGGATTCGAAAAAAGAAATCCATAGAAATATCGTGTGTGTAATTAATGCATTCTGCAACTGAATTCCCAGCCCCGCCCCCCACTCCTAATGTAATAATCTCCTACCGGATTAAGGTCAATCAAGCTTGCGTTAGTACTTTAGGGAAGCTTATCAACAGCTTAACCAAGCGCCAATTTGATAGCTTTCATGTGCAGAGAATCTCATGGAAGCAAATTGTAAACAACAACAGCAACAAAAAAACCGCTACCCGACAATAAATTGGACGTGAAAAATGCAGATTCCCACCATGAATCTTCAAAGTATTGTCTGTACCTTAGATTAGATCTCTATTATGTAATTATGTATCCAAGTTGCAAATGTTTTTGTTGAAAAGCAGCTGTTGGGAGAGCCTCTGCAAGAACCCAATTGTGCAAATTGTGCCGCTGCAATCAAGGTGCCACCGAATTAAGCTTGCCCAATTTCTCTCTTCAGACTTCACGGTAGCTGCAAACTAGGTATGAGCGTTTTATATCTATCAGACTTCGCAGAACAACAATTTTTTTACCGATGCACACCGACATATTTATATACACGACATAAATTCTTTACTAAAAAAAAATGATCCGTTTCGATTTCCTACTCTTCCTCTTCTTCTTCCTTCTCCTCCTCTGCTGGGTAGAGCTCAATTGCACCACAGCTACAACCCCCCACCACCCAAAATAAAAAAATCAAAATAAATTTTCTCACCACAGACCTGAATTGCGGCAGAGCGGAGGAGAGAGACTGAGATAGAGAGAGAGAGAGAGAGCAAATGGCGACAACTACTGAAAACATTCGTCAACACCTACTCGCTAATAAATGAATTCACCCACCAAAGTGAAAAAAGTGGGCCACCAGTGAACCAACACCCACCAACGCTTCATCATCCACTGGATGCCTGTTATTACTTAGTTGTGGATGAACCTCAACTGAGTTATTACTTAGTTGTGGATGAAGCTCAACTGAATTAATATTTGGTTTCACCTTGGTAACCAATTCTATAGGAAATAGGTCTCATGTATATGTAAATAAGTAGGAAAATAGGTGCCTAGTAGATATGTAGATGGTTTATAAAAAGTGAAGGCTTTTTTTACTACCTACCTACTAACAACCTGCTTTGTGGCTTGTTAGTAGGTAGGTAGGTAGTAAAAACAAAAAACCAACTGAGGTAATCACCATGGTTTAGGTAGGGAACTGAAGCTAACAGAAAACTGTTTTATAATCACTTACCATTCATCCTTCATGGTGCGTTGGTGGGTGTCAGAGTTTTTTCTTTGTGGCGAATTTTCGTCACCTGCTGACCCAAAAAAAAAAAAAAAAAAAACCAAGCGAAAAAATCAAGACAAAAAAAAAAGAACCAAACAATAAAAAATAAATATATGTTTTTTTTT
>Ga0116228_10002080_pt1 | contig 17140 bp, 17 predicted proteins | sample S1TSphfallax_2_FD_89694 | JGI IMG/M metagenome (GOLD analysis project Ga0116228, IMG submission 89694) | Host-associated microbial communities from peat moss isolated from Minnesota, USA - S1T2_Fc - Sphagnum fallax MG | ecosystem: Host-associated > Plants > Peat moss > Unclassified | place... | reverse complement strand
CTAACAAGAACCGGAACCAATATTCTAAAGAAAATTGGGTTCAATTCTATATCAAAGCCTATCTAGAACTGACCCTTCAAGTCTGGGTTTTTGAAAACTAAAACTGACCTATCGAGTTTGGTTCTCCCGCTGCCCAAATAGAAACCGGATGCTAGGTTCCTAGCCCGGTGCCCATGTGAAAGTGGCCTTTGCAGGACCAGTTATGAGGTAGTGGAACAATATAGCCCCACCAAGCTGGACAAATTCCTAGATGGATCATACTTGGCAGATTTGAAGTGTAACTGGACGCGTCTGCAGCAGTGCTCAGTACGTGACCCTGCAAAAATATTTCTCACATCCAAGTTTAGTGATTTTAGTTTTTCGCAACTATGGCCCTAAACTAAAATGAGGACTAAAAATAGGTGGGAGACAAGGAATAGCAACCCACCTGGATCATTCAAACTATCTGACCAATCAACAGCAGGTGTTATGCTTTGCTGTACAACCTTTTACCAGCCTCAGCAAACTATGCAAAAATGACCCAAACTGGTATGGTGTAACTTTTCTTCATGTCCAATTTTAATTTGTTGAGTCACATACTGAGCACCAATGGAGCAGCTAGACATTGCCTGGTATTCAAGGAAGCATGTCTTCATAAATTAGCGGTTCCAAAAATTTGGGTGGTTCCCAGATACGTGGGGGTCGATTGACTTAGTGCGCCATGCCGAGTTGGCTACTAAGTTCCTCCAAGATGTTGTGTCAACACGTCATTCAAAATATAATTTAATAATTTGTCCGCAGTCGTATTTCAACACCGGCAGGTCTTGAAGCTCGATTTCAAGCCTCTACCTCCTTTGATCCAGCACTGACGTATATTTTGGTGATCTGCATCCCGACTGACGTATATTTTGGTGATTTGCATCCCGACTTGCCTCTAGTCCCTTTGATCTAGCACTGACGTGTAATTTAGTGATCAGCATCCCGTTATTCAACAAACAAGACTTTACTTTCTCGGTGACCAGCTGTCTGATGACGAGCAGCTCCCAGCAAACTCGACGTCGTTGCAATGCGAGAGCCTTTGAATAATGCATAACCGCGATGGTCATATTATTCCTTTTTTTTAAAAACATCTAATTGACATGCGATTAGCCAAGACTTGGCGAGCAAGGGAGATTAATTAATTTGGGAGTCGGCGATGTCGGGAAGTCTGGAGGTCAAAACAAAAGTGCATTCGCGTGAGGATGAAGGATCAGGCTGCTTCTTTGCGGTGGTTGAACAATTGAAGACCCGACCGCCCCTGGGCCCAGGGCGATCATGCCCATAAAATGTCGCACCAGTCGATGCTTTAGTGCATTAAGCAGCTTGATTGTATTCCATACGTCCCAGATTTCTCTGCAAATTGTAATACCTCGTGCATATCCATCAGACTTTACATTGCGATTAGACACTTTCAGGATTGGACAATCAATTGAATAGCATTCGCTGTTGCTCTACTTGGATCTGGTGGCTCTCTATTGCTCTTGAATAGCATTTGCTGTTGCTCTACTAGGATAGTGGATCCCTCTGTTGATCTCTTTGGCAAATGCTTTAATCTAGCAACTTAGATAATTTCTATAACAATAATCATGGCTCCGAGGCTCTTCTCGGTGATAGGAATAGTGTGTTTCATGATCTTGGCACTGTTGGACGCAACACAACTGCAAGGCGTAACTGCGATGAGGTTACTTTTACCAGGAAACCACGACGCGCCAGTCATCATCGATACGGGTGACCTTAAACCAGATTTCATGCTCGACATATTCACGGACTGCCAACAAGATGAATCAGGCTGTTCTCATAATCACGAAAACTCTGGAAGATTTGAAGGTGCAATTCCTGCAGCACGTCCTCATATAAGCAACGTTGAAACAACACAAGTCGGGGGTGAGAACTCCTCTAATGACCTCCTACACGGCCGTCCTTTCAAATTTCACGCTCAAAGGGCAGACAAGCGAGCTCCAGTGCTGCCACCACCAAACGGCAACCCTGGTCAACACTAGTCATTAAGCCACTAGTGCATTAATCCTAGTCTTGTCTTTTGCAACTTGCGACGTCGAAACTTCGATACTGATTCTGATGAAGTTGCTACTAGAATTGGCACACATAACACTTTCGACACTTGCAATACTCCGCCGGATTGATTTCGCGGCCAACAAGTGAATGAGCTCAAGGTCTAGCAATAGTAGATCAGTGGCACTCACTACGGCGCCTACAACTTAGATGCACTAAGTCCCACAATACAAGCAGCGCTGCATCAAACCTGTTTGAATATGAAAAATCAGTTCTTAGCAATACATTAAGGAATTGAAAATCTAGAAATTCTCGGGTCGTTAGCGGAAGTTCCCCAATTCTTGAATGTCAGCTAGCATTTGATGGCCTCTGAAGGTGCTAGTGTTGGAAGTACCAAACGAAATTCTGTTGTTCTAGTGCCGTCCTATACGGATGGGATTTCAAAGGAGTGAACCTCATGATCGCCTTGTGAAAAATCAAAGTTTGAAGCTTTACTGATTTCTTTTCAGTTCATATGTTCACAAATCTTAAACCCATTCTAAAACTTGTAAAAATATCAGATTGTTTGATGTGATTCTTCTTCGTCTCCGTCTTGAGTCAATAGTTAGAACATGGTGGACTTTAGAATCAGCTGGAGGGTTGCAGTCTGATCAGGATTTCAGTGTGATTAAAAGCACTAATTCGTGACTGAAGTAATAGTTAAATTAGCCCATGATTAAGCATGATCAACAGAACTCTGACAAGGTCCATCCCCTCCCCAAGGTCTTAAAAAACAGGCTCAAATGGAAGAATTCGCTTCAAGCGTCACAGCTCCTCCTAATGCATCATTTCAAGGAAACCATCGGCAAGGTCGATTTTGGAGCACACAGTCATGTACTTAGCCAACTAGGGCTTCGCTTTGCTTGTTTCACTCAACCATTTAGGCGCATTTTATTAAATACATTTTCTTTTCCATCACAATTCTTTTGGGGGTAAAAATGGAATTCTTCTTTTCTTTTTCAACACCATCTCTTCAATGAGCAGAAACCAAAAGCTCCCAACACAAAAAATTGTGATCAAACTTCAGAAACAATATTATTTAGTCTTCCCCCAACACCCCTCCTCATGTTTGAAAATACTTATCGCAAGATTGAAAACTGACTGGAACTACTGAACAACATGGAACCGCACCGTTTTTTTTAGTTTCTAAAACCTCTGTGCTTTTCAATGTGACATAGAAATAGTTGTCTCATTTGTAAGCTTTTTGCCTTCTCTCTCTTCTTTGGGAATGAAAGGTTTTCTTTCTTCGAAATTGTGACACATGGTACTATGTATAATACTTTAATGTCATTCCTAAGATGATAGGAATTAAAGAGAGGAGTATGGAAATTTGTAAGACAAATTTGTATGTAGATCAAAGGCCATTGTTTTTATTTGCAGAATTAAGAATTGGTCCACAAGTTCATCACCCTTATGGAAAGGGATCCAAAAACTTGTAAGCTGGGTGTTGAAGACATATATGTTAAGATTCCCCCCAAAAGAGAAGCCCATCTATGCTTGCAATAATAAGCTGTTCAAGCACGGTTCCATTTTGCTACACAATAGACAAAGCCCTCAATCTCAATGAATTGAAACTCAATCTAGAACAAATGACGCACCTTAGAGATTTTATAGCAGGCCCCACATATTGGGAGCTACATTGAAGCTGGCTCCATAATATGTGTAAGGACAATAGAGTAAAGTCAAGGAAACCCATGGTATGAAAACGGCATTTTTGGCCAAAAGGTAGAATGGGATCATAAAATTAGGCCCATAAAATATTGGCCTTACTGAGGTTGGAACTCATTTTAGTGGTGTTTAAAGGAGTTTCATCTTATGTTTCAACTTTCATCACTAGTATCATTGCAACTTCAATTAATAATGGTTCTTGTTACAATCTTATTATATAAAATATTTTTTTCCACTGTTTCATATTAAGTTTTAACAAATTTCATTCACTTCACAAATAATAGGCCTTGGGGTCCATTAACAATTAGGGTTCAAAAAAAGAAAAAAAAACTTTAGAACTTTTTTAAGATTACATTTTATAATCAATATTTACATGAAGTAAATTTAAAATAAAATAATTTGTGTGATAATGATATTTTTTCACATGCATATATAATTGTGCATCAATAGTGGGTGTCAAACATGTGCTTATGTCAACAAAGATTAGTGCTAGTAGTTGAAGCTGGAATTAGCATCAATTGTTACTTTTACACATAGTTGACTTAAACGTTTGTTGATGAGAATAGTGCTGATCCGAAAAATGACCTCAAGGTCCCTTTTTCAGATTAACATTGATTGTTTGAAGTGTCTCTTCACACTTTAGCCCTACATTTCACCTTTTTGACATAACCATATGATAAGCAGGTGATGTATAGAAATGGTGTTAAAGTTTAACAAAGGATGTTGATCTCCTTTCATTGATTTTCACATTAGCATTGATAATAATAAGTGATGATTTTAAAGGTGTGAGCTAAGGTTTGACACCCATTAATATTTGGTTTACAAGTAGAAATGTAAAAAAATCAAAAATAAAGTTCTAATCATGTTTTTCCACATGATTATGTTTTGCACACGTAACCTATGTTTAAAGTTAGAAATTTTGAATCTAATGAATATAAACAACTAGCCCAATCATTTCCCTCATGATGCTTGCTTCAAAATTTCAACACTTTGAAACTATCATATGATTGTTTTTTTTCATCATGTTGACTTAATGAACATGTAGTTTCATTAAAAAAAACATGTTTTTCTTGTATCAAAAGGTTAAAATCAACTACATTATTTATGCATTCCTTTTATGAAAAAAATATTATGAACAACTAACAATAAATCAATTGAAGATTTGTTCGAAAAAAAATTCCTAACATTCAATAATTATTAAATTAAAAAATATATATTCTTGATATTATAAATATAAAAACACAACAATACAACATTGTTGTAATATATTGAACACTATAAAATTTAATTTAAAATTATCTTTTATAATCTTTTTTCAGGACCCTAGTATCCCTTGGGGGATTTATAAGGGGTTGGGGATGAAATCTAAATTCGAACATATTAAGGTTATTTTACATATAGCTTTAGTGTGTTTAGCTATCTTCGTAGATAACTTGAACTTGGGGATTCCTGATTTAGTTTTCAAACCCAATATTTAAAGTGCTTAAAATCAACCAAAAGAAATCTGGAATTTTTTTAAACAGTCGTTTCATTTGCACTAGCTGGAAGTTATTTTAAATGGTGAAAAATAAGTGTGTTGTGGGTTTTTCGTCACCAAATCTCAATTTTATAAAAAAATCACCAGATTTTGATATCAACTATCTAGTAACTATAGGTAGCATACAATATATAAGAAGGGCCGAGACTATTTTTTGACTTTCATCTTTTCTTTATATCCTGATTTGGTTTTAAATCATCTTGACTTTTGCTACATCACAAAATTGAAAAAAGAAAACAAGGGGAAAAACATAGGAACTCTTTCACCATGATCTAGTGTAACAGAAAAGTATGGATGGAAGGTCTTTAGGGTTACTGTTTGGACAGGCAAATCTCCATCAGACTCATGGCGCCCGAAACTGTCCACTGTTTTGTCGTTTTGTTCTTCACAGAGAGGTTTCCTAGAAGAAGCTTTCATGTGCTGATAAGCTTGTTTTTAAGTTTATGTGAAAGTTTAGGGATTAGCATAATGATCGTTGTTTTACTCTTGTATGGAGGGGAATGGTTCGTGGTATGGAGCAAGGGAGTAGCGCGACTACAAAGGGGCGGTGTTTTCGAAGCTAAGTATTTTAGCTGGTGTTGTGTGATTTTGTATGTAGAGATTGATGCAGAATTTGGACTTGTGCTTGAGGGAGGAATGCCCGAAATTAGTAGGTTGTAACTATCTTTCTGGAGGATTATCTTGCTTTTCCGCTGCCCAGTTGACCTCTTAGAAAGAATGTGTGGATTCATGGAAATAAGTCTATGATCAGGGGAATGGTGGGAGATCTACGGATTTCGTGAGCGACCAATTGGCAAAGGAGCATGTTTGAGTGATTATTGTTGTGGGGATGTTGACTGTTTTGGATTATGGAAGAGAGTACCCAACAGCCTGGGACCTCCGAGTGTGTGCTTACACCACTTAATTGGGTTCTGTAGAATTTTTCTGGTTGGTGTCAAGCAACATTTGTCAAACTTCCTGAGTTTGTATTGCAAAGTCAACGGGGACATCAGCATTCCAAGTTGGGCTTTATATGCTGTCAGAAGTTTTAGTGTGTTGTCTACTAGGAAATTATTGGCAGTTGTGGGTATGGGAATGGCTTGAGTGACATTGGGTTAAGCTGTCATAGCTATTTATTGATTGATTGTATTGATGTTGAGGGAAGCTCCAGATATGCCAGTTCGGTCAGTTGAAGCTCAAGAGAGTGAAATCGGAGTGGTCTGACCCCTGCAGACATATTTTCAGTTATCTGACAACATGGGATAGCTAGTCTTCATGAACATTTAACAGTGGAAAAGCTGGATAAATTATGGATTTCATGAATCTTGTTTATACAGCTGATGCTGGAATTTGATGTATGTTAAATGTGTTCTTAGGGAGTTTATCTAGCCCCTCTTTTTTGGTTACACTAGTACAAGTGTTTGTACTAGTTTGCCCAGGGCAATTCCAGAGTTCCAAATACGTATCTGAATCCACACAGTGTATCCGCACGAAGTCAGCACCTCTGTTCTTGTGACCACTTTCTATATCGAGTGACAAATTGTATTTCGTAGGCGACAAAGATTCCGTCCTTACCTTCTCTGAAACGGAATTTTCTGATGCATTGATGAACTTCAGAAGAAACTACGGAGTGCTAGTTGTGCTCCTTTGACATTGATCGGAGCAGGCAATAGATCAATGATTTGACGTGACTGTCACAACAAACTTTCCTTTCTTGGCATTTCCCGTGGGGGAAATGAATGGAAACCTCTACCAAATTGAAGTTGAATTAACAAAACACAGGGTAAACTCTCCAAAGACATTGTGAGACGAAAATTTCAATGTAATTATTCTGATTTTTCCACTGTGAAATAACGGGGATCTTTCTGTTTTCCCATTGTCAAACAAACCATTTCATGATTGCATAGGGGAAATTCAAGTTTTTCTTGATGGTCCCATAGGATATCCTAGAAAACGCTTGTTGTGTGTGTTGTTGCTGTTGACTTTGTTGCATCATCGTGTACAAGTCAAATTTACAAAAGAACTGCCACTAGCTTGTCAGTCAGGTCAGTTGCTGTGTTCCAGAAACAGAGTTTTAAAAAAGGAAAAAACAAAAAGAACAGAGACGAGCGCGTGAGGGTGAGGTTGAAGATCAGACAGGTTCTTGTCCAGGAATAGAAGACCGGCTTAGACGAGCCTGCAGCAGATGCGAACTGTGAACAACGAAGTAAGGAAAAGCTGCACGACCAGATTCACCAAGCTGAATAGTAAGCTGATACATATCCAACCTTACAGGAAAATGTCAACTGGTGGCAGGGGTCTGGTCAATATGCGTCATTCGAGACTTTTGTCAGGGACGCCTCTTTCATTTCTTCTATGATATTTCGACTTTAGTGGAGGCTATGGAGCCGCGATTAGATTTCAAGTACCCTGAAGAGATTATTCCGGAGTTCAGTTTCGGATTCCGCGAAACCAGACGATGCGGTCGACGTACATTTAGTCCATATAGGGATGCAGAATCGGCTTTCATAGCCAGGTGACTGAAGACCTACAATTCCAAGCCGGTTTTCAGCATGCCATCGCAGCCCCGACCCCCCAGCCAGTAATCTATGGCGAAATAGCAAAAGTTCCCGACAATTCCTCCGTCAGCCGCAATGAACCGAAAGGTATTGATTACGATTTGCAACGGCGAATTCATAACGTTACTACCAGAATTTTTGAGGGAAAACAGGGTAGCGAAGGTTTTGTGGTCGGTCTGCGGCTGACCAGATGCTTTACACTGGCTAGTACCCCGAGAGTCTGCAATACTGCCCGAAACACCCGAATTTTGAGGCAGTTCATGATTTCCACACTCAGGGCGCAACTCCCTACTAGCCTCTGATCGCCAAAGACTAGTTTTTGGTCATTCATTTGTGCATTCCAACTAGTCGCACAAGCTCGGAAGTAACATTTCATCAACCCACAAAAGCATTCGTGCCCACCGAAACTCCTGCTTTTGCTTTTTGATGTTCCGTCCCCAGTCATAGCTGCCAGTACTACTCCGCATTCCCTGCTATTCACTGTGGTCCCAACGCTAGAGTAATCCATGAAAGATTGACAAAGAAAGTGACCGCGAATGTCTCTTATTAGGCCTCTGATTTTCGCAAACCCCACTTCTTTCGCTCAGCTCGTCGTTTGGTTGTGTTCGTACTATGTACTGGTTTCGGCTTCACTGAAACTCGTGTGCCCTTCAGAACGCCTTCCTTCAACTTCGACAGGCGTGTTGCTCGTGTGAACTTCTCCGAGGATCTGCTACACTAGTCCATCATCCTCGGCTTCTGTTCTCAGTCATAGGCTCGCTAGGATCCGGAATCGGGCAAACCCTGGCAGTTCCAGGGCGTTAACAGCGGTGAGGCTACAGAATTGGCAAGATCTGCCGATTAGGTCTACAGAGTTCTGCACAAATGCTGACCGGCAGATTCATCACGACAATATTAGTCTATTCCAAATGAGAATAAGACCAGAATAAGACTGCTGCTATAATGCATTAAATATGAGTTCTGTGTAGGGTGAAGCCCAAGGGTCTGTGAGCTGAGAGCCAAATGCAAGCCCAATTTATGGTTAAAGCGCTCCCATGGGCTTTACTGAAATAAGGACCTGCACAAAGCAAAGTTAAACAAATGCCCCAATTTCAGTAAAGACCATGGTGGAGGGCTTCACCAAGTGTAAAGATCCATGTTCTTTAAAAGAAATCTTGTGATATCCATATCATGGAAAAAAGAATGCAGGGCATTTCAAAACTCTGGAACGCTTGCTGAAGTGAGCATTCCGGTTCTTCAAATGCCCCCTAAACAATTGAGGGGAAAAATACATTCCATAAGGTTCAGCTGTAGACACTAAAATATCAGTGCAAGACTTTATGTTTTTTAAAAAACTCAACTTGAAACAAATCCCTGGGTTTGGGGGATTGTGTAATGTGTATATGGAACTGGACTCAGTTTTTGAACTGGGCCCAGAGGTTCTTGAACTAGAAAAAAAAATTGTGCCGAAATTGAAACTGCTAGGTTTTTAAATGTGAAGACCTGAGTGTCTTTTGGGTGTTTTCTAATCACCAAATTTAGCAAAAAACGTTTTAAAGAATCCCGTCCAGGGCATTTGCTATTTACTCACTCACATTTTCAGTGAGGTTGATTGTGTGATCAATCAAGGATTTTCACAATTTTTCAACATGGCAGATCTGATTTCAACCTATACAAAAGATTTGTTATGAATTTGAAATTTTTGTATTATATTTTGTTCAGCATTTGGCTAAATCTTCTTGCAGATGATCACATATTTGGCTACCTCACATGATTGAATGTATATATAATTTTTAAAATACACTCTTTTTGAGGCACAAAAACAGAAAATGTCCTTTCATTGAATGTGTGAATGAGTCTTGACTAAAGAGGGAATAAGGAGAATTAGTAAGTACTAAACCAGCACTATAGACAATCAAGCAAATCCTCTTCAAGGCAAGTCCAGTAAAGGATTTTGCTTGATCGGGTGCAGGTGCAGCTAACCACTTCTAAACTATCTAAGGGAAAGGATCACTTGGACTGCAAAAAGGAAAGGGAAGTTGCCAATTGAGACTTTAAACTGTATACGGTGACCCTAGTACAGCTCATGTACCTATTATAAATTATGACTCTTTTCAATTGTTTTTGGCACAGTTCTCAGCCCCTTTGGAGACTTGAGATGTACTCAGTTGATTCCTCCCACCATTCAACCCCACAAAATTAAAAATTCTTGTGTATTTGATTTGAAGCCCTTTGGAGCAAAATATACATGCTCCTGTATGGAAAAGATGAAAAAATAGTTCAAACTTTATAGGTACCATGGCCAGACTGCACCCAACACAGGATGGGATGACCTGTGTGGATAGGAAACATTTTTTCATTGTATCCCTGTTCAATTGCTGACCATGTTGGTTAAATATGTACTAACCATCCATATGCATTTACCTATTGAGTAGTCACCAACTGCCATAGCTCATACCTACCTACTTTTCACATGCATCTACTAAAGTATTCATTAAGTGTCATAGCTTCCTAGGTATTTACTTAAATATTACACCAAAAGGTGTCCTTGTATACCAAGTGATTTCACTAGATTTTGAGTGAATTCGCTAACTTTAGTAAACGGGGACTAGTTGAAAAACGATGAATTCACTAATTTAATGAATGAGGACTAATAAATCGCATTCGCATTTGGTAGTAATGATTAAAATCAATCGCATTTTATATTTACTTACTTTCAATGTCTACCCACTTACCTAATTAATTATAACCTAGGTGTTGTGGGGGGGAAATAGAAAGGTTTACAGGAGAAACTAAAGTCCGACCTTCCACCTTGGTAACTAGGATGTGGTTCATGCACAACTAAGGTATTGGTAATAGGTTGATATTATCTCATGTACTCACTAGGCAAAAGTTAGTACCAAGTTGGTATTGCCTTAGGTCCATCTTTTTTTTTTCTTGGCGATCTATGGCCAGATTTTGACATTTGTTGAGGTGGTGCAATCGGGCTAGTAGGATGTATAGGATGTAGTTTGCCATCATCGTTCTTGGATGAACATTTAAGTTGTTATTATACATCCACCATATGTGATTAAATCACCAGAAAATTTGTCGATGTAACTAGCAAGGATGTGACCTCATTGCCCATTTTTGGCCAAAACCCTAATTCTAATCACCCTCAATGGTTGCAAGCTTTCTCAACATGTGCCTTTTTCCCACAAAATTGCTACCATCACCAATAGTGGTGCTCCAAAGTGCAATTTTTTCGCCAAACTTGTTGCAAGATCTATTATTCTTATAATTGGGATCGCTTAAATCATCTTCTTCATTCCTACTTATTACCAACTATCCAAGAATATGACAAGTGTACACAACTTTCTATTATGCTTGAAAGTTAAAACGGCCACTCCCAATTCCCAATCCCTCAACACATTTCCAATTTCATGTTCTTATTTTTGTTTGATCTTTGTGAAGGTTGATATTGTACTTGTGCTTGTGAATTTGTGCAAAATTATGGAGGTGGTTGTTTTAGGTTTGAATAATGGCGAGATTGGGACTCAATAAGGTTGTAGATTGGATTTTGACTCAAAGTTGCAAAGCGAAACTCAAGGTAAATTTCTTGATCACACCTTGCAACTTGCCCATTTGTCCATTTTAGGAGTTTTTCTTCTTATGCAAATTCTTTCTGTTCCAAACCCTTTGTTGTTATTTTGCAAGTTCTTTCCATTTTTCTTTTGCAAGGAGGGTTTAAAGGAGATTCAATTCCCCTCACAATGTTTTTGACTACTCTAGACTTGATTATGTTTAGATTTTCAGGGCTTTGTTTGCATTGTGCATTGTTCTATCAATTTGTTCTATGTTTCAGAGTTATTCGTTCTTATGCAAAAAGGTTTAAAGAGCTTCGACCGCTTCACTGTGTTTTTGGCTACCTGCAAGTAAGGTTCAAAAAGCTTCGACCTTTTCATAGTGGTTTTGTTTATTGGTGAATAGAGTTCAAAGAGCTTTGAAACCCCCTTTTTCATAATTTTTTGCCTCTCATTGTGTTTTCAGCTAATTTTGACCCCCCCCCTTCACAATGTTTCACCTCTTTCCATGTTTCCGGCTAATTTGTTTATTATGTTTTTTTCAATCTTCCAATACTTTAACTATTCTAAGAGCCCAACCCTTACCATGCCATTATGTATTGTATCTTATTCTAGTATGTTCCCAAGGTCATATAGCTCCTTTGATAGTGTGCCAAAATTGCCATTAATTGGAGTTTGGCCTGAATTCCCATAATTGAGTTTCAACCTAATAGGAGTAACCAAATCCTTAGAGCTCCAAAACCCTAGTTCTTTTTTTGCATTACCTGAATTTCTCCCCCAAATCCTTAATGTTATTGATGTAAATACTGATGAAGTCCTCCTTGAAATCCTTGATTCTACAGCTATAGATTTTGATGAAATTGTGGAGCTATTAGACTCCAAATCTAATCCCCAAGCTAAACCCCCAGGGAAGAATGAGAAGTATGGTGTGGATGGCATTGGGAAGAAGGCTCACAAAAAGTCATATGATAGTAGTAGAAAGTTTTAGGCAGAATGGGCAACAAAATTACCATGGGCTGAGGGATTAATGGCTATTAATGGGATTATCTAGATTGTGAGGTGCAAAGTTTGCTCCTTGATAACAAGGAAAAAAAATTAGGATGCAAATGGGATACTATAACTAAACATGCTAATCATAGGATTATAGTTTGTGACTTACCTTGGCTTGGGGTGAAGAAAGGGGGGAATACATTGCCAAGTATTGTGCCCATTTGAGAAACATGCGACTGTGAACCTAACAAGGTCCAAATTTTGTCCTATAGCAAGTCAACAAACCCCCGAGAAAAGGGAATCGAAAGATAATTCAATTCAAGTCCATGTTTCATATTCTTTCTCATGGCCACCCTATACTAAAATATGAAACAATATATGACTTGTTCGCCAACTTGAAGGTCCCTAATAATCCAAACATGGATTGGTTTGATTCTATTAGTTGAACACTTGTTGAATTTATGTACTAGCAAGTTTAGAAAACCATTATCCAAACCATACAATCTACCCAATTCTTGGCATGTTTTTGTGATGAAATGACAACCATAGATAATGGTTCTTGGATATGTGTCCATGCCTACATGGTTTATGGTTGGAACAAAGTCCCTATTTTAATATGTGTTGACTGAATTGTTGATGGATCAAGTTTTAACAACCTTGCTGAAATGATTATGAACTTTATGATGAAGGGTGGGGGTTTAAGCAAGGAAGAACTATTTAAAAAGCTCCTATGTTTTGGGGCAAATGGAATGAACGTGTTTTAGGGAAGCAAAACTAGAATGACAAAGCAAATCAAAGATTCATGGGCCCCCTTTTCCATGGGTGTGCATTGTGTTGCACACCACACTAATTTGGCAATGTAGTCCCTAGGAGATTTGACCCTCATTGCTAAAATTGAAAGTTTTATGTTGAACATGTATGCTATTTTAACCATTCACCAAAAAGACATGAAATTCCAAAGACTTGCTCAAACCCTAGAGACAAAGGGGAACAAAATCCTCAAGAATGTCAAAACAAGGATGTCCATGTTTGATCCATTGAACATGATCATGGCAAAATACTGCCCTTTGCTTGCAATGATGCAAATTGATTACTCTATAGTCCATGTGGCAAAGGTATTTCTATTTCCTTAAACTGCCATTCTACATCTATGTAACATTCTAAGTTTCTTTATTTTTATGTTGTTGGTCTAGGTGATTATCATGATAAAATGGTTTTTTTTTTTGTGTTTTGCAAATCCCAAAAATGATGTATATTGGCAATTATGCATTGTGTGGTGTATGTACAAACCAATTTGGGTCTTCTTTCTAATGTTCATATGTTGCATGGGCTTGCATGTATTTTGCCACTTATGAAGAGCATGCAATCCTTGCTCAAATTTGCACAACAGGGGGGATATCTTCATATCTAATTTCATAGCTACAATCAAGGTATGCCAAGGTCAAATATACAATTTGTACTATGATGCCACCCTAGCATTCCAAGGAGATGAATTTTGGTCTTTCCACAAACTATTACAAGGTGACCACCAACAAATCCATACAAAATGGGTGACTGATTATAACACAAAGTCCATCAAAAATCTTGCATTTGTTATAACTTATAAATGGCGAAAAGATATGGGTTCATTGGGGTATATTATGCCCTAATACAAATGTTATGATGTCGATGACACAAGCTACATTTGCCATAGTGATACAACTTGTGAAAGTTGAATGCAAGCGTAAATCCTTCAACCCTTTTTATTTCTATTGATATGAGTTTTGTAAATTTGGTTTCATTTAAATAATTTTAATGAAGTTTGATGGTCTTTTTATCTTTTTACTTTTGTCACATCCCAAAACCATGAACTACGAAGGTTTTCTTAACTTTATGCCTTTGTCAAATTCCAAAACAATGAATTTAAATGGTCTTCACCTCTTTTTACTTATGTTAGATTCCAAAAAGATGAAATTAGATGGTATTTTTATTTTCCTGCCTTTGTTAAATTCCAGAACCATGAACTTAATTATGATCTTCTTATCTCTAGTCTCTGTCAAATTCTATAACCATGAACTTAAAGTATCTTCATATCTTTTGCCTCTATTAAATTTTGAAACTCAAAACTTAGATAAATCTTCTTATATTTGGCCTTTATTAAATTTTGGAACTCTAAGCTCAAATCAATCTTCTTATATTTGGCCTCTGCCAAATTCAGAAACTTTAAACTTAGATCAATTTTCATATGTTTTGCTTCTATCAGATTAGATGGAACTTTGAATTTAGATTAAAAAATTTATGTTTGGCCTTTGTTAGATTCTACAACTTTAAACTCATATTAATCTTTTTATATTTAGCCTCTGTCAATTCATGAACTTTGAACAATCTTCATATGTTTTGCCAATATTAGATTAGATGGAATTTTAAACTTAGATCCATTTTCATATGTTTTGCCTCTATCAGATTAAATAGATTTCTGAACTTAGATCAATTTTCTTATATTTTGCATTTGTCAAATTTTTAACTGTGAACCTACACATGATCTTCATATGTTTTGCCTCTATCAAAATTTTAAATTATGAACTTAGATGAATCTTCTTATGTTTTGCCTCTATTAAATTCCACTTGTAAAACCACTTGAACTGGGATGGTTTTGTAATTTCTTTTTGTTTTTTGTAAAATTTCCATAACCATGGATTGTGGTCCAATTTTCTTATGTATTTGCCTAAATGTCAAATTCGTAAAACCATGTACTTAAATGGTCTTTTTTTATTTTTTGCCTTTTGTCATGTTTTGTTTTATGTTGGATGGCAGAGGCTGCAAAAGGCTTGATAGTAGAATTGGATACACAATTTCCTGAACAAGCAAGCATGGATGTTATCAGGATTGTTTATCCCCAATACTAGCTATAAGCAAAATGTAGATGTGACATTTCCTCAACATCTTGAAGTGCTGAAGAATTTTTATTGTAGCCCACGTCCATGTGGACAACCCAAGGATGGCAAATATGCCCCTATGGTTCTTGCCATTCTTTCAAGTTAGGATTTGAATGTTCAACAAGGCTTGTTTAAGTTGACAATGAAATCCAATGCTGCTCAAGCCATGGTTGAAGTCATGGCTCTTGCATATGACAAGATTATCCCTACCATCATCAATCCTCTCACATGCATGTGACGAGTGATCCATGCATCACAATTGTTGTCTGCTTTTCTTGAGTACTTAAAGGTGGTAGAGATTGGTTCATGTTCTTGGTTTTGTTGAAGATGAACGATGTTTCAATTTTGTTGCATTCTTGAATAACAAAGTGCAAAATAGATTGAACGACCATCTCCAGTTGGTTGTTTCTATGTATGCACAAAAAAAAATCACACTTCACAACTTTCCTTATGAGGATACCTATGAAATTTGGTCTAACGTTCAATCAGCCATTGGCCAATATGCTTAAATTTTATTAGTGATTTCATGCCCCTCTTCTCAGATGCTGGTTGCTAGATAACACTTCTTAGCTTAGGTTTATAGCCAGATTTTTCTGCCAAACATTGATGGATTTGGGGCTTTAGTAGCCAAAGAATATAGCCAAAGAAATATGCCTCATTGCCACCATGGACTCTTTGGCCTTTTATGTAATCGCACAAGGGCCTTTTTATAAAAATGGCATTTGCCATATAAATTTTGGGAACACTTTTTTATCTTCGCCATATGTGCTTTCTGTTGGTATAATTTTTTGCCACATTCACAACAACCCAGAAATGGGAAAAAAATACAAGGCTGCTCAGGTCCTACCAGTCTCTAGAGGTCCTAACAACCTTCGAGAGAATTCTTCATGTATTTATAGGGCAGATTACATTTAGTAATCAGGCTTACAAAAAGAGCCCTAGGGCAGAGGGTGTGAGATTGTAAGATCCCTAGGCGCAGGATGTAAGCCAATAAGATTTTTGGAAGGGAATTTGTTTTGGTAAAAACCACTGGTCAAAACAAGTTCCCAAAGGACTTTCACGGATGTCCTGCGCCTTTACCTGCTGTTGAAATTCCTGATAACGCGGTCGCTGTGCGAATCTCGATCCTCTTTAACACGAAGTACCCTTGCTCGTCTTTCGTCTACCAGACTTCATCCGGTCGCAGATGACTTTGAAGTTTGCGACGTGCACAGTTTTTGACGGGAATCCGCATCCTCATCAGCCTCCCAGTCAAACCAAAATGCGACTCCGCGTCAGGGTACTCGATATTTTTCAATCTTCTTCTTTCTCCCGCGACTTAGCAAACCAAACAGAATGGCGAGTATTTTTCGCATGGCCAGCAATATATAGCAGTCGACGATGCTAGCATTACACAGCCAGATTCACCAAGAAACATGAATTAGTGATCCATGCACATTTCTAGTAGCTCCAGCCTCTGATTTCTTTGGGTGAATTTTGCTGTTTATAACTCTGCCATACGCAGTACTAGCTCCAGTTAGCTCTGAAATTTTCTTTGGGGGAAAAGATTAGTGATACTGAGACCTCATTTGGTTCAAGTAGTTTTGCATTCTGAATCTCAGCCAAATTTTATCTTCGTCTCTCTGTTTCAGGAAACTTGTTTTGCAGCTCCGAGTATCGATTCAGGCCCGAGAAAAAGCATTCATCACTACTTGGTGAGTTCCAGCTCAAGCTGCACTTGTTAAATCAACCCAACAACATGGCGCCGAGAATCTTTTCACCGATGGGAATTTCTCTTGTGATCTGCACTGTGATGCTGCTGGAGGCAACGCAACTGCACAGCGCCGCTGCAGTCAGATTCAATGGATCAGGAAACCCTAATTCTCGCCAAATTTCGAATGCTGG
>Ga0116228_10002078_pt1 | contig 17147 bp, 8 predicted proteins | sample S1TSphfallax_2_FD_89694 | JGI IMG/M metagenome (GOLD analysis project Ga0116228, IMG submission 89694) | Host-associated microbial communities from peat moss isolated from Minnesota, USA - S1T2_Fc - Sphagnum fallax MG | ecosystem: Host-associated > Plants > Peat moss > Unclassified | place: USA... | reverse complement strand
TGCCAATTTGACTCCCGGCCCTTCTTTTGACCATAACTTGCGCTTTAGATGTTCAAATGGCTCATGCGAGACCATTTTTCGACATCTACACTTCAAGGCCTTTCCAACGGTATAAAAAACATTTCAAGGTGAGGTGTTTTGACCTTTGCAATCGAGCTCTGAAGTTGCATAAGTCTCGGAGGACTCCAAGTTCCCACTTTTGGGAGTGTGAGTCTCATCCTCACACTTGTCTCAAAGTGGGGTTGCGATAATTGTTGTCTTCTTCTCTTCTTTTTTGGTTGTGAAGAAGACAACAAGACTTCTTCTCTTTGTTTATTTTGTTGCAGAAAAAACAACAATGGCATCATCTCGTCTTTTATTTTTATTTTTTTTACAAAGAAGACAATGATGACGTGTCTTCTACTACGAAGAGGCACTATCATCATCCTTTTATGTGGTTTTGAAGGAGTAAAACCTTAATGATGCAACTTAACTACTTGTCATTTTGTTGTGGTCTGCAAGTGTGAAAAAATGACAACAAGTGTTGTTCATCATCATTTTGTTGTGGTTTTATAAGAACAAAAGAACGACGACAAGAAATGCAACTCCTCATCATCATTCTACTATGGTCCTACATGCATGAAAAAATAATGATGTATCGTTATTCTAATGTGGTTTTGCAAGAATATAAAAATGATGACGAGCAGCCCAACCACTCGTTATTGTTCTAATGTGTTCTTGTAGGTGTGAAAAAAAGTGGTTTGCAGCACGATCAACTATTTTTGGCTTGTCAATTAGTTTTTTTTATTATGTTATAGATTTTTTAAAAACTTTTTATGTTGTTTGTGTTTTTGTTAAATGTAAATTCAAAAGAAAACAACGAATGGTGGAGAAGATCAACAAGTTTCAGCAAAAGTTGTAGATGGCATGGGAGGTGTCATGAATGAAAAAGATTTGGAGGCAAAAGGTGATGGGACATCAAACAAGTGTTGAAGATGTGGTTACATTGGTGCCAAGTGATATTATTGAGGAGCAAATGCAAGTGGGTGAAAATGTTAGGGAAACATCTGCAGCAAATGTTGATAGAATTGAAATGGATTTGGAGAGAACTATTTTGATGATAGAAGAACAAGAAAATGTAGTTCTTGTTACTTTAATGGTAGGGTGGAAGAATGCAAATGAGGATGTTGATCCTCATGCACATATTGATGGGGTGACATATTGAACTTCACTCATTATTATAATTTCTTGCCAAATTTGTGATTACAATACCCTCCTTAATTGGGTAAAAGCACATTACATTGCATTTTTTTGGAAATCATAATGGTAATTGTTTTTGGGTGAGTCAAGTATTGTTACATTATATTCAAATCTATTTGATAAACTTGGCAAAAGTGAGATGAAATATTGAAACTTACAATCTAATCTTTCAAAACCAAAAAAACAAATACCAAAAGGATAAATATTCAAATCAAAATAGAGTTTACAAAGGATGGTACATCTAATGTCACAATCCAAACTACCCCAAAAAATATATCATTATGGATTTATCTTCTTTTAATGGAATTGAAAATTAAACCTATAAATATTTACCACCACACATTGAAGTACCATAACATTTAAGAAGAAAAAATCAAGCAAAAAAAAGTCTTTCAAAATTTTTAAGATTTAAAATGAAAATTTCAAATTTGTAAAATCCATTTCGATATCTAAAATTATTTTTTCAAGGCTCATATTTTCAATTTTTTCTAAAAACATTTTAGGTTATAATGATTTGAACTTGAAATGGAAAAAAATGTGAACCTCAACATCATTTATATATATATATATATATATATTGAAAAATCACTAAATTTGGACTATAAAAATCAACTTTCACCCACCCTTTTTGGTCTAATGTAATGTGCATTCACCCAATTTGTGGTCCTAAAACCTTTGCCCCACCTTCCATCTCCATGTGAAAAGGTGGGTGGGGCATTTTTCTTTAAGTCTAAATTTTGGGCAATACATTAAAACTTTGTAGGTGATACTGTTCTTTTTAAGGTTAGTTTCATTTTGTGCAAATTTGTAATACCTTCATTTTGTGTTTTTGTTATTTTATCTTTCTATGCAATACCTTCATCATGTGTTGTAATCTTTTATTTATCTATGCAATACCTTCGTTATGTAGGGAATAAACGTCATCCAAAATATTAATTTTCACATTAGGTTTTTTTATTTTGTTTTTTGATTTCAGATGTGGTTGATCTTCCTTTTGGTTGCCCTAAAGGGTGTCCATTGGGCAAGGGATGGGCCCAAATTTGGTTGCAAGGTTGATGGGTGCGATGCATCCTATATACCCAAATATAATTTAGTATGGCATATGCGGCATGCCACGATGTGGATATGGAATTGAGCAAGCCTAGATGCCCATTTACTCATGAGGAGGGTTCAAAACATTAAGATCATGTGGTTGTGAATGCGCGGGTCTAGAGCAACCTTCTAACCTGGTTTTGTTGCAATTACTAGGTCTAAGAAGCACAAGAACTTGGAATTGGATAAACTCTAGGTTGTTTTGTGGGACATGTGTGTGGTTCTTAAGCCCACACCTATTAAGTTAACCTCTAATTACATTCTTTAACTTCTTAGCATGACTACATGGGGTGTGGGGTCCATCCCTTTCAACGTGTAGGCCAAGGTGGAGCACAATGAAAACCTTGTAATTGTGATTCAAGTGACTCAAACCAAGTTTACAAAGGCGTTCATAGGCGTTGGATGGAGCGAGATTATAAATTATACATCTAATAAAGCGATGCAACGTAAGGAAATTAGTCTTCTTATGTAATACCATGGATAAAAAATGATTCATCATTAGTAAGTTTTAACAATGCCATATTCAATTTTATTTGAATTGTAGGTTTTAGGTTTCATATGCAATATTTATGATATTGTTTTGTTTTTTTTAAGGTTTAAACCACCATTACGGAGGTGTTTGTGGCTAATGTTGTGGAGATAGCTTTGGCCAATCGTGGGTTATTTATGTGTTGGCATGCTCAAGATGTAGAAGTTACATTAACATGATACAAAAGGGCCAATGGGATCCCATCCCCCTCTAATAATGACATAGACAGCCCATAGTTTATCCCCATTATGATTAAGGTGTTGTTTTGAACTTCAAGATGTTAAAGTAGCCTATTATTTTTGAAGCAACCACATATTTACCATTATGACATGTTTTCCATTTTAAGGTGGGGCTGGACTTGGGCATTTTTGTAACACATGTCACCCATACTTTTTTATTTAAGACATTTTATTTTCATTTTACACCATCTTATGTTAATGGTTAGAAATACATTCTCACATGTTCTTATACGTATGCTTGATGAAATTATCAAAAAAATGATTGTAATCTTGCTTTCAAACAATAAATAAATAAATTTACCTTTAAAAATTCAACATTCAAAACTAAAATTAAAAAAAACCTTTTTCAGGGTATTTTATAAACACCATGGGCAAAAGTTTTTTGGTACAAGTCATCGAAAGGGTATTGTTCATGCCCATAATTACTATTCAATGTTTCTGCAATACCCCTAATGGGGTATATTAGAAATCCATTGGGTTCCATAACAAATCTATTGAATCCTGGAAGGGTATTGCAAAGGTATACCAGAACCTACAAAGGAAGCAATATCCTCGTGAAGGAAATCTATAAACACCATGGATTGAATTATATTGGTCTAGGCTTTTGGAGGGGCATTGCATAGCCATACCAAAAAAAGGAAAGCAATACCCTCATTGGGGTAGTTTACAAACACCATGGGCTTAATTGGTTTGAACTATCAAAAGGGTATTACTCATGCCCATCACTATACAATTCACATGCACTACCCCTTTCAAGGTATTCCTATAAATCCTTTGGGCTCCATAACATTTTTTGGAATTTGGAGGGGTATTGCATGGCCATGGCAAAACCTAGAAGGAAAGTAATAACCACATCCTCATGTAACAATATTGTAAACCATGAAAAAAAAAATGTTTTAAAAATAAATTTCATGCTCACTATATCATGCCAAACATATTGATTCAATTAAATGAAGGTATTGCAAAGTTGTTCACATTGATGGTAGAAGGTCACTTGAACAAAGTTATGGAATTTAAATGCAATGCTTGTATCATATTAGGATATTTGCATTCACCATGAAACATAAGAATGTTTTTTGAATAATTGATCCTCTTACAATATATCATGAAATTCATGTTTTCAAAATTCTTTGTTAATATGTATGAAAAAATTCATACATTGATGGTAAAGGTGTTTAAGGTTTAAGGTTTGATGTGCAATTTACAATTTAATGTTAGAATTCAAATTTTCTCTAAATCAATAATTTACAAGTTCATTTTGAATAGTTCTCCAATAATGTACACATTTACATGTTTCCTTCTTAAAATTGCAAACCCATTTCAAGAAAACAAAAACCTAAGTTTATTATTTAATAAGATTTTAATGGTTGTTAAAAGAAATTTTACAACACATGATGTCACCTTTAAAAATGGTCCACATAATTGATACCTCTCCCATATATTAATCCTATGTATAATTGAATGTTTATTTTATAAATTTTTTACATATACATACCAATTTTCACCTAAACTAATTATAACATAGATTGTTAATATTTTATATTTTATAAATATGTAACACAAGTATTTATGTATTTTTTTTAATGATGTATAATATTGGCTACAATATTGGTGTTTAAATATATTTATGTTTATATATAGCATTTTAGTCTATAAAATATCGATGATTTTATGATAGTTTAATGTGTATACCCTTTTGTATTAAAATATATTCAAATTTAAAGTTCAATAGGATATTTTATTAAAATAAAATACATGTAATGTTTCTTTGAATAAATGAATGGATACCTATGAATCAAAAATATAAATGTTGCATAAATATCAAATTTAAACTTAAAATAATATTTGTATTGAACTTTGAAATATAAATACCTAATATTATGTCTGTTTAGTCCATGTAATGTATTAATTTTATATAAAATCTAAATTACAATATATCAAATCATGATGTACTTCATTAATTAATGTATAGAATTATAATTGATTTAACATTCCTATACATTTAATATCTTTAAATTATTTAAAATTGTTTAAAAAGTACTTAAATATTATATATTGTTCCATGTTCATACATATTGATTCAAGTAAATGAAGGTTTGCAATTACAGTTCAAAACTTTGTTAAAATAAGACTTTATATTTTCAATGTGGCCAACAATGCAATACCCTCACATATATCAATGATTTTACATTGGTCCATTAAACAATTATTACCATTTATGGGTTTGAACATGTCTTTCAAATATATTTAATGTTTATTTAAAAATTTTAACATGAAATCAATTGATTCACAACCCATTTGGACAACCCATTAATTATGGCCATTGACAAGGTTATTACCTTAATTTTGTTATTACAAAATTTGCAAAGGATGTGGTGCAATAATATCCAGATTTTGATTCAATTGATAAGGCAAATAATTTAAAGGTTTTAAGACTTGCCTATTATTATGGTCATTGATAAGGTTACTATCTTAATTTTGTTGTTGCAAAATTTGCACATGATATAGTGTGATAATGTATTGATTTTGAATAAAGTGATTAGGTAAATGAAGCCCCTATCACAACAACATCCATAATTCCATTGTCAAATATTATCAAGATTTTTCTTCAAATGGTCGGCTTTCTCCATGACCAATTATGAGGACAATATGGAGTGGAGGATTAGAAAGAAGTGTGTGGGTAGGTGGGTCTTCACCATTTTCTACTAATGATGATTTTCTAACGACCTTAGAATTTGAACTTGGTATCTCAAGGCTTTTTGTGCATGTGGAGCAGCAACCATTATAATGCACAAACAACATAACTTGGCTTATTACAACTTGAGCACAAACACCTTGTGGCTTGCCAAACATTCCCCTCATGTCGGTCTATAAACAACCACTCCAACACATGACATCATTTTGTTAATCCACAACACATGGAAAAGGTGCACTCAACACACAAATGGAATGCATCCTTGCCAACATACTTGGCCATGTACTTGTTGTAAGCAATATAAACTACTTCAAAAGGTTCATTAGAAATGTGTTCTTTCCCCTGAGTTTTTCAAAAAATAGTCAATAAGTGATTATAACTATTGACTACATTCTAGATATAATTGTTTAGGGACGACCATCATTACTACAAAAAGTGGGGTGCAATTTACTAGCCTAAATCGGTATGGGACTTTAAAAGTGAAATAATTTTCATTGCATTTTATTGATTTCATTATAATATCACTATGTAAATATCATGTTTCAATATTAGTTAACATAATTCACTATTATAATTTACTATAGTAAATAGGTTTATTTTTATGTTTTTAAAAATATTATATCTATGCAACCTTATGATATACCTTATATTATTTTAAGTTATATTTTATGTTATTATTGTACCTTAAACTATTATATGTTATTTTGCTTTAAGCTATTTTAACAGGTTTATTATAAGCTTTTAAGTCATTATAAAATAAATTATTCAACCAACTTTAGGCTATACCTTAGGTTATTTTATTTAAAATTAATATATGTTATTTCAAATTATACTATAAATTATTAATGTCATTTTATTTTATGTTATTATAAATTATTTGATTTTAAGTATAATAATTTAAAATAATTTAAAATATAATATAATGACCTAAATCAAAAATAATTTAGAATACAAAAATAATAACTTATGAAAAATAATTCTAAATACCCTATGATATTATAACACAAAACATCCAACAATAATTTATAATATAATAATTATTAATAAAATAGCCACCAATAACCATTAATATAATAACATTAATAACCACCATATCCACCAATAGAATAATCATTAATAACCACCAATATCCACAATAAAATATTAACTAATAACCATTAATAGGATAGCCACCAATAACCATCAATAACCATCAATAACCAACAATATCCAATAACTAAATATCCACCAATAACCATTAATAACCATTAATATAATAAGTAATAATAAGCACCAATATCCAGAATAAAATAGCCACCAATATCCATTAATAAAATAGGCACCAATATAATAACTACTAATGGCCATTAATAGAATAACCAATAATAAGCATTTATAGCCACTAATATAATAGGTATTAATAGCCATTAATAACCACCAATATCCTTAATAAAATAATAAACAATAGCCGTATATTAAAAATACTTAGGATTGCCAAAAATAATCTAAGGTGAAATAATTTATAATAGACCAAAGTAACTTAAGGTGAAATAACCTATAATAACCTAAAATTGTTAATAATAACATAAGGTGAAATAACCTTCAATAATCAAAAGTAACTTATAAACTTTACTATAGTCTAAACTGAAAAAATTTACAATAGTTAAAAATAACATAAAATAGCCAAAAAAAACTTACAATAACTGAAAATAGCCTAAGGTGAAATAACCTAAAATAGACCAAAAAAACATTAAAATAACTAAAAGTAATCGAGGAATAACCTTAAATAGCTGTAAATAATGTAGGTGAAATAATTTAAATTAATGAAAAATAGTCATATAATAATTGAAAGTAGTTTAGCATAGGTATTATTATATTAACAAAAAAAGTATCCATTTATTAAAAAAAAAAATTCTTCAAAAGAATGGTCATTGAAATGTTATTGAATAATGTTATTCAATTTTATTTTGTTTAAATGATTTTAAACTTTCAAAAGGAAATAAATGTAATTACGTACATTATTGAATTTTTAAAAAAAAAACTTGAATCATTTCATTTGAACAAAATCTCAATAAGAGATGAATTTTCAAAGTTTATGTTTTTTTAATGTTTAAAATGAAGTATTTGATAAATAAAATGTAATGTAACATATTACCACAACAAGTGGGGTGGCTTGATGGTAAAGATTTTTGCTTCCATTCCAAAGGTCAAAGGATCAAACCTCATAAATGGTGTTGTGTGTGATCAACAATGGTATGTTGATTGAATATTTTTTTATCAAATTCCTAGAATAGGTGCTTAGGTTGATTATGTGGCCTACTTACCTAGGCTAGGTTTTAAACTTAGTTTAAGTAATGACACGTGTCAATAAAACATAGGTTAAAAAATCATGAAATTATCAATAATATTAATGATTAATTATTAAATTTTAATTGATTTCCATGTTGGTTAATTAATTAACTAACAAGTGAATGGTTTGATAAATTTGTATTTCACTTGAGAGTAACCTTGTTTTAATAGGTACTAGTGAAACAATTCATTGTCCATAACAACTAGTCCCCGTTCACTAAGGGGTTAAACAATTTCACCAGGTAAAATGTCCAAATTCATTCAAAATCTAGTGAAACCCAGAGTGAACTAGGATGCATTTTGTAGTAATGCATGAATTTATAATTTATTCTAATATTTTTTAGAATTGGAGAAAATCTAAATATTCCAAAAGATAAATTATTAACATTATATATTTTATTAATGCATGTAATTGAATATTATTTCAATGTAAATTAACATTTAGTTTATAACACATCAAACAATGCCATATATGATCAATATTTTTTTGACAATTTAATGAGCCACCCTTTTGTATTATAATATACTTGATTTTTTTAAATTATGAAAATAAAACACATGTAAAATTTCTTTGAATAAGTGAATGGTTACTTATGATTCAAAAAATAAAACTTGTGTATTAATAATGAATTTGAATTGAATTTTTTTTTTAAATAGTTGAAATTAAATGCATTTTATTCATATGTCTCATGGTCAATGGAATTATCACGATAAGATGAGAGTATTACATTTACATTTCAAGAAGTTGTTCAATACCATCAATGTGACCAATTTTACAATGTTATAATATGGACATGGCATGATATATTGAACATGGAATAAATATGTAAAAAAAATTAAATTATTTCATGGTTATTAACATTATCACAACACAGTGAAGGTATTATAGTTACATTTTGAATTTTTGTTCATGTTTGCTTACACTAAGGATGTGGTTTATTTTGCAATACTTTTGTTTACATATATAAACCATTTTGCATTGGTCCAATAAAGAATTATTGTCGTTTATGAGTTTGAGAATTTTTTTCAATTTTATTTAATGTTTAATTAAAATTTATACCAAGTTAAAATATTTATGCAGATAATATATATGTAGAAATGCAAAAAAGTTATAATTTCACACATTAATTAATTAATTGTATCATTATCTCAATTAAAATATTTTTTAAATTAAATTGATCGTTTATGCACCATTTATATTTTCTGGATCATAATTAACCATTCATTTATTCAAATAATCTTTACATGTGTTTTTATTTTTAATAAAAGACGAGGAAAATATATTTTTAATATATTTTAATACACAAATAATACACATTAAAGTGTCAAAAATTTAATGATCAATAAAAAAAAATTGGAGAATTTATTTTTTTAAATCATAAACAAATTTCACTATATATAACAATTGGTTTATATACATTAGATTTAGAATTAGGTTATTTAAATATATTTTTAAAACTGAATTCTTGTCCTATTTTAAATAAATATGGAGATAATATATGTATTAGAATGAATCAAAATTATAATTTCATAATAATATTATTATATATGTTGTATTACTTAATAAGTTATAAACAACAATATATTTAGACCAATATTTATGCCAATATTAAACATCATAAAAATTAAAATTTACATAAGAACTTGTGTTATGTACTTATAAATATTAACGATTTATTATATAACTATTTCAGGTGAGAAACTATTCATTATATGTTAGAAAAAATAAAAATAAAATTCAATCATACATAGGATTAATATATGGATGAGATATCATTTTTTATTACTATGTGAATAATTTCAAAAAGTATAAAATCATGTGCTTTAATTATTTTTTTTGAGAAAGATCATTCAAATTTTATTATATTATTAGGAGATGTGATCCCAATCACTATGCAATCCACAATTTTTTAATGGATTAGACCAATTCCATTGTAATGACATTTGGCCTAATGTAGTGGAATGGATTAGTGATCAAGGTTGTGTGGCAATGACCTATGGAACCCTAGTGGATTTGTTTAATGAAAGTATCTAACATACTTGTGGAGAACCATCCAATGGTATAGATTGGGCCTTTTTTTGCCATTGGATCAAATGATTAATTTAAAATATGGCAATTTTTTCCCCATTATAATGATGCCACATGGCATGTGTAGGCATTCATTTGATGTGTTACCACATGGCAAACGTGGGCATCCAATTATATGTTGCCATTTGGCAAACATTAGACATCCAATGAAGTGTCGCCATGTGGCAAGGCTAGGTTGAAGGACCTATCCACTATGAACCTAGGTAGTTAGACCTATGCACCTAAGTATCTAGGCCCAATCGACTTAGGTTTAAAAACCTAACCTACTAGGAAGCTTAACATGGCTAATGAAACCTAGTAAGCCTAAACTAGGTTGGTTTCACCAACTAGGTTGCAAGATTCAAGACTTGAACCCCTCACCTCCACTTTGAGGGGCCAAGTCTTCAACCATTGCACCATTTTATTTTTTATGTGAAAAAACATGTCAACAAAAATTCATAACACTTTCTTTCAACCTACTTAAATAGCCTAGTTAAAATATATTAAACTTGTTTGATTTAAGCTAACTTATGATAAGTACCTAAGCAAACACAAGCTACCTAGGCTAAGTACCTAAAGTAACCTAGGTTATATTATAGGTTGCCCCTAGGTTATATAAGCTACATCTAGACTATGCAGGTTATAATTAGGTTATAATTAGGTTATGTACCTACATTTTCATTATGTTGGTTATACCTAGGTTAGTTAAACCTATGTTGGTTATACCTATGTTGGCTATTCTTGTGTGGGCTACACTTGTGTTGGTTATTCTTATATTGGTTAAACCTATGTCAACTATACCTATGTTGGTTATTCTTATGTTGGTTATACCTATGTTGGCCATTCTTATGAACTATACCTATGTCAATTATAGCTATGTTGGTTATTTTTATGTTGGTTATACAAATATTGGCTATACCTAGGTTGGCTATATTTATGGTTGTTATTCTTATGTTGGCTATACCTATGTTGACTATTTTTATGTTGGTTATACCTAGGTTGGTTAAACTTGTGTGGGTGCAATTTTTTTTAAGTGTACCAAAATCTTGTCATAGCATCACCCTTTTCTATCTTTTTTACTTGGTCTTTGTTTACCATGTAAATACACATTTATGAATGATTATGATGGAATCTAAAATTGTAATAATCTAAAATATAATCCTTTAAATTTTTTGACAACTTTTGATTCATTTTTTTTTTTGGGGGATCAAAAATAAGGTTAAAAGTGACTACAATAAGGACTGGGCCCTTTTCATCATGTGTGGTACACCTTATAGGATTTTCACCCATGTTGGCTATTCTTATGTTGGCTATGGCTAGGTTGGTTACACATAGGTCAAGGTTACACTTATGTTGGTGATACCTATGTTGGCTATTATTATGTTGGTTGTACCATCATTAGAAAAATATAATAAACTTGAAGTTTTGTTATTTACCAATGCATTAGGTAGATAGGCGCATAAGAATTCAGAGCTTGAAGAAATTAAAAGTAGGTCTCCTTTGTTTATGAAGTCTAAAAAAAGTTGGAGATCTCTTCTTGGTGCACTCATGGCATTAAACATTGTGAAAAATGGATTAGAAATGAGAAAATTATGGCCCTTCAAAGTGTGCATGGTCAAAAAGTCGAAAAAATGCCACCCAACACTAGGAAACCATTCTGAAAACACCCAAACAGTCCTTGTATGTTGCTCTATTGCCTTTAGAGTTCAAAGATGAATTATAGAACTTAAGATGGCACTTTCACAACACTTTAGATCACTCAATTTGAATAGGATTTGAGAAAGTTATGAGCTTTGTAAGTAGGAGGTTTCTGAAAGAAGAAAAATGTGTTTTTTAGCATTTTGAATTGGATTTGGGTGGATTAATCCAATGTACGGTGGAACAACATTAGTCTAATTCCATTGAAACTGGATTTGGTGGGACCAATCCATTACATCAATCCATTACATCTAATGTGCAAAGGTATGGACCAATCCCATTCCACTAAAACTGGATTTGAATGGAATTGTGTAATGACATAAGACTTGGTGTTCTAGTAGTGTTAAACAAGGAACTTTAATTTTTTGTATTCTTGAAATAAATTTACTTCTTTTAGAAGGACAAAATGTAACAAATATACATCATTGAACAAATGTTACAAATGAATTTTTATTTTTATTAATTTTCCACAAAACTTGAATTTTAACATTCAATAGTGAATCTTAGATTTAATCTTTACATAACTTTGTTCAAGTTTTTCCATAACCTTCTACCATCAATGCATCCAACTTTGCATTACCCTCGTTTACTTGAATCAACATGTATGTCATTTTGGGATACTCAATATGGGGTACTATAAGGTAATTGAAGCTTTCTGGACATGAGCAATACCCCTCTAATGGCCCAAGCAAAAATTATTCAACCCATGTTGCTTTACCTCTAGGTAGTTTTGGTAGGTTTTATGCAATACCCCACTTAATGTAAAATGATATGTGATTGACCCCAAAGCATTTATGCAATATTGGATAAAGGTAATGCAATTTAATTCCATCCATTCGGCCATGAACAATACCCCTATTTGATAGCTTAGGCATGTAACCAATGGTCCTTTACAAAATACTTTAATATTGATTTCCCTCTAGGTTTTAGTAGGATTATGCAATACCCCACTAAATGAAGAAAAACATGTGATTGATCCCAGAGTATTTTGGGGACATTGGATAAAGGTATTGCAATTTAATTCCATCCTTTTGGCCATGAGCAATAGCCTTCAGATAACTTAAGCAAAAAATGATTTAACCCATTGTGTTTTACAAAATACCCCAATTAGGGTATTGATTTCCCTCTAGGTTTTGGTATGGTTATGTATTACCCCATTTAGTGTATAAATATATGTGATTGACCCTAAGCATTTATGGGATATAAAAAAAAGGTATTGCAATTTCATTCCATCCTTTTGGCTTAAACAATACCCCCTTGGATAGCTTAGGCAAAACATGATATCAACCCATGGTGTTTTATAAAATACCCCAATTAAGGTATTGATTTACCTCTAGGTTTTGGTAGGGTTATGCATTACCCCATTAATTGCCAAAATATATATGATTAACTGCACAACATTTCCAAAATACCTTGAGAAGGGTAATGCAACTTCACTCCATCCTTCTGGTCATGAGCAATATCCTTTTAATATCATAGGCCAAAATGAATCAGCACATGGCGTTTTACATAATACCTCAATGCGGGTATTGCTATCCCTTTAGGATTTGGTTTGGTTATGCAATACCCCTCGTAGTGTCAAAAGATATTTGATTGACCCCAAAGCATTTATTGGACACCTTGAAACAAATATTGCACATTTATGGATTACATAGTGTGGGGTATTGCAATTTAATAAAATCTTTACAAGCAATAAACTTTCATTATTTTATGCATTACTTGGAGTTCTAGATTTCTATATTAACTTCATTTAGTTGTGATTAACAATTATTCATTGACACGTATTGGTTACCTAAACATTTGGATATTATTCTAACATTATAGTTTTTTTTCCAATGCAAATTGTGCATAATTCAATTTGATTTGGTGAATGGTGTAAAGGGTTTAGTATAGATGAAAGTTGAGTCACATGTATATTAAATATGAATATGGGTACAAGTGTCAAACCTTTTTTTATTCCATAATCCTCTTTTTATAAGTATATAAGTGTTCCATCATTGTTTCATGCTAATATTTCATCCAATGACGAAGTTCCTAAAGCCATCATCCACCCTACAAAATGCCATTCCGAAGTGCATGGATTTTTTTACTTGGGCCAAATGAAGGTGATGTTGCATGATCACACAATTCAATGCCTACACTCGTGGTAAACTCTGTTGTGATCTTGATGATTGTTTCATGCAAGTGGGCTAGAGCTCAATCTATGGGGGCAAATGAACCTTTCGGCACATTGACATTGTCAAAAGAACTATCTTCATCCATGGCCATAAACACCCCAATGTCAACAATGCCAACCTCATCAACAGGATCTTGGTTACAATCCTCATTATTGAACACACCATCATCCAATTGTAAATATGTCAGATCAACAAACAAGCATTTCAAACCACCATGGTGAATTCCATGATATGTGCCACAATACTCAATGATATTATTTGTTATAGGGTTGGTACAAATCAATATAATAACAACTTGATGCTTGCAAAACTTGCCTTACAATGCCCATTCGCAAATGCAACTTGGGTATTTAGTGAAAGGGGCACATATCTTATAACACCACGACGGTGGTGGCTTTGCACCTGCCAAACATCATCACCATCATCCCCTTTAAAGGTAAGTGGGATCACATCACTATGTGGAATTCAATTAACTTTGTCAACACTTGCCACCACAAGTTGTGCCATGACCTTGTTTTTTATGAACCCTTGCTTCTTCATATTGGCTTGGTGCATATAATGTCATGCCACTATTGTGGTTAGCCTCCACATTAACCAATTGATGCGGCACCCCTTCAAACCCCCTTGGTCTCAAGAGAAAACCAACATTTTAGAGCCCCAATGATAAGACTATATGCTGGTTTATGTGTCTTGATTTGAATGCAACACACAACAAACCCAACCATCCAAAGCTTTGCATGGACATGCACAACATACTTTCAACCCATGATGTAATTTGAATATGTGTGAAAATTGAACATGCAACTTATAATGCATCCATAGCAAAAAGGTTTAAAAAGATGCCATACTTGGAAGGGGGACCCTTTACTTATTGAGTTGGCAATATTAAGTCCAAAATATCTTGTCCATGCAACATTAGGTTGTAGTTTATTAAAACTTTCCATCACCATCTCCCTCCCACCTACCTTGAAACCATCAATGGACTCATATAAGTTGATGGACATGAACATCATTGTGTGGAGGTGATCAAGTACTACACACCTCACCTTTAAAGCCTTGATTTTTTCCATGGAGCACAAGCACCATGCTTTCAACACATGCCATGCACAAAGAAAAATTGAAACAAGATTTTGACTCCACATAATCCTACCATGGTACACCCAACATTAACATGCTTCCCATGAACAATAATTGTGTTATGAAATCCCCATGCTAACATAGTACCAACATAAGATAATGCAACAAAAAATTAAAAATCAATGTATAACCTACCACAATGCTCAAAGTTCTTATGGGGCATCATTCATAATGAAACACAATGGTTTTCAATGTGGCATATGCAATAGAAACTTTGCTCACATGGCATTCAACCACTCCACCAAGTTTTCACACCTTTGTCAATTCGTGATAACCCAAGCAACTAACACCCCTATGTGATGAAAATAAAATGCCATCATTGCGAATAGGTGGTATTTCATATCGATAGTTCCAAATGTGGCATCTATAAAAATAAACTTGTTGTGATCAAATTGGAGCATGGCATGTTGTCGAATAAATAACCATGTAGTAAGAGTTCCCAACTTGTGAAAACCCATGGAATACCCTCACAAGTTTACAAATCACAATAACCCTAATTAATAGAACCTTTCAACCTTACAAATGAACCTTACCACAACCCATAAACAAGCAATAGTTTACAAATGGTAGAAAAAACCACACAAAGTCTTACCTTATGGCTATTTAAACTTATGCAAAAAACAAAATTCCCCATCCTCTTAAACATAATCAATCGAATATATGTAGGGCTTTTAATCAAAATATGTGATGCCCACATGCAATTGATACTTCCATGACCATCCATATGCATGGGGGAACAAAATTCCCTAAGTAAAAGCAATAAAAAGCAAGACAAAAGGAGTTTATTAAGAAAGAATATCATACCATTGATGTTTAAGAATGATGCCATTGATGCTCAACGAGCTTTTGACCTATATGAAAAACATGGATAGATCAACATGGATGTCATTAAAGAAATATACATTCAACCCTAAATAGTTCGAATGGTGGATGCCATGAACCACGATAATTCTAAACAACCAACTACACATGACCTTTAAAAAAAAACGCATAGTCACTATTGAAGCTAAACATTCAAACACAAATTAAATAAAAATTCATTATGACCACTAATTAAACCCTAATTTGGTTCAAAATTAAACAAAACAAACAAATAAATGGATTCCATGGTGTGTTTCTTATCTCTTAGTTTGGTTTATCAATGTGAACCTTTCTCCATTATTTTTTAGGGAAAAACAAAAGTGTATTGTGGCATGTATGTGCAAATGCCAAATTCCTCCCAAAATCCATATTAGGTCTGATTTTAATTAGGCTTAAAATGTGCAAAAATTCATAAATGTTTATTGTTTTGATAACCCAAAATTCATAAAACCATGGTGCTAAATAACATAAATAATCCACATTGTTTAAGTACACCATTAAAACAAGCAAATTAAATTGTTTAATATAGGCCTAACTGTTTCATAAACTTATGTATAACATGCATTAAATGTGTTGGGTTTGCAATACCCTTCATTGTGGAAAACATTCTTGAAGCACAACCTACAATACCTTCATTGGGGGGTTTCACATAGTTTGGATTTAAAAAAGATTATGCAATACCCAAAGAACACACTAAAACATCATGCTTACATCTAATGTTTATCTACAATACCCTTACACATGGGGGTGATAAATATTTTAATTGTGCCCTTATTAATTTGCTTAAATGAACCAAGTTCCACGCAATATTTTCATTTTATTTTTTCTTCATCATTTTCGACCATTGGGGATCTAGTGGAGTGCTAACAAGGTAGGTAGGTACACATAGCCATGCAAGTGGGGTTTGGTAGGTACCTACCAAAAGTGTTGGTAGGTAGATAAATAGATGGGGGGTGGGTAGGTGGGTGGGGACGAGAGCATCACATTTTTAATTTATTAGTGAACATGTAGATGGGGAAGAGTTTACTTTTAATTTAAATATATAAGTGAATAGGTTGATGGGGGGTAGTGGGGGGTAGTAGGT
>Ga0116228_10002077_pt1 | contig 17147 bp, 15 predicted proteins | sample S1TSphfallax_2_FD_89694 | JGI IMG/M metagenome (GOLD analysis project Ga0116228, IMG submission 89694) | Host-associated microbial communities from peat moss isolated from Minnesota, USA - S1T2_Fc - Sphagnum fallax MG | ecosystem: Host-associated > Plants > Peat moss > Unclassified | place... | reverse complement strand
GGATCATCCTCAGGTCGTGGTGGTATCTGACCAAATATCATTTCACAACTCAAGTCTTCAAAATTGGGCTCCATTGTCAATGGCATCCTGCACCAACAAATTGTTTTTCAGCAAAATTTCAAGTGTTGAGCAAGGGGGCAATCAAATTCTACAACTGCTGTCAATAGATATACAGAGAAACCCACTGACAAAATCTTTTGAATAGAGAGAGGAGAACATGCTTGTTAAGAGTTAAACAATCCACTGACAAAATCTTCTGAATAGAGAGGTAAGCATGTCTGGTTAGATATACCCCAGCTCTTCTGTGAAGAAATATTGTGTTGGGAGTTTGCACAGGTTCACGCAAAGTCCTGTACACCCACTTGTTTCAAGATACCGGCACTTTTGTATGTGCACACCACTCCTTAGTTTCTTGTCTTGGATTGTCACCTCAACCACCTTTTGCACATCCAAGAAATATAGAGCATTAGCTTTGATCAGACTCAAAATTTTTGAAGAAGCAAACATGATACACAGAACTAACTAAAATTGAAGTACTTGTGCACAATGCTGCATACTTATACCTTCAGATGTATCAAACAATCTTTCTGCTGTGCACTAAATCTAGATATAATAGTATGATATGAATGAAATGAAAACAAATCTTCACAACAACAATATAAAGGTGACACATAACACTGAGATGCACTAATAAAGTGATGAGAATTGTTCACAAGGTTTCAGGCAACAGCCTTCATTATCATGAAAGCAGTGACAAGGTGTGATGACTACCCGCTGACTTCATCAGCTCACAAACTTTCAGACTATCACCTTGACTTCATTGGCCCCTGATGGTGGGTGTATAAATAATAGTCCACCCAAAATCTGGGCAAACCATTATACAAAATCTGCCTCCTGAGTTTCTATTGCATTTCTGGAAGCAACATGAAGACTTGAGTCATGGTGTTAGCTAGCACTCAAGAGACATAGCTTAAATGGAATCAATCCAATTACAGCGAAAATAACTCCATAATGACAAGTTAAGTACACCAAACTAGTGTTAGTGTCAGTTCTTGCCAATTGAAAACAAGACACAAGAAAGAATGAATAACATTCTGAGTGAGTGTCACAAAGTACTAGACCATCAGCCTCATCACAAATGGCATGGCACAGTGATCAGCTTTCCCGTTACTCTCCACTGACTTGATCAGCTCCCCCAACAGTGGGTGTACTTAAAGAGTATCTGATAATCTGCCCAAAACTTAGGACAGAAATGTAAAAGAATCTGTGTTCTGAGTTTTTTTGTTGCATTTTTAAAAGTGGAATACTAAGTCATGATGTTGGCTAGCAGCACTCCACTCCAAAACCATAGCTAAATGGAAACAACAGTCAATTGTATCCTCATCATGCTGCAACAAGCTTGAATGTTGCAGATATGTGGACTTTGAACTATTTGCAACTGTTCTCACAAAAACACATTTGAACGTATGCTTGTGGACTGTATGTGACAGCAGACAGGTGAAGAAGCAATGTAGCATGGAAGAGGGGGTGGAAAGTCATCCTACCTCACAAGGTCCTACAAGCCATGAGAAGAAAAGTGGAGTGATGCGAGCATTCAGAGCAGCTCCCCAATCTGAGTAAGGAAATAACTGTCGGAACCATGTGGGCACTCTAGGGAAGCCCTTCATGCACAAACACACAATGACCTCCATGTTGAACTTCTTCACCACACTTCACAACATCTCCAAAAGGCACAAATATTTAACTTCAAAGAAATCTGCTGCAGTTTGCCAATTATTTGCAGAGTAAACTCTCTCCCATACCCCTCCAGGAGGACTCTGAATTTTTTATTTGTAAAGCATAAAAGCCTTGCAGAGATGCATTTCTCCCATGGAATATGTACTAGTCAAGAATGGCATACAGGAGGTCTATCACTTCTTGGAGTGTTTGTCAATCCAGTTGAAATTTCTGAGTGAATCTCTCACACATGCAAAGCTCAAACATGAGAAGCTCCTAAAATTCAAAAGAGAAGCAGCTTCTCCAAGTTTTCTACCATCAGAAAAGAAAGATATAGAATTGCACCTTGAGGACTGCAGTCTGTTGTTCTGCTGCAGATTTGCCAGCCGCCAAAGCATGTGACACCTCCACCATGCCTTGATATCCCTCATTCCAGCTTCTTGGTGACTGCATGGTAAAAGAAAACATAGCTGTTGCTGCAATGGGCGGAAACACCAAACACAGATGTCCAAAGGAAAGAAACAGAGGACAGAAACTTTGCCCACACTTTGGCTCACCTGCCAACCAGCAACTCGGCCAAAAGCCTGCCGGCAACCATTGATGAAGAGCAGATCGAACACAGAATCCTTATATTCCGTTTTGGGTGTTTGAGAGTCACGCGTATTCCTCGTCGTGTTTTGCTTTTCTGAGCGGGTCTCAATCGGACTCATGAGCTTGTTGCATCTTCCCGTGCTGCTCTTGGAAATCTGCGAGGAGAATAGTGAAGAAGGCTTGTTGCAGCAAAGCAACGGTCCACCCGCAATTGCCAACATTTCCGCCACGCCGCGCGAAGTGCTTCTTCTTCTTCGTCTGCCGCTGGTGTGCTCGGTCCCGCGATGCGATGAGAACTCCGACCAGGGTTACGGCGACAAGCGAGCGCAGCTGCTATGAAAAGCTAGCTAACCCCGTCGTCGTTCCTCCGATCTTACAGATCATGGGATTGCCGGTCCCACCGTCTCTCTTCCGTCAATCTCAGCCTGTCCTCGTAGTATGGATGCACTCTGTGCTTGTGCGGGGAGTGGCGGTGGCGACGAACCCACTGACGGCTAGCGGTACTTTTCTGCAGCATGACATGAAATTCCTGCAACTCCAGCAATTCAAGTAGATATGGAATCCTTTCAAGAAAGAATCAACTGAAGGATATAGTGCCTGACGGGTCTAGGGTTTAGTTCTGTCTCACTTTGTTAATTTTGAGAACTGTGCATTTCATGGGAGAGCCACGAGTTCTTCTTCTAGAGAGTGTTAACAAATCCTGTGCGTGACTGCAAAAACAATTGAAATTTGTTCTCTACAAAAGCTTCATGATGCTACACAGAGAAATCCTGGAAGGGAGTGAGGGGCAACAGCCCTATCACAACATGGTGTCACACAAAATCCAGCAAAAGCCTCCGCCATTGAATCAAACTATCTGCGTCACCGCGTAGTTGCACAATTCCCTAACATCAAGACAATTGTAGGTGTGGCTTGGCCATCTATCTACCTTGATGAGCAGCTGACACCCACCATAGAAAGAAAGAGCTAGTAAACCACAGCAAGAAAAATAAAATGGAATGAGAAATGCTCATCAAGACCTGAATATGCATGTGACAGGAGCAATGCACAATCTGCACAGATTGCAAATGCAACAATTGAAGAACCAGAAGAAAGTCATCACAAAACACACAACACAAAAAATTTGGCGTCTAAGACTTAGCACAATCCGATTTCGTTCATGTAGCTTCAAGAGATACACAGTATTGCATTACATTCTTCACTCCCAATTTTCCCCTTTCTCCTCCTGCCTCTCTCCTCGTCATCTCTTCAGGAACCCTCCGCACCAGTAAAACCCTAAACCCTAAACTACCAAAACCCCAAGCAGACGAGGCCCCAAAGAAGACAGTGGTGGGCGGGTATTAGAAACAAGGAACAGCCCCGGACGTTATGAGGGCGGTTCTTAGGGTCCATAACCGTGGTTCTTAAAAAAGTCAAAGAATCCTATCCCCTATTTTATGTCTCCAAAGTGAGAACTGAGAACCGTTAAAAATCTCAAACCCCGTTCACACCTGTTCAAATTATGTACTTAAATTATTATGGTTACAAAAAGTTTCATCAAAACCCTAAAAATGGAACCCTGTTCACATTGCGAGTACACCTTTCACCTACTTTATGTCTCAAAAGTGAGAACTGAGAACCCTAAAGCAAAAAAACCGAAACCCTGTTCATATTATTGAAATTATATAGGTTCTCAAATTATTATGGCTACAAAAAGTTTCATTAAAACCCTAAGTATAAAAACCCTAAAAACTGATACCCTGTTCACATTGCGATCGTACTGCACTGTCGTCTCTTTTGGCCTTCGTCCATGGCGTCGTCGTCGTCGTTGCTGCGCTTGCTGTTGGTGACGCAAGACTCGTGTTTGTCGCGGTCCTGGGGTCGCATCAAAGATCAAACGATCGAAGCTTTATACATCGGATCGAGCCTTGATCACAAGACAATTTGTGTAAGCAGCAGCAGCAGCTGTGAAAGAATCACAAAAGTTTTTACAGAAGATGTCGGAGATGACCCACTCTCTGACGACGATGATGATGACCTAGTTTACTTACGGAGATGATGAAGACTAGTAGAGAAAGCTTTGCTGCTGCTGCTGCCCTCCTTTCTTCCTTCCTTGGTTCACGAATTTCAGGCGCACCCAATTTTGAATTATAAAAAATAATTCATTAAGAAATTAAAAAACTCGCGACAGTTTGCTGATGCGGAAGAAAGAGACACAAATGTGATGGGTGATCGGGAATGCGAGAAGATCTTGTTGGTTTTGCGGGCTAGCTTTCTTCTATCAATATCATCTCAGCTGAATATACTTCCGAGGATATATTAATGCTGCTGCTTCTTCATGCAAAGTAGTAGTCTTCATCAGCATCATCATCATCGCCTTCAGTTTTGCAGCGATTGCAAGCCAAAACATTTATTGAGTGCTGCTCGAAAATTGAACAATCGCTTGTTGTTTCTGACAATAAGACAAGAAGATGAATCGCATAAATGGGTAGTTGGTAGATTGACTCCTGTTCTTCGAAATCTTTGAGAAAGCCCAAGTAGTTTGTCGCGGGTTTACATGGAACAGTAGTGCATCAACCGTAGTAGATCACGCTCTTGAGATCAGATTGATTGTGTTGCGCTCGTTGAAGATTGAAGATGTGTTAGATTGATTCCACACTTCTGGCGTCTGGACCATCAGCAGCAGCGTCAGGAAAGAAAAAAGGCAAACAGTGGAACGAAGAAGAAAAAGAAAATTTGGAAGCCAAGGGCGGATATCCTTCCTTCCTTCTTTACGTGGGTTGCGGTAAAGCCGTTTTGACACTACCACGCAGGCAGCTTTTGGAAAAGTCTTTCTTCTCCTCCGTCCCACCACGGACAGGCAGACAGAAGAGCGTTACTATTTGGGTCTCTATGGTCTAAGAAACGGGTAGTAGAGAGGGGGGTAGGCCTGGCTGAGAACTTGACTTTTGCGCCGCAGAAGACAGAGACAGAGAGAGAGACTACGGGGGCTGTGTCCATTGTGGTTGCCATACAAACGATGAGAAACAGCAGCAAGTAATCACATGGGTGCAGGGGATGTTACGCCTTTGCAGCAGAGTGAGTGCCTGTTTTGAAGTGGGAAGTGTGCAGCAACCCTAACCTCGCGAGGGAGGGTTTTCTTCTCCGTTGCCGGCGACTCCTCGTCTTGGTGCTGTAGCTCTACGTGTTTGTGATGCTTGCGGTGCTGCGCATGATTGACGCCCGTGCTTTGGAGTTCTAAATTCGAGAGGCTCGTGGTGGCGATTAGGGCAGCAAGTGCAGGTCGATGGGTCAAACCCTTGAGTGCCTCAACTTGGCCATGGAAGGAGAGAAGAGAAGATCATGTCCTTGTGCAGGATTTGATTGAGTGGGTGGAGGTTTTGCCTTCGTGTGTGTGAGAGAGAGAGAGAGAGAGAGAGAGAGAGAGAGTGTGTGTGTGTGTGTGTGTGTGTGGGGAAGAGGTCAGTTTCGTTATGGATGTGCTTGAGGCTGGGCGTGGTGGTAGAGAAGAGCGGAGATCGTTGTTGGAAGAGGAGGCGAGCCGTCATGCTTCTCGTTTGGAGAAATGGAGAAACAGGATAAGGCCGTCCGCAGTGCTAGAGTGGGACGAAGTGCAAAAGAAAGTTGTGGCGCGGCGGATGCAGGTGGGACTGTCGGTGAGCCATCTTTCACCGTCTGCGCGGGAGTCCGCTTGTTACAACAAACGCACAGGTCTTGTGGACACGTTTGTGGTGCCCGATGAGCTTGCTCAGCTCAAGGATCTCAAATCCATACTCTCCTTGGAGGTAGTACTCCTTGTGTGCCGTTGTGCTCTTGTTTCATTTCATTCAGTCCGATCCAGGATTGGGAATCAGTTCTTCTCACTGTGGCTTCATGAGGCTTTTCACTGAGAGAAAGAGCAGCATCCGGAAAGTGTAACTGGGCCACGAGACAGTGCCTCAGACTTTCTCTCTATGGAATATTTCAGATCCAGCAGGCAGGCAGTTCGACATTGACTTCTTTCAATGGAATATTTTTCAGATCCCATTCAAACCTGTGTGTGTGTGTGTGTGTGTGCCCAGCTGACTGACATGGTGTGTGATTGCTTTTTTGTTGCTGCAGACATGGAGGACATGCCTTACAGAGGATGAGAGGCAATACCTGTGTCAATACCTCCCTGATGGTGTTGACACGGAAGCTGCAGTGAGCTCATTGCTCCAAGGAGAAGAGAACCTTTTTGCCAAATCTCCCCTTCTGCTTTGGTGAGTTAGTTTATAGAGTGTGTGTGTTTTGTGTCATGCCAGATGTATCCAGGTTTTTCTTGGGGAATTCCTTCTTTGGAGTTGAAGGTCTTGTTTTTGTCAAGTGACTGCCTCTGCACATGTCTGCATGGTCTTGTGCCACCAATACCCTCACTCGCAAAACACATTGCTACCGCTTGTCGGCTGCAGGGGATCTGCTGTTTGTGATGGTTCCCTGCACCCTGATATCCTTGCAGCCTCTGGAGGTTTTCAGACTCTCTCCACTGGCAAAACACAAAGTGGAGGAGTGTGGAGATACTATGAGAAGTAAGTACTGGCACATTTTGTTGTCAATGTATGATACTTACCCCCTTTGTGACATTGGTATTATCGCACTATGTGCCAGTAGTGTCCTTGCTGCTCTGTCTGCTTGCTTTTGAATTTGAGATTAGTGATGATGGTCTTAAGTTTAAAGCTGATGTCTTGAACAGTTTTGTGGACTATGTAATTAATTTAGGATCATCATGCCTTGTTGCAAAGGCTTTCATATTATTATACTCAGATAGCTAACAACGTCTCAAAACTTGAACAGGTTGGAAGCTCTATGGAACAAGAGAAGGGGTGTAGATAATCACAGTCCTGCCCATGTTGCAAGGTATACTACTCTTTCATTTCTTAGTACTCTTTATCTTATTGAAATCCCTCAGAGGAGCTCTGTGTTTTGGCAAGCTTGATGCTCTCAGATAAGCATGTCATGGCTGGAAAGCAATTGTAGGCTAAAGAGCAATCGTACTGGCTCTGTGTGGACTGCAACTCTTGGAGGTGAAAATGAATGTGACCGACATAGAATCTTTGAGCCAGGAGATGTACTGAGGGGTGGGTGGGTGATGGCCAAGTGTTGCGGTTTCTTGTCCATGGAGGTTTCAAATTTCAACTTCTTCAGGAGCAGTCAGTGTGTGAGTTGATTGTGAGCATTTTGTTGAAAATTGGGGGCAGGGAAGGGATGAAATCCAATGCTTCTGGATCCCAGAACAAAAGTCAATTACAGAATGTGTTGCAACAATCTTCAAGGCAACTCATTCATGCTGGAAACCAAGAAGACCATGCAAAGGAGGAGAGACATATTGACAATATAAGCAACACTGTTAATCTGAGGTGCATATTGGGAAAGCCATTCAAGCTCTTTGAAGATATGAAATGGCATAAATGTAATGCTGGAGTTTGGACACCTCCTGTTCCCTGGAATGGACAGCTATTAGGTGCTTGCCAATATAGTGAGTGTCTCAGTGGTTTTCTTGTGCTTGATAGTGAAACTGCTAAATGTACTCATGTAGTGCTCTTCCAGCCCACCCTAGCCACTCCCCCAAGAGCAGAAGGATGTTAAATATGTTTCCTTTTGTTCTTTGGATTTGAAGGCAGGGTGGGAAGAAGCGCAAGGTCAGCACACTTCAAGAAGATTTGGAGCATGGGAATGCTTCAGTTCGTCCAGTTATGTCTAAGTGGCTTGAGAAGCACTTGGTAACCTCTGCAAGAGATCCACGCACAGGTGAAGAACCACCAGTTGGAGTATGTGTTATCCAGGTAAGTTCAATATTCATACTTGTCTGTCAATCACAAATGAATTGGTCAAGCCTTTGCACAAGAAGCAGCTCTGTCAGCTAGTGATGTGGGTGGATTTCCTGTATAAAATACAAACAGTCTATGATTTATTTAAAACCATTTCAGGTCAGCAAAAGCCAATTTGCAGCCCTTATGGAGAAACGAGACTTGGGGGAGGATATTCGTTTGCACACTTTACAAGCTGTTCTGGATGACAGTGTGGAACAAGCAGGCAGTGATGCTCTTCAGGACCACTGGTGGCCTATTAACCCTTTTCACCCACCTGATAAGTCTGTAGTCTTAGCTATCTGAGTGACTCTTTTGATCAAATGATTTGAACAGAAATTAGAAATGGTAGTAGTCTGGTTTGTGGGTGTAGATTTAGGATGAAATTATGACTTTGGGCACCCATAGGCTGTGGCTGCTGTTAATCATTTTCCTCCATTTCCAAGATGACATCTGTTTCTGCTTGAGAGACTATGTTTACAGACTGATTTGGGCAATGACAACATTACCTGGTATTAAAGTCTATGACTCAAAATATCTTTAATGTTGCTACAGGCAGAAGCAGGTGGTAAGAGAGCTGCCATCCGGACACGAAAATTTTACAAAGAGAAAAGTGCAGCAAGCAGGGCGTGCCCTGTTAGCTGCTCAGCTTTGTGTTCATCAACGGGGGCATGTGCTCTCCCCAACTCATCTGGTAGGCCCTTTGTATTTTGTATCTTTGTTGGGTTTGGACTTATCTTGTGCCGAGATGACTGTTAAGCTTCCATCTTCCAAAGCTACATTCCAACAATAGCTTTTGCTTCAATGTCTGGTTAAAGAGGCTTTCCGTAATTTCTAAACATTTGTTCATGTCACTTTGCCTGGTGATGGCTATCTGCAGAGCTACAGTCATGTGGCTGCTGACAGGGAGGCAGTGGTAAAGAGAGTTGGAAAGGAGTCATTGAGCACAAATTTACTGGATCAACGAAGACTTTCATACCAACAAGCCAGCACTGCAGAAGACAGGGAGCAGCAAGGGCTTAAAAAGCCAGCAGTAGCACCATTGACAGCTTTAGGCAGATGTGAGCCTCAATCATTTGGTTCCTGTACACTGAGCAGGTCATATGATGAGGATCCATCAATTGAAGACACACACATATTGCACCAGCCTCCTGGCCCACTAGATATTGCAGGTGAATGCCTGAGGTCATCCAAGGCTGGGAAGGAGAGCCCTCCAAGTCCACAAGTTGCTCACCATCTGGTTATACATGAGGGTAAAGATGTATCAGATGAGGAGTCGCCAATCCATCAGATGTGGACAAGTGTTAGTCCTGATACACAAATCCTTTCATCTGCAGAATCTCTGGAACCAGCTAATAAAGACAGAGACATCCATGGGATGAAGTTATTTGCTGACTTTTGGGACCCTGTGAAGCCTGTGGAGAGTGTAGCCACCATGGGTGCTGCAAGGAGTTGTCTGACTAGAGAAGAGCCAGAGAGAGCAACCATGATAGGGTCTGATCATACTGCCTCTGAGATCAGTCTTGATGGATTTTCTGGCAATGGGGCTTATGCCTCTGCTCTTCTTGCACACAAGAAAGGGAATAGGCATTTGGATCAACATGAATCACATGTGGACCCAAGAAGTTCTGGAAGTGTACATCACAGTGATTTTGAGATTGGCCACTTGCATGAAACAGTGCGACATCATGGGAATGATGGCAGAGAGGGCTGGGAAGATCATTTTCAGCGTCGAGACAGCATGCAGCATGATCATAGACTCTCTGGGTCTTCACCTTTAGTTTTGCAGAGAGGCAGGGTCTCTGAGAATGGAGCAGGATCACAATCTTCTAAGTCACATTTCACAAAGCAACCTTTGAGCAATGACCTGTTTTTGCCATCACAAAGGCAGCGATCACAGTTTTCATTCAAGGATCCAGACCTCAATAATGGGCAGAGGTCATCCACACTTGGATATGAAACCAATTTTGGCAAAGAAAGCTATTACTTCACTGCACCGTCAAAGCAAGCTGTGCCACATTTTATAGGGAGCCAGCCTCAACATCAAGAGGATGTGAGTCCTCTTCATCACTTTGAGCATCATAGGCTGCAAGCATCAAGTGGAATGTTCTCCCGATCCAAATCACCTCCAGCCCTCTACTCTGAGCCAGTACATTTTTTCCCTGGATCACAGCACATTGTGTCCCAGTTAGAAGCTGATCAGGGGCAGGGGCAGGGTCTTTGGAGTACTGGCTCTGAGAAATCAACCCCTGCATGTTGGGGACCATCAGAAACTTCTCCAGGTCAAACCATCACTGTTGCATTTGAGAGACCTTCAAGTCCACACTGGGAACAGCCAAGTCGGCAGCAAAGTGGGAACACAGCACGGATGCTTGAGATGCAGAAGAATGCTATTCACCAGGCACATCAAGGCTGGACTCCAATTCCTGCTGTAGCTGTTTCTCATAATAATCCTTCACCTGAGCAAGGATTGGCCGGATACTCTTTGGGGCCCTTAGGATAGTGCCAGGTATGAAGTCCACATCACAGAAACCGATAAAACTACAGTTTTGCATGTCTCCAGTGTGTGGCATTTACCTGAGGAAATGTTACAGATCAGTGCAGGCTCAGTTCAGGTCTATGTGCACAGGAAGTCTTCAACCTGTTGAATCTTTAGTGTGTAATTGCTTTTCTATTGATGACATGGAGTGCACACCGAGTTGTGAAAGTGATGTGCAAGGCTACCATGTGTAAACAAAAAACACATCTGAGCAGGCATATGCACTCAGGATCATATGTCTTTTCAGTGGAGGAGGAAAGTGCCTATTCAGTGCAATGTAATTGCAATCAAATGCAATTGGAGTTGTTTGCAGGGTGAGACTTGTGTTGTGGTCTATGGAAATGGTTTTGCATAGTGTTACACCAGGAGACAGGATGTGGCTTGTGTGAATGTTGTGATCAATATGAGACCCATTAATCAGCTCTGTGGGCCAACATTTTAATCCTCTTGTTTAAACTGAGGCCAAGTAAGGATTCTATTGGTCATCTTTTATTCCAAGAGGTTCAAGTGAAAGAAGCAGACTCAGATGCAGGACCAGCTGTAAACCTTTTTAATTGCCCCTCTTCAAAATGGAAAGAGTCCAGTTCCACTTGGAGAATAAGGCCATTTTTTTCCGCACAAGCAGCAGGCATGAGCATGACATCGGAGCTGGATTCGGAGGGTCTTGGGACCATTGCTGGATAGCATCAGTCAAGGTAAATTAGATCATTTGAAATTCACATTACAGTGTGAGCATCATATTTGGAGATATCTATAACTTACACTGGGTCATGATCTCAGACTACTTTTTTTGGGTTATGTTATTCTTGGCTAGCAAACCATTGAGTTTCTCTTCTTTTGGATCTTTGTCATCTGATGCCATGTGTCATTCCTTCCTCCAACTTGTTCTTTACTCTAAATGTTTCTTTTCTTCCTCAGATGTGAAAGGCAGAGATTACATCACTCTCAGTTTGCAGGGCAGAATGTCTTCAATGGCAAGGAATGGCATATGAGATGTGCAGTAATAGCATGGCTTCCCAGGGCCCATGAAATTGGTGTGAACCACCCCCATATTCTCACAATTTTCAATGTACACCTGTTTTTTGTATCTCACAAATCTATTGAATTCTCTGTCAGCTGATGTTCCATTGTGTATCTTGGAATCTCGTGTGTGCACTGTGCACACAGTTGGTTTAGTCTCTACTAATATATGTTGTTTGAATGTAGATTCAGACTCTCATATGATCATGACTGCACTCATGGTTATGTTATCTTCAAATTGGCATTCCAGAGATTTCTCAATTTGTCAGCAATTTCATAGATCGGAATTAGCATATCATACTGCTTTACAAGATCCCCCTCATAATATACAACCTTTTTCCCTTGTTACCTATGTTGGTTGAACTCTCAGTGAGCAGCAGTTTTTTGGGAGACAAGGGTTGTGATAGTAGCAGTACTGATTCCATTAGTGTACCGATGAGGATCCTCACTAAATCCAGGGCACTAGGGCTGACTATCTGATTTTGAAGAAGACTTTTGAGAAGGGTTCTGATGTCAATTTAGTGCAAGCTCTTGTGTATCTGCTAAGTTTGGTGCTTTATTGAGTTTACGACTAATTATTTCTAATGCGAAGGAAGTTGAGAAGTACAGGAAGGAAGCAATCATAGTCACTTTCAGATTGAGCTTGTGAAGTCTCTGGTACATAGGTGTGAATTATGGTGTGTGACTGAAGAAACTGTGCGGATGCTTGGCAAGTGAATGTCAGACACTAGAGATGTTGTAAGAAAGAAAGGACCCTACTGAATGATGTGTTCATAAAACCTCTGCATGATTGTTGCTGCTGTCAGTGAACTGTCAAGTTTGTATTTTTTGCATTCAAAACCATTATGCAGACTTGAATGAAGTGGTGGGCGGGCATGCCCTCCTCTGTCACAAATATGATAACCCATTTTTGTGCTACTCATCCCCCAAAGTCCTTCAACCCTAAACCTACATCTGGTAGGTCTCTTGAGTTTAGTGAGCTTGTCTCTCCCTCCTAGGCATGTGGTTTTAGTGTAGGTTACAGCCCCAGTGTGGGGGCATTTGCATTTTGGGAATGTCCCCATCCCATGGGCTTTACCAATCTCATCATAAAGCATGAGGTGAAGGTTAGGGTTTAGGGTTTAGGGTTTAGGTGATGAGGTGCAGGAGATGAGGAAGGGTTCTTACACCCACTCTTGATGAGCATGCACGATATCCCTCCTCTTATCTAGAAGGGATATTTTGGTTGTTTTATACACGTTGTTTTGGTTCTTATAGATGCATGTTTAAATAGTGGTCCTTTTAGAAGGAAGTTAAATTAAGTTTGAGTTTATGTTTGTTGAACAATTTGATTTTGGTTGCTAAATTATACCATTAGTGGAAATATTGTTTAATTTTGTGTGTGTGTGCATGTGTGCGTGTATAAAGTTAACTTGTATTTTTTTGGTTTGTGACCACACCTTAACCTCCCAAACCATGGGGCCCTTCGTTGCACTTTTGGTACTATCAAAAAGCCCTCAATGTGACAATGTGCATGGTGTTTGTTTCACAATTTTTGGACCAACAAAGAAAAAAGTTATTGAATTTATAATGATTTTTGAAATTAATTAAAATTATAATAATGATTTTTTTTCAACCAATCAATTATTTTTTTCATCATATTGGTCCTTTTATTTGCCCTTTTGCATAACAATCATATGGGGAAATACATAGGGAATTTCTCAAATGGCCATTCAATTTGCCCCTTCACACAAAACTTACAAACATGGTTGGCCTTTTTGTTTGTCCTTTCACATCACTTGTGGGGAAATGCATGGGGAATTTCTCATTGGCCATCCTATTTATTTTTTCGTATGATCACTTTTCACATTGGTTATGTTTCTTAGAGCCTTGAAAATGATCACATTTGGGCCAACAACGCAAAAGGCCCACTAGTCAACATTAGACAAAATTCTTTTGATCCAAGTTGTTTTGATGAAGTTAAAGCCCAAAATTGTAAATTTTTAAACCCCATATAACAGTTTTTTTGGTTTTTTAAAATTCAATTCTTATTAAAAAATTCTTTGATTTATTTTTTATTGAATTTCATATGGAAAAATCACTCAAAAATCAATATATATTGCATCTTGTGTATAAAAATTATGAAATCACCTCTATAAAATCCTAGTTGTTGAAAATTTTCCAAAAATACCAAATATGACTAACAAAAATATTGTTAGCTACTATTGAAAGATTTACACTATGCCTTTCAACAATTCATATTCTAGTTTATGTAAAAGGATTCAATATAAACATAAACATTTACAACATGTTCACATCAATGGAATTCACTAGATGTTGTTACTCATTGATCCACATGCATCTCATTACAAATATATAATATTTGACTCCAACAAATTGTCTATTGAAAATTTGAATTATGCAACATTTGGAAGACTCAAAAAATTTCTTTCATGTCACCCATTAATTTTTATTTGTGTTATCATCATGCAATGCACTTTGTGAACTTTTTGTTATTTTTTATGAACTCAACGTAACATTTAACACCCAACCATAATCAAAATATATTACCACACACATGGGAAGCCATATTAAAAATTGTTTGTTAATATCCATGTAAAAGAAATATTTCATAAAGAAAAAACAATAAATTCATATTTTACTTGGATAGCTTTCTTGTAAAATAACACTACAAGAGTCAATGTTAGATTTCAATCAATCTTACTTTGAATAGAGAAACATTTAAGGTCAAGAATAAAGTGAATACAAATATTGATGAATTTCATTACTTAATCTTAGAGCATAATCTTAGAACAAAAATACTAGTTATGAAAGCAATTACAAAAGTTGTAGCTTGTAGTGGTTGTTAAACTATACTTTTGTAAGTTAATGACTTTTCGTCCTTTGTGTGACCTTTTAATATAAGTGTAAGTTCTTTGAAACTATCTCTTGTCAATGTGCACTTGTAATGTTATTATGGTATCAATGTGTTGGTTAACATGATGTATGAATCATCATTCTTTTATTGTATAGCCATAGGGCCAAGATAAAATTTTCTCTTACTAGGGTGTAGATTAAATCATGTATAAAAAACTTGTTGATTTGTGCAAGAAACATGTTGAAATAAAATCATTAGGGAGGAATGATTTTATATTAAATAGATAAGTTATTTGTCATGATCCTAGTCTTAATTTCATGAGCGAGGCTAGAGAAAGACAAGGTGATTCAAATTGAGGACAAGCCATAAGGCTTAACATGAGTCAAAGGAAGTGAAACACACTCTCACAAAAATTCAAAAGGAGTCTGGGAATTAAGGGAAAGACTCCCAAGATCCCAAGTAGCATTCTTATACCAATGATGGGAATTTTGAGGAACTAGTATATGGGGTTCTTTTTGTATGTTCACCATGGATGTTTTGACATGTAATTGTTTTTCACATTTTGGTTTTAATGTGCTATTTGAATTGGATTCCATTTTATAGTTTAGGCGGTAGGCTTGCTTTTCATTGTTATTGCTTTGCTTTGTCGTTTCTAGGATGAAGAAGAAGAAGGTTTATTGTTATGCATTGGAAAGGTTTGTTGTTGTTGACAAATAGGAAGGGGTGATGGCAAATTAGGTTAAGTTTTGGAAATCTCGAAAGCCATATCCCTTTGCCTAACATCTCTACCAGTTTCATTTGATTCCTAACCCTGAAATCACACCATCAAAAAAAATTATGTGTCTAAAGGCTAGCTTTTCCCATGTGTGCGAAAATGAAGGACAAAATTTCAAGAAAAGATGGTGATGCATTAACCTCATAGTACATTGTTTTGGATTTGAAGATTAATAGGTTTTTCTTGGGCTTGAGGAAGTTGCTGTTATGTATTGTTACCATATAGACTATCTTCCTCATCTAGAAAGTCATTTTTGTGATCATCACTCTCACCACAATGATGAAAAGCCGTGGTTGTTGCTTTTGTTTTTGGTTACAATGCATTTTTGGCTAGTAGCTTCAAAGTACTATGAAGATGTGGTTTCACATGATTCACAACATCATGGTAATTGGTAGCTCTAGAGAAAAATTCATATAATTTGGTTGTTGAATGTTCTCATATGAATTAAACATATTGTGATGTTGATTAAATTTCTTGTGTTTTTGCATTGACAATTGCTCGAAAAAATGCACAATTGTTGCATGTGCAATAGAAGTTGCACAAGAACCTTGGGAAGGAAAAGAAACATAGAGAAGAAACAAAGCAAGAAATCACAAAACATGTGGAGGATGCAAGGCATGCAAACAACCAACATTGTAATGTTTGAAATTAGATTGGAAACATTTCATCAGTAGTAGATTCTTATGTGTTTTCTCAATGGACACATAACACCTTTTGGTATGGTGTTGTTCCTTTGCAAGAAGTGTAAGTAAAAAATAACAATGACCATGGTGGTAGTTAATAAGGGTTGTTAACCGAACTGGAAAGAACTTTAGGTCTTTTGATCACTCATTCAACTACCCATTCATACGTGGATGCCAAAGTTTTATTTTTAAAACCACAATTTGCAATCCTACAATTGATGTGGTCACAATGCTCCATGGATTACAATATTACAAATGATGTGGGTATAATGTTCCACAAATTGAAAGAGTGGGGGCAATTGTAATCACAAATGCTCCACAAATTATAACACTACACATGTGTTGAATATAATGAAGTAGTGGGGTGTTTTCAACAAGTTTTTGCCATAGATAGCAAGGTTTAGTAGAGTTATGCACCCAAGGCCATGCTTGAAGGAATCCCCCATAGGCCGTTGTGACCATCCTTGGTGTCGCACACCTATGTTAGTGACATGCCTTGTTGGTCAAACACATGCTTCAATGGTTAAAACAAAAGGTTGGATTTTTGCAGATGAAAGATTTTGTTGTTGCCATGATTATTTGTTTGCTTTGCGCAATGTAATTTTAGTTGAGATCCAACATGGGAACATAAACACTAAGATATGATGTAGGTTGCAACAATTGATGACGAATTTTATTATGTTTTGACAGATTGGGGGGCATGTTGTATTGGAAGAAAGAGATAACCCTTCTATTTTTGCAAAATTTTCTTCCACATTTACCCTTCAAGAGGGAAGGCTTTGTCCTATATTTAATGCAAAAAGCTTAATGTACCCCCTCTTTTGTGTATGTGGGAAGACTATTGTATTACGAGTTTGCATTTTAATTAAATCTATTAATAATGACAAGAACATTGTTAAAATGAGTTTGTGTGAATGAACACTGACAATATTCTACTAAATTATGAATAATGTTGAAAATATGATATTTCAAATGTTTGCACACCATTGAAGAATCTTAATATTAAAAAATAACAAAAGGGAGAGGATTGGGGGGGGGGGGGGGGGGTCGTTGCCCCCCAAATAAAAACACAAAAAAATTTAAAAAATAAATTATAAAAAAAAAGGGCATGGTTTAATATTTTTTTTTTTTTTATAAATATTTTCATCTCCTTTTTTTTTTT
>Ga0116228_10002076_pt1 | contig 17148 bp, 12 predicted proteins | sample S1TSphfallax_2_FD_89694 | JGI IMG/M metagenome (GOLD analysis project Ga0116228, IMG submission 89694) | Host-associated microbial communities from peat moss isolated from Minnesota, USA - S1T2_Fc - Sphagnum fallax MG | ecosystem: Host-associated > Plants > Peat moss > Unclassified | place... | reverse complement strand
TTTCCCTTTTTTTTTTTTTTTTTTTTTTTTTTTTTTTTTCCCCCAATTTCCTGAAGGAGCTGGGTGGTGAGCATCCTTAGGTCCAAATCTGCCTAGGAACTCTAGGTAAGTAGTAGACATAAATGTGGCAACACCCTCCTCTCCCCCCCCCCAAAAAAAAAAAAAAAAAAACAAACAATTTTTTTCCCCCCTTTAGGCAATTTTAAATTATAAACACACCCTCTTTTTCCCCTTTGTAATTGTAGTTGCCCTTTCAGAAAGGTAGAATTCTGCAAATAATTCGATTTAAATTTTTTTTTATAAAAAACTGCTACTAGTACCTTGGCAGCTTCCATGGTAATTATAATCCTCTAAGAATTTTTAGAATTTTCCTTCAAAGAACAAGAATTTTGTGAAGGAAAAAAGAGGGAAAAAAAGAGAAAATGTTAAAAGTTAGAGAAGATTCTAGTTTTTTGGGACATGGAACCTTAAACTAGGGCTCTCTTTGTAAGCCGAATTACTAAATGTAATCTGCCATATAAAATACACTAACAATTCTCTCCGAGGTTGTTAGAGGGACCCGCTCTCTTGTAGTAAAGAGCTGAATGCTAACCACATGCCATTCCATGGGTTGGCAAATTTACTCTGTATCCTTAACTGAGTTCTAGGGGTCAAACTTCAGCTGGCTGTGAGACTTAAGCTGGTGGTGGGAGTCGAGGATGGGACCCAAATTCCCCAAAACTGCCCTTCTCAAGGTCCTTACCATGCATTAAGATCTTGTAGAATTTCAAGCTGCCAAAAGGCCTTCACTTGTGTTATGGCATATTTTCATGAGACCTGGGTTGGGTTGTGATGGGACTATTACAGGTCCTCTGTCACTTACTTGCTCAATGTATAAGATCCAGCCCTTTTCTTTTTTTTTGCTGGCTATACATAGTCAAAAAGATATATTAAAAATTGAAAGTGCTAAAATCATGAGCTTTTTTTTCGAGATTTTCAATAAAATTTCAAATTTTAAGATAAATCACCAGATTTTTTAACATGGTTCAAGTATGTAGCCAAAAGTATAGAAGGATGTTATTAAAGAATTACTTTGATATTTAGTTTGTAGCCAAGTTGTGAGTGCAAACTTGGAACCCCAAGTCAAATTGTGGACCCATAACATATTTATTTGCAAGGGTAACCCTTCTTGTCATGACTCTTGACTTGTGTTGCATGCACATTTTGCATATTGAATTTGCCTAGTGATTTTTATTTTCTCCCTCCCTTCTAGCATATGCTTTTTGACAAGTATATTTCTAGGTTGTTTGGTTTTTATTGATCAAATTTAAGGGTGACATACCATACAAAAGCAATTGTTCAAGAGTTACAAAAAGGTATGAGTATAGTGCTAGTGTAAGCTGGTTGAACACCGAACATTTTAGTGGTTTAGTGGGTCATCAATTTTAATAGAATCATTCTTTGATTTTGATGGCCCAAGATAAATTGTAACCCTCCTCTAGATGCACTTAAGGCAACTTGAATTGTGCAATATGGTTACAAAATGAGTAAGATATGTCCTTTAAAAGTTGGAGGGATCCTATTCTTGAAAAAAAACATTACCAAACATTAGAACATTCCATGCATCCACATATGACTCTCTATAATCACACACTACACTTTTCATAAACACCTTTTTAAAATCTCCTCACCAAACTGAATGTGTTTTCAAGTGGACAAAATATGTTGTGTTAATATGTTCATATTCTATTGAATGGTTGAAATATACGCAGAAACAAAGTTGCCAAATCCATGGTCATGGGTGATTTCAACAACAAAACCTTAAAATTTTCACCACCCAAGGGCATTGTGGCAAGTTTGTGGGCATGATTTTTCATTACCCTAAAAATTTTGAGCTTTTCCTTGATGTTTCTAGTTTTTCTTCCACGTGAACTATGACCATGGTGGTTTTTCTTTGAGCTTCAACCTACAACTAGACCGATTTTTTCTCTCCTTCTCCTTGTGTTTTCAACCCACTAGGTTTGTGTCATTCTTCCTAGTTGTTTTGTTCATTCCTCCAAAAAACTCTTGACCTTGGTCCTATTGTTCATTCTTCCTTGAAGATCCTTGTCATGTTCATCTTGTTTGTTCCTCCTTCAAACTCATGGTCTTACTCTTTTTGCTTGTTCCTCCTTAAAGCTCATGGTTTTGGTCATCTTACTTATTTTTCCTTGAAGCTCTTAGTCTTGGTTGTCTTGATCAGTCTTCTTTGAAGCTCCAAGTCCTGGTCATTTTGCTCATTCCTCCTTGAAGCTCTTGGTCATGTAGTAATTCAACTTCTTAAGCTCCTAGTCTTGGTTTAGTTTGACTTCCCAAGCTCATCTTGTTGTAAAATATTGACTTTTCTAGCTCTTAATCTTGCTTCAATTTGACTTCTCAAGCTCCTAGTCCTATTGTAGTAGTTTGGTTTCTCAATTTACAATCCTATTGCAACTCTTGGCCCTCTTGTTGTAGTTCAACCTTCAAGGCACTTGGTCCTTTTATTGTAGTTTGACCTTCAAAATTCATGGACCCCCCCCCTACCCCCCTTCAGACACCTCCTTTGTTTGTAATTCATTTTATAAATGGTTATAGCCTTGTTGCAACATGGCCTTTTATTTTCTACCTTTCTCTTGCCATTGCTTAGCAATTTGTTGAACTAACGTTGTAAACCCTAGGTTAACACATGTATACCATATTGGATGTGCCCAAAATCCAACCATAAAGTTGTTGTGAAAGTGATTGTTAACTTTCTTTATAAATACTATAGTCCAAGTTAAAATAAATTTAGCTTTTGAACATTTTTCCATTAATCTATAAGCTACTTTTTCAAACCCCATCACCACTTTTATAGTTTTCCTAGATTATTTTTTTTCTCTTTCCTTTTGCCTCATTTTTCTAATCTATTATCATGTTGCCTTATCCATGACATTTTTTCACAAGATGTCTATGTATTGATTAAAAGTTACAACATGTGATTTAAAATGGTTTACTATTGATTTTTTACAACTAGTTTGTTTGGCAACGAAATGAGGCAAGGACAACAAGTTATGCATTTTCATGATATCTTGGGTCACATTAAGAAAATTTTGGATTTATGTATACAACTATTCACTAGAATCTAAAAAGTTGATTATAAGTTCATTAAATTATTTTAGGCCAACTTTTGTAAACCCATTAAGACTTGTTGTAGGTTCATTTAGTTCTAATGCCCTTGTAACAAGGCTATGAGACATCTCCACATAATACTGAGTTGAGTCTTTAGATGATGTTGTGGGATTATCCATTTTTGTTATTTCTTGAACAAATTTAGCTATATTTAATAGCTTTGTGTAGCAAGTTACTCCTCCCATTGTTGATTTGTTTCAACTTCATGATATAAACTATAATCCTCTTCACCTTCGTCATTGTCACTTGTTGAGGGTGTTATGTATATGTTTGAAGGGTTATGTATATGTTCCATTGTCTTAAGGATTAAAAGCCATATTATTTAACAAGCCTTAATTCCAAATTTGATGTTTTGCTTTGTGGGTGACTAGTTTAGAACCTTGTCCACCCATGTAGCCAAAGTGATATTGTCTGGTTTTGTATTATTTTTGTTGTCCATAGCTCCATTCCTTTCTTTCCTAAATGTTGTTTTGAATAGTTTAAAACAAGGTAAATCTAAAGGTTGTAGCGCATGTGAGGTGTGAAAAGGTAAGATGATCATATCTAAATGAAAGGATTGTGCCTACTCTATTGATTCTAAGGTAATATGGGATCCATGTTCGTCTAAAATTAATAAATGATGATTGGTTGTAACAATCCCACTTGGAATAGACCAATTGAAGAAAGAAAGGAATTCCTTAAAAAAAACATGTCATCCATGTTTTTTTGGTATTGTCATCCATGTATTTATTTTGCAAAATTTGATATAATCATTTTTCAATCTTTCACCTTTGAAAATGAAAAATCTTGGCAGTTAATCATTCTTGAAATTTGGGAATGATGTTGTAAATGTGCTTTGAACCCCCTTAGCCAAAACTTGAAATTTTTATTGTTTACTTATTTGGAAGTTTGTTTCATATGACTTCCATACATGATCTACATTGTAATTGTTTTGAGAGTCCAACAATTTCAAGCTATCAATAAACATTTTGCAAATGTTTATAATCAACCCTTGTGTTCTAAAAACTTCCCAACCCTTTATTTGTTTAAGGGTTAGATTTTGATGTCTAGTCTTGAACCAATATTACTAGCTACTCCTTAGTACACCATTCCAAAATTGGGGTAGGCCTTGTTTGTGTAAGCTCAACAACTTTCAATTTTAAATGTTTTTAGGTAATTGACAAACCACATTTTTGCATAATCAAGATCCATGCTCTTACTATTGCATCTTCCTCATCTATTAGATTCCCTAATGGCCCATGTTTTCATGATTTGATTTTCCTGACAAATGGTTTGAAAAAGAGGTCATTGGTATGTTCCATGACATTCTTGCTACTTTCAATGAACATGTAGCTTTCTCAATTGCAACCATGGCTTCCTCCAAAGCTTGATCTATCCATTTTCCTTTGTTGTTTATTGATACAACCCTATTAACTCATGATCCTTTGCAATTTGATTTTGATGCAAATTGGGGTGGGACATTTCCATTTTCCAATGGTTGTTGGTCCAACATGCCTAAGCATCAATTGCAAAGGACATTTAAATCCATGATTATTGTTCAACCTTTGGTTTAAGTTGAAACCTCCAACAGCCGGGTGGTGTGTGTTGTGACCCAATTAATGGGAAGCATTTTTCTTTCATGTACACATCCCATGAATACAAAAAATCAGCAAGGTCAAGATAAGCTTGTTCTGCACAATCTTTTAGTGTTAGATTATAACAAATTAAAATGTAAAAGTTTGCAAAATCTGTCAAAATCAAATTGAAATTTCTTGTGTAACTGCAAACTCTTGGTATAAAATTAAAATAACGATTCACATGAACTATATGATGTCTTGCTTTCTATAGCCAAGGTGTACAATTGGGCACTAAATAATGTTGGATCCAACAATAATACACAAATTGCTTGAACTTATTTTTGTAAATCCTATCCATAGTTTTAATCCCCATTTCATGTCTCTCTTATTGTACTTTGAGGCCTAATTTCAAACTTGACCCTTCCTCTTTTTCTTTTTTCAGATTTGATATCTACAACATTAATTCTAGTTCTTGAATTAATCTTGGTTTATCTATATGTTTTATATTTATTCTTTTTTTTGCAACATTAGGTCTAGCTTACGATTTGATTATGGCTTTTCTACATACTTTTTTTTACTATGGACTTCTACAATTCTAAGTCCTACCCTATCTCTACTACTTGCTTAGCATTTTAATTTGGTTGTGGAGCTTCTAGCTTGTATGGTTTCACTTCATATGCAAGAAGCAAGATTTCTAAAAATGTTTTGAGACCCTCTTCTACCCAAGTTAGTAAGGATGACATATTTTAATGCTCAATGTAAGATTAGAATTGTTCCTTGATAATTAGTTTAGTCATGACCCTTCATATTGTTTTGGATGTTTTGGTGGGAAGTTGAAGTTCCCATCTTGATCCTCTTTTGCCTTGTAATAAAACTTTCTAATTTGCAAAATCCAAAGATCCTAGGGTGTTGGGGGTTGTTTAATTGCATTGATGTTTCTTTGATATTGTATTCCTATTAAGGTGTTATGGCCATTAATGATCACTTCCACGCCCTTAAAGGCTAAACTAACACTCTGTTACTTTGTATAATTAGTGTGTATGTCAGTATTGGGTCAAATGACCCCCACCACCATGCTATCCTTTTCAAATTTGATCTTGGAATTATTCAAATTTATCCCATAGCCAAACACCAGAGTGCTCTTGTGGGGTGAATTTCTTTTTGAAACTTGGACCAAAATTAGATCCATATTCAAACGTTCCAAGTTATAACTCAGTATGTGCCTTGATTTTACGATCCCTTGTCTTCAAGGGACTAATATAGTTCATACCCCATTACCAAACACGATTGCACATGAAACCCTTCTTATTAGAGCATCTCCAGCGGGGAGATCAGTGTGTGATCCTGCAAAGTAAAATTGGATGAACAAAGTCACAATATGCTGGTTTGGCTCATGAACATAATTTTGGCTAGTATAATTGCACAATCTGCAGCTGATGGTGAAAGCCGCAGCAATGATGTGAACCTGCTGAAAAGAGTGTAATAAATAAGACCTGACTGCTGCGTGATGTTTCAGATTGTCGTCCATCATAATAATTGGTCGAGGTGGTTTGCTATTAGTAGTCCCTCACCTATTTGCTTGCTGTCCCAGTTTCAGTTACATGGGTGGGATTGCAAAGAACTAAACAACTAAACTTGGATGTGAAAAATATTTTTGGAAGGTCGCGTACTGAGCACCGCTGGAGATGCTCTTACCCATATTGTAGTTCTTACTACTTCCTAACTTTGTCCATATATGAGTATATAAGAAAATTCCTTGGTGGTATAATTTATTTTCAAGTGAACTTCAGGGAACAATTAGAAGCAATTTGAGCCCGCTTTCTAGGCCTAGAAATTGCCAAATCATACAGCGTACCATTCTCGTGTTTTGCAATTCATTAATCTAAGTGTCTGGACCAAGTAGCCTACAAAGTGTTGCCTTTTACAAACACATGACTATCTGAACTATATGACCTTGGCCACGGCCTAAACCATGTGTTTTAATCAAAACACAACTTTAGAGAAAGGAGCTTTGTGTCCTTTAGCATGTCAACTTTCTTCTTGAAATTTGATATGTTTTTGGTTCTTATCCAACGTACTAGTCCTACTCGTTATTTATAACTTGTTATGAGTCCAATGCAAGCAATGGATTTTCTCCAATTATGACTATTAGCCTTGTGACTTTGTACCAATTTTCACTATTCACAATGGATTGTAGTGTGTATTTTTTAAGTATTAGGTAGTACCTTGAGCTTTTGTTGATTTCAATCCTATCATCAAAACCAGTGTTTTCTTTAGGAATTTCTGTTTGCAACTAAAGTGGCAATCATCTATAGGAATATTTAGCCAAATCCAGCTATAAACCAGAAATAAAGCGCAAATCTTTAATCATCTTTCTATATGTTTGGCTATACAATGAGAAACAAATATATATATATATATATATGAATTTGAAAAAAATTACCTTTTTTCCCTCACTTTTGGTGACTTAAAACCTTCAAATAACCTATTTTTTCAAAAAAAATTAAATGTCATTTTGGCATTCATGGAATAATATTTAGAAGACATTTTTAACATTATCATTTCCTTATGTGATTGGAAGTTAAGAAGTTTAAGACATTAAAGCAATTGTGTCAACTATATTTGAGCTCCCATGTTTGTACAAGATCATCTCTATGTCTTTTGGTTCCTTTCTTTGTTGAAATGGGCATCGTCAATTCAAAGTCTCCTTGTTTTGATGTTTAATTTGCTTGGAGAAGTCACTTTTGGAATGATATGAAATAATAGAATATTAAAATAATATTTCATTAAAATTAAAGATATTCTAGAAATATTCTCATAATCAATTTTATGCACCTTATTTATATATATTTAAGTAAATTGAAGATTTTACTTTATTATTTAGTTGCACCCTACATTTTTTGCACACTATTTGAAAAAAAATGCAAGCAACTTCAATCCCAAAAGTGGCATCAACTACTTGACAATAAGAACATGGCCAAGTCAAATTCTCACAATAACCTTTGCTTATATTAGCATGCTTGTAATTTGCCCCCTTCAACAACAAATTTTCATTTCACTTATACCCATCTTCTTCCTTCAAATGTCAAAGTCCAAAATGAAAATTGCACTCATTTCTTCAATTTTTCATGGCATATTTCATAATTATTGTTCTTGGGCCTTAGATGTCTTATCAACTCATGAACTTGATGTGCTAAAATCACCCATGGATTCTTCAATTCACTAGTCCCATCAATTTCAATCTTGATTAGATGACCAACTTCTTATCATTCATTTCCAATCTAAATAATTTTTTATTATCTGAGCAACTACCTCGTCCGTATGTTCATGAGCACATTCACCTCATATTTGAATATTAATGATAGTACCTTCATAACATATGACCAAAGTCATCAAACAAATTATTCCCTTTGAACACCTAGTGATAATTCAAATGATTATTACTACAAAGTGACTTCCAAGTACATAAGTTTTCCAAATTGGGAGAATTGAACATCCCATGAATAAAACTTAATTTTTCAATACATTTGAAGCTATTTCAGTAGGGATTTGAAATTGGTTCTTCATCTTGGCTTTTGTCTAATTTGGTTCTTTCATCATTTTTAAGACACATCTAATTTTTGTCCTTAGTACCCCTACAAGCATCATTCACCTCCATTGAACTTTATCCCATTCCATGAAAATAACTTTTCATTTTTACCAAAAATTAAATCACCCTTTATATATATATATGGCTCCATGTCCAATGAAAAATTTCTGTACTAAATAATCAACACTCTATGAACATCAAATATTTTTGTGTATATTTTTCCACAGACATGTTTGCATTTTGAATTTCATACAAGACAAAAGTCTTTGAAGGATGTAGTCACAATAACATATATTGCAATATATATAATCAAGTTTGCTTTCTTCTTTTTTTCATGTTTGTGTCAAGAAATAATTTAATGTTGCATGTCTATAATGTGTTCATATCACAATGTTTTCAATCCATTATTGGAATATGTGGACATTTTTGAAAAAAATCTAAAGAGTATACAATAGTGTAGAACACTTTTCCAACAATTTTTGTTGTATAATTCTTTTTCTAAATGATTTGTAAGGCCTTGAAATTGATAAAATTATGAATAATAATTAAGTACACTTTTACATGTAAAATAATATAATGTGACTTCTTCATTGTGGATATTTTTTGGTTATTTTTAAGAATCATTGGTTTCTAAATTAACAATTATGTAACCAATCCCAATCTACCACATCATCTCAACTAGCTAACCCATGACTACTACTTTCTAAAATAATCACTTAATTGAGTAGGTGTGACTACTTTTACTATGATTCCACCTTACAACCTATGATTTTTCCCACCAACTTGTGAGTTCCTTGTGCAAATCATTTGCAATATACATTTTTTTCAATTAAATTAGTATATATATATATATATAACTTCAAATCTAGCTAAATGCATGACAACATTATGCCAACCTCTTTATTCACATTAGCTAGATGTAAAAACAAAAAACTTAATTTGGGATGGTCTATTGTTAGTTTTTTTTTTTGTGCCCAAAGTTTAATTACCTTTTCATGTCATATTCTTGGTTTCATCCTCCACCCCTTCTCCAAAATTAATCCACATCCACATCAAAATTTTAAGGAGAGCCAAAAACCTTAATATAATATTGGACTTGATACTATGATCCCTTCTAAAAATTGTTCCAATATGAACTTTAATTGCAATTGATTCATTTGTTCTCATCAAATGTCATGCCAAATTTAGAGCATACCTCCAAACAAAAAATATCCCAATTTTGTTCAAACGACTTTTCTTATTACACAAATACATGTCAGGTTTTGTATGAGAAAACAACGTGAAAGACAATTGACACATTTAACTTGAAAGGCTAGACAATTAGATGAAGACAAAAGTTGGATTCTTTAAGAAGTTTGAACTTTGCATGTTTACTAGACTTAAATCAAGTCCCACCTAAATGTCATAAGTCATAACCCCAAGAGAAACAAGATTGATGAATATTTTCAGGAATAGAAGAAATGGAATTTTTCTTTCCAAAAAGAAGGCATAATAAAATGGAGCGGACATTTCATTTGATAGAAGATTGAAGAATTTGTCATTCCAAATAGAAAAGTAGTCAATAAGGTTTACAATTCCAAAAAGAACAAAAAATTAAATAGCCAATTTTAATGCTTTAATTTGAAGGCATATGTACCATGAAAGTTACAAGGTACAAGCAGTGTTTTTTTTCCGATTTTGTGATGTAGCCAACCAAGGTCATGATCATCCATACGCTGATTTACCCAAATTTGACTATTAAAAATATGAAAATTTAAACACCCTCATATCTTTTTATCTACCCACTTGAACCATGCACAGAAATATGGTGATATTATTAGATTTTTCTGGGGAAAAAAATCCTATTTTGGTGATTTTTCAAAAACAAACATTGAATTTGCCACTAAAAAAATTTCAAAATTTTCACAACAATGTGAAATTTCACACACAAAAGAATTGGCTGAAGTGGTGGCATTTAAACAAACACTCACTTTAAATATTGTCCGATTTCATATCTTTTACATGGATGGGGATGGGGAAATAATTAATAATCCTGTGAGGGAATATGCAAGGAATAGATACCTAGATGCATTGCTCTTGGTCAAATAGCAACTCCAGATCCATGCAATAATATTGTCAGCACCAACTACCATTGCAACTAGTTTCTAAGAACTCCCTCAAGTCCCTCTTATGAATGGCCAATGGCTAATGGCCAAAGTTTTTTCCCTTCCCTTCCCTTCCAGGAATTGGCCAGAATGTTGAAAACAAAACCAAAGGGCACCTGCCAGCACCATAAGAAAAGCTCAACTTGGTCCCACACACCTTATTGTATACTACCCAGTCTACAAGCTAACTCTCAGTCAAGGGTAACGCTAAACCACATAACCCGTAGAGAGTACTATAATCATACCCCTAGTACATACAACAAAGGAAACAACAAAAGAACTAACTAAAAGAGTTTGAAACAAGCTGATTCAGCTCCAACTAAGCTTAGAACAACAAATTAGAACCTCGTACTTCCACTTCATACTAACTAGGTAACTTAGACCTATGTAAGTATAAGTGTTACAAGTAAGTTGTGTTACTATGTAGGTATGTAAGTCTAGGTAAGGCACTTGGTGACTACTAGGTACGTAGATGCGTGTGGATGGTTAGTACATAGCTATGGGATGCAAATACACCGCAACAAGTGTTTACTCTGGCCTATACTATATTAAACTATATGCTGTATGTAAAGTCCATAAAGTCTGATGTATCATGTGCTCTCTAATATGGTTGCTGAATTGGGCTTGTTCATGGTTTGTCATCTACCATAGTACTTTCTTGAACTGAACCCATTGAGTTGACAACAATGCAGCAAACAGCGGCACAAATTTCTAGTTTATCTGGAGCTACACTTCACAAAGCTTAACTTTTCCTCCACAAAAGGTGCGGGTGTTTTGTGTTTTGTTTTTTTATAAGTGCCCCCACCTCCTTCTTTTCTGTTCTCCTGTCATACAGCTATCACAGAAAAAAATACAAATAAATTTTCTGCCAATGCTTTACGGCAGGTAACAACCTTGTAGGGTCATTTCTATCTTGGTTATAAATTCTGTTTTACAATCTTTTTTCAGCCCAACATTTGAAAGGTACAAGGACACCAAATATACGTCAAAATTATGTGATGATGACTAAGGGATTTCTGATGTAAGATGACAATTCTTGCTTTTGTTTCATATTTTTCCTTACTTTAATGATAACCTTATATATGCAAGGAGCTACTGCAACATCAACTGAAATGCCTATTCAGCAATACAATCCACGGCTATAAGTTTGTCCGACCACCTTGACCTACACATTCTCAGAAGAAGTTTTTGGAGCTCGAGATTAGTATAATTTGGGCAAATAAAAGAACTTTGTTACAAATTTTTAGTTAATAGTCTTGTACAAGCTTGTGAACCACACCCAATTGAGCAGAGTCTGGACTATGGAACTCCCAATGAAGAATCTTCTTATTACCCATGTCACATGTGCCAGTAATATTCACCAAACTGTTTTCTGCACACACATCCCTTGTCACTAGAGACTAATGCTCAAAGCTACAACATTTACATGATTCCATACAGAACAACACAGATCTTCAAAGTACCTCGTCATATTCCCCAAGGGTTTTGTAGATGATAACTTAGTTATCAACTGAAAATGCAAATTGGAAGATTGGTTAACATACTTGTAGTGAATTGAACATGCATGGGACATCCATCAGCTCCTTCGGTCCCAAAGTTCACCACAGAATTTGAATTTTGAATTTTTTGAATTACAATTTTCTGTTCATTTAAATTTGAAACCCCTCCTAAATTCAATTATTGCAACTTTTAACAAAACAACCTGATACCCACCAAGTCGATTAGCCTCCCACAGGTGATCCCCCCTAAACCCTAAACCTGCAGGATCCAGAAATATTGTTCCAAAACTTCACAAGAGTTGGTAATAATGTACTTGGCTACCAGCTGCGAACAAGGGTTGGGACAAAACAACCTCTGAATTTTGATATACAAAAACCCAGACTTAGGCATAAACCCTTAAACCCAATCTAGAGAACACAAATGCTTCCCACATTTGTGCAAGCAACTTTGAATAGGTGGTGGACCGGCCTATTCCCAATAAAGACAATGTGCTTCACCTCGGCTGTATGGCACTGATGCAACTCACTGAGCAGCTAGGGTTGCTAGTCATGCCAAAGTTCGCTGATGCAGGATCCTCAGATAGTAGTGAGACATCAGAGTTGGCCAGTTTGGATGCCTCATTCCAAACACCCACATCTGGAAGTTCAGTAAGTTCAAGTTCAGGTGGCTTTGAGTTTTGGATAATCTCCGGAATCTCAATGTTGGCATCTCTAGATAACATTGCCACAATGCGACTCATTATGGGTCGCTTCGTAGCATCTGATTGAGTGCATAGCAATGCAATAGTAACCACCCTCATTGCATCTTCTTCTGAGTAGCATGGATCCTCTACTAAGGACCGGTCAATAACATCCTTCAGCATCTTCTTCTTGTGTAAGCCCCAAGTCTGCATTTCAGTCATTTTTTCCACTTCAAAGAGATTACTTCATTTTTTACTAATATAAACAAAAGAATGGGGATGTAGTGAAAAAACCATCACAAATTGGATGATGAAATTTTCATGAAATTTCAAGACGAAATGAAAGTTCATTATGTCATTGAAATTCTTACATGTCATCCTCTTATTTTCCTGGTAAGTGAAATGTATGGAGTTGAATGTGAAGTGTAAGACATTCAATAGAAAATCTACTGTGTGGGGAAACTTGCCCAATCAAGAAGGTATGCTGTATCTGAGGGCAGGCGGAGGTCAAAGTTGCTGCGACCACTGATCAGCTCCAAGACCACAACTCCAAAGCTGAATACATCTGCCTTCTCTGTGAGCTGTCCCCGTAATGCATACTCCGGTGCCAAGTACCCTCTTCAGCCAACCCCCAATCACAAACATTTAGTAGAATTTTATTTTATTTTGGTGGACTTTTCCATATTTTCATACATTTGTAGAAGATAGAAAAGAAAATTGCATGTTTGATCTTAGAACCTTGAGTTGCATCTTGTGGCATACAAAGTATTTGTGGGTAAATGAGAGTTAGGCTGTACTTTGTTCCAGCAACACGGGTGCTGACATGTGTTTGACTGTCCAAAAAGAAACGTGCTAGCCCAAAGTCAGCAATCTTGGCATTATAATCTTCATCCAATAAAATGTTGCTTGCTTTGATGTCACGGTGGATTATCCGGGTGCGGCACCCTTCATGCAAATATGACAATCCCTGTGCTGTTCCTAGTATAATCTTCATTCTTGTCAGCCAATCAAGATGCAACACCTGCTCCTCATCTGCATTAGCATAATATCTTTCATACATCAGCATTTACCATTCTCTACAATGTTAAAACCAGTTCATTGTCATTTCAAGTTGGGGGAGCGTCATCCATCTAAAAGGTGAAGGTAACAAGTGACTAAATAAACATATAATAAATAATTCTAAAAAATTGTTAAGTCCCTTCATGGAGTTAGAGATGGACCCAGTGAACAACAACATCAGCTGAAAAAGCTTTAATATTGCTCTATATTTTAGTACACTTGGAATTTCTAATCATTTTTCGCTCATTTTTGTGGTATGCCTTTGCATCAAGCAACAATCTGTTATTCAGAAGTTGCTACATGTGCAAATTCACCAAGGAAATAATCAAAAGATGAAGCACTGAAATAGATCAAAGAATATTGCATACCGAATAAGGCTTGGTGGAGGCTCTTATTGGGTAGGAATTCATAAACCAAAATGCGCTCATCGCCTTTGAGACAACAACCTTGAAGCTTGACAAGATTACGGTGTTGGACACTTGTAATGAGAACCACTTCGTTCAAAAACTCATCATTCCCCTGTTTTGAGCCTACCGAGAGTTGTTTGACAGCCACCTCCGTACCATCAGTCAGCACACCCTAAAGTCAATCAAGCAAATATCAAAGCTATTCAGCTTTACAAGAAAGGATTAGGGTTTAGGGTTTAGAGAAGCCCCTGCTATAATGGGGGGAAAAATTCATTTTGCAATGAAGCTCTAGACAGACTATTGATGGAGAAAGACCTTCCTGTTCTATATTAGCCAGGAGAGCATAACAATCTCAACATTCAGCCATTAATCAGCATTGGTATATATATATATTCTGCATACCTTGAAAACAGATCCGAATCCACCCTCCCCAAGTTTATTTGAGATATGGAAATTCTTGGTTGCCTTTTTCAACACACTGTAGGAAAAGAGTGTGGGTCTTGATTCAACTCTCATGATATCTGATCAAACACAAAAGCAACAAACCTTGAACAATTTGCACTTGTCTCGTTTATGCTGACAAGCTAGAACTAGTGTAACTCAAAACTTGCAACAAAATTTAGATGTCCTAATTAGACTTCAACATGAAATCCTTAAAAGCATTAATAATGGAATTCATTCAACTTTCTATGTTCCAATCAGTCCACCATGAAAAGGAGTCAGAGCGACTTCAGGATTACAGGGCACATAAGCTAAAAATTAAGCATAACACATTCCCATTTGATAATTTCACATATTGCTCCGCTTGTTGCATAAAGGCTAGTGTTGTATGGTAACGACTTTGACATTGACTAAATTTGCATCTCACAAGAGTTGAGCTATGTGAATTCTGAACCTAGACTTAAAACAATGCTGATTATACCCAAAGGAAAATTTAGGGTTTCACTTATAATAGCAAGCTTCTTCTTTTGGAACCCAACAACATGTCAAGATCAAGACTCAGTCAGACAAGCTTGGACATAGAAGAGTAAAAGTATAGTTAAGCTTACCATCTATATCCTGGAAAGTGTCTGGAAACCTCAAACGATGTTTCTTGCGCCGATAGAAGAACCATGCGAACACAGCTATGATAACACACACCACCGAACCCCCTACAACTGAAGCCACTATGATCACTGCACCCCACCAGGTTGTTAAGGAAACATGATTGCTCAAAACATCTCTCGTGAGATATTTTTCATGATGTGATCAATCACTTGTACAAAAATCAACTTAATGTGCCAACACTACTACTGAAGCTGGTTAACCTTAACCTCTGCACAAGGAGGGGTGTGAGAACATATAGAAATCAACACAGAATTCATCATAAGAGGCAGATTGGAGTATAGTTTGAGAAAGAATATACTTCCTTTATGGACTGGAAAAGGGAATGAAGAGCCCACCCAAAAAACTAAGGAATGCAAGAAGTGGGGATAATCCAAACAAAAAGAACACTTTCTTTCCAATGGTAAGGTTACAGAAATTTCAGATCCAACAAAAACAAAACAGCAACAAAACAGCCAAGCATGAAAAAAAAGGAGTAGGAACCCAACACAGAGAGGAGGAAACAAAAACCCAAAACCAAAACCACAAAGTTACTAAGGAGCAGTTTGAACTAGTTTGATGGCCATTGAATGTATGTTGAAGGACATTCAATAGCACAACATGTATGGTATTGATCACCCACCATAACATCCATGTACTCACTTCTTCAGCTTCCAGCAGTAGTGGGTGTAGTAGGGTTTTCAGTCAGTTGTCAAACATCTAACCAAAAGTATTGAGCTTCTATCACAAGGCCATGAGCAGTGAAAAGGAGGAAAACTCCGCATTGCTACTCATGTGTGGCTAAACAAAAACCTAAAAAAAGAGAGGAAGAAAAACGAAAACCAAAAGCCCAAACCCAAACCCCAAAAGGAGAGTGCAAAAACCTACCTGGAGATGAACCACAGGCAGGTTTAAGGTGGGAGCAGATATCACAAAACTTGGTGACATTGCAGAGTTCAGGCAGAGCGAGGCGACGCGCAGGGATGATGCCCAAATGGGGTGCAGGCATGAAAATGTAGCGGCAAAAGCATCGGGGCGCGAAGTATGTGGACGCGTTCAGTACCCCTGCGCAGCAATCGGGACTTGGGGTCTCGCTGATGTTCTTGGAATAATCACCACAAAAAGCGAACATCTCTGAGGGATTTATATAAGCAGTCCAGCAATCAGGTCCGCATTTCTGATCATCCAGTAGCTTGGGATTTGGAGCGCTGCAATTTGGCCTTGGCAGAAGCTCCTGTTGCTGCTGCTGCACTGCATCACGAACTGCTGCTTCCTGATCTAGTGAACTCACAACTGCTGCACTCCTCAACGACGCCGTAGTACTAGCAACTACTGCAGCCGCCGGCAACGTCACTATAAGTGCAACAAGCATGACTCCCACGACGTTTCCAGCACTCCGAGCAGCGCCTGTTCGACCCGGGAAGTTCATGATCATATATTATACTCTCCACGATATATATTTCTCTCCCCGATCACACACTGTCGACACTCGAATGAATTCGCGAAGTCAAAGAAGAATGAAAAAATATCACCTGTACAGATTTTTCGTGCAACAGCGCCAGTTAAAAATTAACAGGCTGCTGGATATCCCGCCATGGACCATGGCCAAGTACTCTACTAGATCTACAACATGAGCATGACGTTGTAATTAATACTAGTATCCATATTGCAGATCACCGCCATCTGCACCTCTTCGTGACCAAGTTTCAGCGTTCTTGATTCAAAACAGCCGTTGCTGCAACACACAGAGCAGCTCGTCAGAGATGATCAGTCAAGAAACTTAGGGGGGAAAATAAAAACCAAAAACTGCTGAAGCTAGTAGTCCACGTCCCCCATCATCATTTCTGTAAAACTAAGAATTAGAAACGGGTACCCATCTTGCAACAACATGAGAGCTCCCTTCTAGCTGGCACAGATCTGAGTACAGACTTCTACTGATCAAGTTATAACTCCAACAGCACACTAG
>Ga0116228_10002075_pt1 | contig 17149 bp, 16 predicted proteins | sample S1TSphfallax_2_FD_89694 | JGI IMG/M metagenome (GOLD analysis project Ga0116228, IMG submission 89694) | Host-associated microbial communities from peat moss isolated from Minnesota, USA - S1T2_Fc - Sphagnum fallax MG | ecosystem: Host-associated > Plants > Peat moss > Unclassified | place... | reverse complement strand
GCAGCAAAACGGTTGCCAGCCTCAGTTTCACCGGCAGCTACACGCAGAACGACTTTGCCATCAGCACCGACAATCACAGCGGCACGCTGATCAGTTTCAAGTAGGCGGATTGCGTGGTGTCCCCGGCGGGATTCGAACCCACGGCCCCAGGATTAGGAATCCTGTGCTCTATCCTGCTGAGCTACGGAGACAGGCCGGTTACCTATAACCTGAACGCCCGGCCATCGACAATCTTCCCTCCGGGGCCACCATCAGTGCACACTCGCGCAACCGATGCCCCTGGAGAGACACACGGCATGACCGACGCCGCGGCGCTGCATAGCGCCACACTTACGCTGGATAGCCATATCGACATCCCGTGGCCGCATGGCGCCGACCCGTTCACCGAAACCGACCGCCATGTCGATCTGCCCAAGATGCGCGCGGGGTCGCTCGACGCCGGGTGCTTCGTCGCATTCGTGCCGCAAGGGCCGCGCACGGCGGAGGACGCGCGCCAGGCCACCGCCCGCGCGCTCGCCATGCTGGACACGATCAACGCCATGGGCACCAGCCGCGGCAGCCTCGCGGCGCGCATTTGCCCTACCGCGGACGACGTGCTGCGCGCCAAGCAGGATGGCGTGCTCGCCATCATCCCCGCGGTGGAGAACGGGCACGCCATCGGCGAGGATTTGTCGCTGCTGGAGCGGTTCCGGGCGCTCGGGGTCGCCTACGTGACCGTCACCCATAACGGCCATAACTGGCTGGCCGACAGCGCCAATCCGCGGCGGGACCTCGGCGACGCGGCCACGCTGCATGGCGGCCTGTCCGCGCTCGGCCGCGAGGCGGTGGTGGAGATGAACCGGCTCGGGATACTGGTGGATGTGTCGCATACGTCGCGGCAGGCCATGATGCAGGCGGTGTCGCTCAGCCGCGTGCCGGTGGTGGCGACGCATTCCTGTGCGACCGCGCTGTGCGACCATCCGCGCAACCTGGATGACAGCCAGCTCGATGCGCTGCAGGAGAGCGGCGGGCTGGTGCAGATCACCGCCATGCCGCCGTTCCTGCGCGCGCGCGGCCGGTCCGACACCGTCGGCGTCGGCGAGTTCGTGGACCATGTGGATTATGTGGTCGGGCGGATCGGCATCGCGCATTGCGGCATCAGCTCGGATTTCGACGGCGGCGGCGCGATCGTTGGCTGGCGCCATGCCGGCGAGAGCGGGAATATTACCGCGGAGCTGGTGCGGCGTGGGTATCAGGCCCAGGATATCGCGGCGTTGTGGGGGGGGAACTTCCTACGGCTGATGCGGGCGGCGGAGGCTTACGCGGCGCCGGTGCTTGCGTAAGGAAGGACGTGTTCTTTTTTGAAAAAAAGAACCAAAAAACTTTTGCCACTTGGCTGAGGCGGCCCACGTCGACATCGGCCGCCTCAGCCGGAGAGCAAAAGTTTTTTGGTTCTTTTTTTCAAAAAAGAACACGTCTTTCTTCTACTGTATCATCCTCCCGGCAAGCACCGCATCCTGCCGCGCCGCCTCCACGCGCAGCCGATCGACCAGAAACAATCCCGCCACCACCAGCGCCAGCAGCAGCGCCAGCGCCGCCAGGCTGGATGTCTGCCGGTCGGCGGCCAGGTCGGGGTCTTCGCGAACGCGCCAGGTGCTCACCATGTGCGGCAGCCTAACCTGCAAATCGGGCGCCGGTAACCGGCGCCGGTGAAAATTTACGCGGGGCACAGGGCCAGGAAGCCGGCCACGGCGGGACGCAGCTTGCCGGGCGCCGTGGCGATCGCGGTTTGCAGCGTCAGGTCCAGCCCCTCCACCGGCAGGAACAGCATGTGCGGCGCGGTGCTGGCCGCGAGCGACGCGGGCACCAGCGCCACGCCGAGCCCGGCCGCCGCCTGGTTCACCATGGCATGCCAGGATTTGTCCTCGGCGCCGAGCCGCGGCGTGAAGCCGGCGCGGGCGCAGGCCGCCAGCATGGCGCGATACATGTGCGGCGCCCCCGCTTCCGAACAGCAGATCAGCCGCTCGCCCGCCAGGTCGCGCAGGTGCAACGTCGTGCCGCGCGCGCTTGGGTGGGTGCGGGGCAGGGCGGCGACCATCGACTCGCCGCCGGCGGGGCGCAGCGTCAGCGGCTTGCCGTCCAGCGGCGGATGCACGAAGCCGATATCGATCGAGCCGCCGAGCAGGGCCGCCACCTGGTCGTTGGTCGGCATCGAGTGCAATGTCACCGATACCTGGGGATACAGGGCTGCGAAGCGCTGCACCGTGTCGGCTAGGCCGCCGGCGAGCGGCAGCTCGCAATAGCCGACGGCGAGCGCGCCGGCCTCGCCGCGCGCCACGTCCACCGCCTGCTGCACCGCGCGGTTCACCTGGTCCAGCGCGGCGCCGAGCGCGCTGGCCAGCACGGCGCCCGCTTCGGTCAGTGCCACCTGGTGCGACGTGCGGCGCAGCAGCGCGCAGCCGATATCGCGTTCCAGCGCCTTCATCTGATGCGACAGCGCCGGCTGCGTGACGTGCAGCCGCGCGGCGGCACGGCCGAAATGCAGTTCCTCGGCCAGGACGCAGAAGCTGCGGGCGAATCTGAGCATGATGGCGATAAGCATCCTTTATCGCCGGCGCTGATGCAATTCACTTCACCTATCGGCGGTGCGATTGCATGCTGCGGTTGTGTGGCGAAGGGGGCAGGTCGGCATGCGGTCAGCGTGGGCGTGGGTTGGGGTGGTGTGCGCTTCGATATTGGCGCCCGCGGCGGTGGCGGCCGGCGACGACACGGCGCCCGGCTTGCAGCAGGAGCAGATCCGCGTGAAGGCGCAGCGGCGGCTGCTGAAGGAAAAGAACTCGCCAAGTGCCGTGACCGAGCTGGGGCAGAAGCAGATCAACCAGGAAGGGGTGATGGGCAGCACGTCCACGCTGCTGCGCCAGGCGCCGTCGGTGTATGTGTATCAGTCCGGCCCCGGCGAGAACTCGCCGGTGCTGTCGATACGCGGCACGCGCGGGTTGGAAGTGGCGGCGACGCTGGACGATGTGCCGATGCAGGATTTGCTGAACGGCGGCACCACCGGCTATCTGGGCAACCGGTTCACGCTGGATCAGATCGATGGAGTGACGATCAATCCGGGTGTGGCGTATCCGGACAAGAGCACGTTCGGCACGATCGGCGGCACCGTATCCTACAGCAGCAAGCGGTCCACCGACGCATTCGAAGTGGATCTGACCGGCAGCGTCGGGTCGTTCGACACGTATGCGAGCACGGTGGAAATCAATTCCGGACGGCTGGACGGGCCGTTCGGCAGCGGCGACAACGCGCCGAAATTCCTGCTGCAATATACCAATCTGCAGTCGGGCGGGTATATCGCCTACACGCCGGCGCGGTATAACAATTTCGACTTTGCGTTCGACAAGCCGTATGACGACGGGTTGTCGAAATTCCAGGCGACGATCCTGTTCAATACCGGATCGGGCACGCTGCTGGGTGAGCCGACGCCGACGCCGCTGCTCGATCAGAACGGGCGCTTTTCGAACTATCCGACCGATCAGTTGTTCGAGCGCGAGCAGGACAAATATCTGACGATGTATATCAAGGACGATACCTATATCAGCGATACGGTCAGCCTCGGCTTCTCGGCATTCTACCGCAATTCGGACTCCGCGCAGGAGGATTATGAAAACCCCGACGTGGCGTATAATGGCAGCCCGCCCGGCATTTATCCGGTGGTCGGCGCACCGTATAATTTCGAGTATCCGGACCAGTTCGGCATCGGGTCCGGCTATTACTATGTGCCGGGCTATCTTGCCTATAATCCTGCCATTTTCAACAATAACCCGAAATATTGTCCGGCCGACCTGCTCGGGCTGGGTGCGGCGCCGGGACAGGCTAATACATCGCCCTGCGGACTGAATGCGGAATCCTATTACGCTCATACGGATAGTTACGGCATCCAGCCGCATCTGACGCTTTTCCTGCCGCTGAACACGATCAAGCTGGGCGGGCTGATTGCGAAGGAGACGGCGCCGACGCCGACCAGCTTTATCTGGGGCACGCCGAATATTCCGAGCATTCCGGGCTACAACCAGTTTCAGCCGAACGGTTATGATGGTGGGTCGCAACGGACGATTTATGTCGGGTTCGCGCAGGACAAGATCGACCTGTTCGATAATACGTTGCATATTACGCCGGGCGTGACGCTGGAGGGCACGTATACCAGCAACAAGGCGAATTATTTTGCGATTGTCGGCAATCCCACCGCGGCGCAGCCGGATGGCGCGGTGACTTATATCCCGTCGTATAAATTCCATGCGTTCGATCGGGATGTGCTGCCGTTCTTCAACGCGTCGTACGATCTCGATCGCGTGTGGCCGGCACTGGCGGGCACCACGTTCTATGCCAGTTACGGCACGTCGGCGCTGTTTGCGCCGACCAATGATTTCGGGCCGACCGCGGGCGGCGGCGTGCCGTTTGCCAGTATCGTGCACATGTATGAGGGCGGGGTGCGTTACGACACGTCCAAACTGCTGCTGTCGCTCGATTATTTCTATCAGAAGGTGGATCGCGATTTCGGCTTCAATGCCGGGTCCGGCCTGTCGCAGGGCACCAACGTGTATGGCAATAATGGCGAGCGGGAATTCAAGGGCATCGAGACGGCGGTGACGTGGCAGATCACGCCGCATTGGCAGGTGTCGGCCAACGGGTCGTATCTGTTGGCGAAATATTTGAAGGAGAATCCGGCCTTCACCACGATCGGCGAGGATCAATATGGGCTGGCGTTGAAGGACGAGCCGATTTCCGGCGTGCCGGCATTCCTGGCGAATTTCGGCTTCGATTACGACAATAAGAGCGTGTTCATCGATAACGATGCGTTCTCGGCGCGGTTTTCCGGGCAGTTCACCGGGCCGCAATATAGCACCTATGATCTGGCGTATAACCCCAACCTGCCGCCCAGCTATGAGGAGTATCCGCCTTACCCGCAAAGCGTGACGCAGGGTGATACGGTGACCGACCCGAACCACATGCAGCATGCTTTCACCGTGTACAATATTCTGCTGAGCTATAATTTGCCGACGCCGTATCTGCCCGCGAAGGAGCTCAAGTTCGTGCTCAATTTGCAGAATATATTCAATGAGAAATACTGGCAGTATTATTACAGCCAGATCCCGCCGGTGAATGGGGAGTATTATGGCAGCTCGTATGAGGACGGGCTGCCGGGGGAGCCGTTTTCGGCGACGTTCAGTGTGACGGCGAAGTTCTAGAAGAAGAAGTGTTATTTATTGAAAAAACTAATCAAAAAACTTTTGTCTGTTTGGTTCCGCGCAAGGTGCCCCAGTATGCGTCATGTCATGAAGGCGAAAGAGCAAAAGTTTTTTGGTTCTTTTTTTCAAAAAAGAACATTTTTCTTTTTTCTTCTGTTTGCGTCGCCCGCCGTCGCCGCGCCGCCGCATAAGATCCATGTCGGCTCGCTGATCCTGTACCACTGCATCGATGAATATGATGGGTATTGCGGCAAGATCACGCAGCCGCTCGATCGCCATGGCGGCGATGCGGGGACGATCGAGGTCGGTTTCGAGTATTATCCGCATACGGATACGAGCGTGCCGCCGGCGGGTGTTGTGCTGGCGCAGGAAGGGGGGCCGGGGTTTTCCACCACGGGGTCGCGCGACGGGTATGTGCGGATGCTGACACCGCTGCGGGACCATCGTGATATTCTGCTGATGGACAAGCGCGGCACCGGGCGGTCGTCGCCGATCGGTTGCCCGGCGCTGCAGAACGCGTATCTGCCGACGCAGCATGACGTGGCGGCGTGCGCCGACCAGCTTGGTGGCACGGCCTGGTTCTACCGGTCGGCGGATGCGGCCGATGATCTGGCCGCGGTGATGGCGGCGTTGCAGACCGGGCCGGCGGATTATTACGGTGACAGCTATGCGACCTGGTTCGGCCAGGTGTTCGCCGTCCTGCATCCTGATTTGCTGCGCACGCTGGTGCTGGACAGCGCGTATCCGGTGCTGAACGACAACGCCAGTTCCGAAGTCAATGCCGGGCAGCAAGCGATGGATATCGTCTGCCGCCGGTCGGTGCCGTGCGCGGTGCGGCCGGGCACGGCCACGTCGCGGTTCGCGACGCTGCTGGCGTCGTTGCGCAAGCATCCGGTGAGCGGGGTGGCGCCGGGGGCTGGTGGCGTCAAACGCCGCGTGACCGCCAACCCGGAAGGGCTGTTCCTGATCATTGGCGATGCGGGCGATGCGCCCACCACCTGGCGCGATCTGGATGCGGCGGGGCGCGCGTGGCTCGATGCCGGCGACGCGCTGCCGCTGCTGCGGCTGGTGGCGGAATCGCGCGACTCTTATTCGGGCGGCGGCAGCGCGTATGAATTCAGCGTCGGTCTGGCCGACGCGGTGCAGTGCGCGGAATATGGTAATTTCTTTTCGCTGTATGCGTCGCGGGCGACACGGCTGACGCAATATCATGCGGGGCTGAAGGAGCTGGTGGATGATTATCCGCAAATGTTTGCGCCGTTCACCATGCATGACGCGATTTTCAGCCAGATGGATGTGGAGCAGTATGACACGTGCCTGACCTGGCCGAAGCCGGTGGAGGATATTGTGCCGGGGCAGCCGATTCCGCCGGGCTCGGTGTTTCCCGCGGTGCCGACGCTGGTGCTGAGCGGGGAGCTTGACACGGTGACGTCTCCGAGCGAGGGGCGGGCAACCGCGGCGCTGTTTCCGAATGCGACTTATATCGAAACGCCGAACATGATCCATGAGTCGGCGATCGGCGATGGCGGTTATTTCGTGCCGCCGAATGGCGAGGATTTGTCGCGCTGCATCGGGCCGATCGTGCGCGCGTTCATGCTCTCCGGCGGCAGCGTGGGCAACACGAAATGCCTGGCGAGGATCCGGCCGATCCGGACCGTGCCGGCGTTCGCGGCGCGGTATATGGATGTTACGCCGGCAAATCCGGCGACCGGCAATCAGGCGGACCAGACCGGGTTGACGCTGGCGAGTGCTGTGGCCGAGACGGTGGGCGACGCGGTGGCGCGGTATTACGTGGCGTATAACGGTTACGATATCGGGCTTTATGGCGGCAGCTTCACGATCAACCCGATTTCCACGGGCTATACGCTGACCCTGCAGGATTATGAATGGACCAAGGATATGCGGGTGAGTGGCGACGTGGTGTGGAACCAGGTGAGCGGGGATATTGCGGGCACGGTGAAATTCGTCGCCGGGACGCATCGCGGTACCGTTACGATTGCGTGGAATGATCGGGAGACGGAGGCGGTGGCGGCCTTGGGTGGTGCGATTGACGGGGCGACATTGGCGGCGACGCGGTTGGCGCCGTAGCGCAGCCAGCCGTAACGAAACGTCTGGACTCACGCCGAGGCGGGTGGAGAGGGCTATCGCGGCCGCTGATGAGGGCGCAGGCGCAAAAGTTTTTGGTTCTTTTTTTCAAAAAAGAACACTTCTTCTTTTTGTTGCCTTGGATGCCGGATCGCCGCATTGAAGGGCGGCATGGATATACCGGCACAATTGCGGGCGATTGCGTCGCCGCATCGGGATGCGTTGGAGCGGGCGTTCGGGGCGTTGCGGCCGGAGGCGGGCTGGCGGGCGCCGGATGTCGATTTTCTGTTTCTGTGTTTTACCAATCGCTGCGGGTCGAATTACCTGGCGCATTTGTTGGCGACGACGGGCGCGTTCAACGAGGCGGGCGAGTTTTTCAATGCGCCGACGGTGCTGGAGCATGCGGTGGCGCGAGGCTTGGGGTCGCTGCCGGCGTATTTTTCGGTGCTGCCGGAATTGGTGCCGCATCGCGGGCGGATTGTGGCGAAGGCCAGCGTGGATCAGCTTGTGATGTTGGCAGACGCGGGAATTTTGCCGGCGCTCGGGGCACAAGCGCGGTATTTGTTGCTGGAGCGGCAGGATCGGCTGGGGCAGGCGATTTCGCGCGTGATCGCATCGCAGAACGGGCGGTGGACGACGGCGCATGCGTCCGATGTGCCGGACAGCGCGCTGGTGTTCGACCGGCCGGCGATCGAGGCGGAGATCGCCAAGATCGCGCACGGGAATGCGGGGTTCTATTTGTTTTTTGCGGCGAACGGGATTGTGCCGTTGCATACCACGTACGAGGCGGTGCTGGCCGATCCGGGGCCGGTGGTCGATGCGGTGGCCGCGCTGATGGGGACGGGGACGTTGCGGGCGCGGCCGGGGGAGGTGCGGATCGGGCGGCAGGCGAACGCGGTGAACGCGGCGTGGCGGCGGGCGTGGGGTGGGTGAGGCGGCGGCGGCGGGGGCGGCGTGAGCGGGTGGCGGCGGAGCTCGCTTCGCTCTTCCGCCCTACGGGTGGTTAGTCCTGGTGGTCGGCTACGAATTTTTCGAGCCAGTGGATGGTGTAATCGCCGGCTTGAAATTGCGGGTCTTCGACGATGCGCTGGTGCAATGGCAAGGTGGTTTTGATGCCGAGGACGGCGAATTCCTCCAGCGCGCGGCGGAGGCGGGCGATGGCTTCGGGGCGGGTGGGGGCGTGCACGATCAGTTTGGCGATCATGCTGTCATAGAATGGCGGCACGACGTAGCCGGCGTAGAGCGCTGAATCGATGCGCACGCCGAGGCCGCCGGGGGCGTGGAAGGCTTGCACGCGGCCGGGGGTGGGCATGAAGGTTTCCGGGTCCTCGGCATTGACGCGGCATTCGATCGCGTGGCCGTAGAATTTAATGTCCTTCTGCGTATAGCCGAGCTTTTCGCCGGCGGCGATGCGGATTTGTTCGCGCACCAGGTCGATGCCGCAAATCATTTCGGTCACCGGATGCTCGACCTGCAGCCGGGTGTTCATTTCGATAAACGAGAATTGTCCGTCCTGGTAGAGAAATTCCAGCGTGCCGGCATTGCGGTAGCCGAGCTGTTTCAGCGCGGTGGTGACGGTGGCGCCGATTTCGTCGCGCTGGGCGGCGGTCAGCGCGGGGGAGCCGGCTTCTTCCAGTATTTTCTGGTGGCGCCGTTGCAGGCTGCAATCGCGTTCGCCCAGATGCACGACTTCGCCGTGGCTGTCGGCGAGGATTTGCAGTTCGATATGGCGCGGCCGGTCGAGATATTTTTCCAGATAGACTTCGTCATTGCCGAACGCGGCGCGCGCCTCGGTGCGGGCGACGCGCCAGGCTTCCTCGAGCTCGTCCTCGGTCGCGGCGAGCTTCATGCCGCGGCCGCCGCCGCCGGCGGACGCCTTGATCAGCACCGGATAGCCGATGCGGGCGGCCACCTCGCGCGCGGTCTCGAGGTCCGGCAGCGCGCCGTCCGATCCCGGAACGAGCGGCACGCCGAGCCGCGCCATGGTGGTCTTGGCGGTGATCTTGTCGCCCATCATGCGCATATGGTCGGCGCTGGGGCCGATGAAGGTCAGGTCGTGCGCCTCGACCATTTCGGCGAAGCCGGCGTTTTCGGACAGGAAACCGTAGCCGGGATGGATCGCGTCGGCGCCGGTGACGTGGGCGGCGGACAGGATGGCGGCCATGTTCAGGTAGCTGTCGCGCGCAGCCGGCGGGCCGATACAGACGCTTTCGTCCGACAGGCGCACATGCATCGCCTCAGCGTCCGCGGTGGAATGAACGGCCACGGTCGGAATACCCAGTTCGCGGCAGGCGCGTTGCACCCGCAGCGCGATTTCGCCGCGGTTCGCGATCAGGATTTTGCCGAACAGGGGTTTCATGAAACGCTTTCGAGGAAAAGAAAATGTTCTTTTTTGAAAAAAAGAACCAAAAAACTTTTGCCAGTCGCGGCTAGCCTTGGGTTCACCTGAGGAGACTCATTGTCAGCCGAAACGGATAAGCGTTTTTTGGTTCTTTTTTTCAAAAAAGAACACTTCCTTCTTATTCGATCACCATCAGAACCTGGCCGTATTCCACGGGTTCGGAGGATTGCACCATGACGCGCGTCAGGGTGCCGGAGCGGGGCGCCTTGATCTGGTTGAAGGTCTTCATCGCCTCGATCAGCAGCAACGTCTGGCCGGCGGCGACGCTCTGGCCGATGGTTGCAAAGGGCGGCGCGCTGGGCTCGGGCGACAGGAACGCCACGCCCACCATGGGGCTTTTCACCGCACCGGCATGCAGGGTGAAATCATCCGTCTCGGGTGCCACGGCGGGGGGCGGGGCGGCGATGGCCGGCGGTGCGGCGGCCGGCACGACCGCGGCGACGGTGGCGGGCGCGCGCACGACGCGGATGCGGCTGTCTTTTTCCGAAATCTCGATTTCGGTCAGGCCGGTATCCTGCAGGATTTGCGCGAGCGTTCGGATCGCCTCAGTATCGACCGGCAGACGGGTCATTGATCTTCGTCCAATATGATTTCGGCAATGGCGGTCAGCGCCAGGCCGTAGCCGCGGATGCCCAGGCCGCAAATCACTCCGTTCGCGACGCGCGATACCAGGGAGTGGCGGCGGAATTCCTCGCGGGCGTGGATGTTGGTCAGGTGCACTTCCACGGTGGGAAGTTCGGCGGCGAGCAGCGCGTCCATCAACGCGACGGAGGTGTGGCTGTAGCCGCCGGGGTTGATGACGATGCCGCGGGCGCGGTCGCGGCATTCCTGCACCCAGGTGATCAGCTCGCCTTCATGGTTGGTCTGGCGGAAGTCGATGGCCAGGTCCAACGCCTGCGCGGTTTCGGCGCAGAGGGCTTCGAGGTCGTCGAGCGTCGCCGCCCCGTAGAGGGTGGGTTCGCGGGAGCCGAGCATGTTGAGGTTGGGGCCGTTGAGCACGGCCACGAGGGGGAGCGCCATGGCGCCGGGGCGTTAGCACGCGCCAGCTAAGTAAGAAAGTGTTCTTTTTTGAAAAAAAGAACCAAAATATTATGTCGAGCCTAACGGCGCTTAAGAAGAAGGGCTGGTGACCGTGTGCCGTCACACCAGCCAGGGTTGTGCTCACGCTACGCCAGTCCGTTCTCATCCATCAAATCCAGCAGCGGCGCGGCGCGGAGCAGCAGGCCGACCACCGGGGTGAGCAGCGCGGCGATGGTGGTGGGCAGGTCCATGCGGTGCTCGGTATCGACCTGGATCCGGTGGTCGGGCAGCAGGCGGAGCCGCCAGCCGGCCGGGAGGTTGTGGGCCAGCGCGCGCAGCAGGGCCATTGCCGCCTCCCGCTTGCCGCCGCCGGCCGAGGTGCTGGGCAGGCGGCCGACCGGGACGCTGAACATCATGCTGTCGGCGCGGAGCCGCACCGAGACGCATCGGCTGCGCCACAGGAACGAGAAGGCGGGCGGCTGATCCGGGTTGTGGAACCCGAGCCGGCCGCCTGCGTCCACCAGGAAGGGGCCAAGTTTGAGCGGGGTGGGGATCATGCCGGAGGCTCCAGAGCGGCGTGTGCGCCGCGCGCAGCTTGACCCAGGGGCGGTGAACGCTTCATCAACCGCGCTGCATGGGTCTGCTCGGTACCATGGCCGCCGTGCTGGCCCCGCCGCACCGTGCCGGCCGCCCCTTCATCGCCGCCGGCGTCGCGCTGGCGGTGTTCGGCCTGTTCGCCTGGCATCCGTTGATCTGGGCCGGCATCGTCGCCGCGCTGGTGTGCTGGTTTTTCTTTCGCGATCCGGAGCGGGTGCCGTCGCCGCTCCGCGGCGCGGTGCTGGCGGCGGCGGACGGGCGCATCATTCTGGTGGATCAGGCGACGCCGCCGCCGGAGCTGGGGCTGGGGGCGGAGCCGCGCTGGCGGATCGCGACGTTTCTGAGCGTGCTGAACGTGCACGTGAATCGGGTGCCCGCGCATGGCACGGTGACCGCCATCGCGTATCGCGCCGGGAAGTTCTTCAACGCGGCCGACGCGCGCGCCGGCGAGGCCAATGAGCGCAATGCCGTGGCGCTGCGCCTGGCGGATGGGCGGGACATGGCGGTCGTGCAAATCTCCGGGCTGATCGCGCGCCGCATCCTGTGCGATCTGCGGGACGGCGATACGGTGACCGCGGGGGCACGGTTCGGCATTATCCGCTTTGGCAGCCGGACCGATATTTTCCTCCCGCATGGGGTGACCCCGGTGGTATCGGTGGGGCAGACCGCGGTGGGAGGCGAAACCGTGATGGCGCTTTTGCAGGCGAGTTAGACGATGGACGTGGCACCCGCGCGGCGCCCGTTGCGCCGCATCCGCCGCCGTCCGCGCTTCAAGGGGCCGTCGTTCAATCAGGTCATTCCGAACCTGATTACGCTGCTGGGCCTGTGCGCCGGGCTGAACGCCATCCATGATGCGATCGACCAGAAATGGCAGCATGCCGCAGCGTTCGTGCTCGCGGCGGCGTTGTTCGACGCGGCGGACGGGCGGGTGGCGCGGTTGCTGAAGGGCACCAGCCGGTTCGGCGCCGAGTTCGACAGCCTGGCGGATTTCTGCTGCTTCGGCATCGCGCCGGCGCTGATTCTTTACCTATGGGCGCTGCGCGATGCCGGGCGGTTCGGGTTCATGCCGTGTTTGATGTTCGCGGTGTGCATGGCGCTGCGGCTGGCACGGTTCAACGCGACGCTGGAGGGGGCGCCGAAGCCGGCGTTCGCGCAGAGCTTTTTCACCGGCGTGCCGGCGCCGGCCGGGGCGGGCGTGGTGCTGTTTCCGCTCTGCCTGGCGATGGAGGCGGCGGGACAGGGCTGGGGCTGGGTCGGCGTGTTGGCGCAGCATCCGGCGTTCGTCGCGGCGGTGCTGGTGGGGACGTCGCTGCTGCTGGTGTCCACGTTGCCGGTGTGGAGTTTTAAGAATTTTAAGGTGCCGAGCGAGTATGTGCTGCCGTTGCTGGTAGGCACCGGCTTGATGGCGGCGCTGATGATGGCGGACCCGTGGGCGGCGTTTGCGGCCTGCGGCGTGATTTATGTGGGGATGTTGCCGTTCAGCCTGCGGAGTTTCCGCAGGCTGCGGGATGCGGCGGAGCAGGTTTAAGCCGGTCGTCAGCGGTTCGACCACGCTGCGTTGATCGCGATCCGCTTTTGTTTTGAGCTCGCCGCGGTTTGGGACGAGGCCGATCTCGCTTCGCGCTTCCACCCTACGGGATTGGCGTACAGCTTTTATGTGCCGCGGAATGGGTGGGCTGCAAAGCAGCCCACCCTACGGCGGTGACTTAGTGGGTGGCTTTCCACTGTTTTACGGCGGCGAGCGTGGTGCTGACGTGGCCGGTGGGGTCCATGGCGTGGTAGGCGGTGCTGATTTTGCCGTCCGGCAAAATCACGTAGCTCGTGCGGTCGGAATAGCCGAGCATGCCGATCAGGACCGCGTCATATTCCTTTGAAATCGCGCCGCTCTTGTCGGACGCGACGGGGAATTTGCTGCGGCATTCGCTGACCGAGAATTTCTTCAGCTTGTCCACGCCGTCCTGCGACACGCCGATGACTGTGGCACCCAGGGCGTGGAACTGCGCGGTGGCGTCGGCGAACTCGTGCGCTTCCTCGGTGCAGCCGCTGGTGAAGGCGGCCGGGTAAAAATACAGCACGACCGGGCCCTGCTTCAGCGCATCGGCCAGGTGGAACGAGAATTCGTTGCCGCCCTGCGTGGCCTCGGCGGAAAAATCGGGCGCCGCGGCGCCGGGCTGCAAGGCCGCCATCGCCGGGCTTGCCGCCATCATCATGGCCGCCAACGCTATTGAATGTCGCAAACTCGCCTCCCGTGTGTGTCCGCTCGACATGGGGGAAAGTAAGCTAGAAGCAAGGAAGGTCTTCTTTTTTGAAAAAAAGAAGCAAAAAACCTCTGCACCTTTGGATCCGCGGCCATTTCCCGGGGGCCGCGTATGCCAACGAGCACAAGTTTTTTGGTTCTTTTTTTCAAAGAAGAACATACTTTCTTGCTTACTTAAGTGCCGCCGCCACCCCGTTCGCAATCGCGCGAAAGGCCGCGGCCGCCGCACTCTCGGGCGCGCCGGCCACTACCGGCAGCCCCGCGTCACCGGCGGCGCGCACGTCGGCCAATAGCGGCACCGCGCCCAGGAACGGTACGCCCATTTTCGCGGCTTCGGCCTCGGCGCCGCCATGGCCGAAGATATCGGTGCGGCCGCCGCAGTGCGGGCAACTGAAAAAGCTCATGTTTTCAACCACGCCGAGGATCGGCACGCCGACCTTTTCGAACATCGCGACACCGCGCCGCGCGTCCAGCAACGCGATGTCCTGCGGCGTAGAGACGATGACGGCGCCGCGGAGGTCGACGCGCTGGCTCAGCGTGAGCTGGGCGTCGCCGGTGCCGGGCGGCATGTCCACCACCATCACATCGAGCGCGCCCCAGTCGGTCTGGCCGAGAATTTGGGTCAGCGCGCCCATGACCATCGGGCCGCGCCAGACCATCGCCTGGTCCTCCGGCACCAGGAAGCCGATGGACATGCAGCGCAGGCCGAATGCCTCGATCGGGATCATGATTTTGTCGCGCAGCGCCGGCTTGCGCTGCACGCCGAGCATGCGCGGCAGGCTGGGGCCGTGGATGTCGGCGTCGATCAGGCCGACGCGGCGGCCGGTTTGCGCCAGTGCCACGGCCAGATTGACGGCGACGGTGGATTTGCCGACGCCCCCCTTGCCCGACGCCACCGCCACCACGGCGCCCACATCGCGCAGGAATTTTTCCTGCGCCGCCGGGCCGGCCGGGGCCGGCGCAGCCTGTTTGTGCGACGTCAGCACCACGGCGGCCTGATGCACGCCGGGGCTGGCGCGCAAGGCTGCCTCCAGCTGATGGCCGGCGGCTTCCATGGCGGCGAGCTGGGCGCGGTCGGTACGCAGGGCGACGTGGACGGCGCCATCGGTGACGGAGATACTGTCCACCAGTGACGCGGCTACCAGGTCTCGCCCGTCGGGGCCGCGCACCTGGCGGAGCAGCCGCATGACGCCGGCTTCGTCCATCGCTTTGCAAACCTTTTCCGGCCGGCCCATGATGGGCGGCTCGATCCCATATGGCGCGCGCCGGTGGATCACGCCACGCCGCGCCGAAACCCAGGCTCTCGCACAAAATGCCCTCCGATCATGATCCCTGGACACCCGGCGGCAACGGTTCCGGCCGGCCGCCAACCGGGCCGCGCCTGCCGAATGCCGGGCCGCCCTGGGGTGGCCCGCCACGCCGGCTGCCGCCGCCGGACCTGGGGCATCTGGCGGACCGGGCGCGCGGGCTGCTGCACCGTGTTTTGCAAAGCGGGCCGCGCGCGCTGTCGCTGGCGGCGCTGGGTGCCGCGGCGATCTGGCTCGCGACCGGGTTCTTTCGCGTGCAGCCGGATGAGCAGGGGCTGGTGCTGCGGTTCGGCGCCTATACGCGCAGCGCGCCGCCGGGGCTGAATTATTGCGTGCCGTGGCCGGTGGAATCCGTGCTGCTGCTGCCGGTGACGCGGATCAATCGGGTGGAAATCGGGTTTCGCAGCCTGAATGACGAGGACCAGCCGGTGCCACGCGCGCCGGACGGGCGCGGGACCGCGGAATCCGATCAGCCGGAGCGCGATCTGCGCGAGGAAAGCCTGATGCTGACCGGCGACGAGAATATCGTCGATATCAATGCATCGGTGTTCTGGCGGATCAGCAACGCGTCTGCCTACGCGTTCAATACGCGCAATCCGGCTTATACGGTGAAATCCGCCGCGGAGAGCGTGCTGCGCCAGGTGGTGGGGCACACGAACATCCAGTCCGCCTTGACCGAGGGGCGCGCCGCGATCGAGCAGGCGGTGACGGCGGGGACGCAGAAGATCCTGAACGAATACGGCACCGGCGTGGAGATTACGCAGGTGCAGTTGCAGAAGGTGGATCCGCCGGCCGAGGTGATCGAGAGTTTCCGCGACGTGCAGCGCGCCAATACCGACGCCGACCGGGCGCGCAACGAGGCGCAGGCCTATGCCAACGATATCGTGCCGCGGGCGCGCGGCGACGCGGCGGCGGTGGTGGCGCAGGCGGAGGGCCAGAAGGCCGCCGGCATTGCCGCCGCCAATGGTGACGCGCAACGTTTTCTCAGCGTGTATGCCGCCTATGCGCTGGCCAAGGACGTGACGTTGAAACGGTTGTATATCGAGACAATGCAGGAATTGCTGGCCCACGCCGAGGTGACCGTGGTGGATGACCGGTTGCGCAATCTGTTGCCGGTGTTGCCGCTGAATGGCGCGCGTGCGCCGGCCGGAGGCACGCCATGAACCGGATTGTCCTGGCGGTGCTGGTCACGGCCGTTTTCGTCATGGTTGCGGTGCAGATGTCGTTCTACGAAGTGGCGCAGACCGACATGGTGCTGATCACGCAACTGGGCGATCCGTTGCAGGTGGTCTCCGAGCCGGGGCTGCATGCCAAGCTGCCGCTGTTGCAGAACGCGATCGTGTTCGACCGGCGGCTGCTGGATTTCGAATCGTCGCCCGAAGAGGTGATCCTGGGCGACCAGCGGCGGCTGATCGTGGATTCGTTTGCGCGGTATCGGATTACCAATCCGCTGCAATATTACCAGGCGGTGGGGCCTTCCGAGGATGCGATCCATGCGCGACTCGATTCGGTGGTGACATCGAGCCTGCGACGCGTGTTGGGCAATGAGTCGTTGCTGGATGTGCTGTCGGCGCAACGTGCGCGGATCATGGCTTCGATCCAGAAGCAGGTGAACACGGAAATGACCGGGTTCGGCGTGGATGTGATCGATGTGCGGCTGCGGCGTGCGGACCTGCCGGCGGAAAATACGCAGGCGATTTTGCAGCGCATGCAATCCGAGCGGGACCGGGTTGCGCGGCAAGCGCGGGCGGAGGGTGCGGAGGCGGCGGCGAAAATTCGTGCCGATGCGGACCGGCAGCGGACGATTATTCTGGCCGATGCGGGGGCGACGGCGAATACACGGCGCGGCGAGGGCGAGGCGCAGGCGATTGCGATTTACGCCAACGCGTTCGGACGTGATCCGGGGTTTTTCGCCACGTGGCGGACGTTGCAGGCGTATCGGGAGGCGTTTGCCGGCGGGCATAGTAAGCTGATTTTGTCGCCGGATAATGATTTTCTGCGGTTGTTGCAGGGGGCGGAGAGGAAGTAAGGAAGAACTTCTTTTTTGAAAAAAAGAAGCAAAAAACTTTTGCTAAAGGCTGGCAACCCAATTCGACCAACCCAATTCGACATGGGCCGCGTATGCCACGTCGCAAAAGTTTTTTGGTTCTTTCTTTCAAAAAAGAACATTCTTCCTTCGTTTCTCACTTCGGTCCGTAAAGCGGCGTGAATTGCTGGTTCTTCACCGGATTGCCAGCCTTGCAGACATAACTGGTTT
>Ga0116228_10002074_pt1 | contig 17151 bp, 12 predicted proteins | sample S1TSphfallax_2_FD_89694 | JGI IMG/M metagenome (GOLD analysis project Ga0116228, IMG submission 89694) | Host-associated microbial communities from peat moss isolated from Minnesota, USA - S1T2_Fc - Sphagnum fallax MG | ecosystem: Host-associated > Plants > Peat moss > Unclassified | place... | reverse complement strand
TATAATAACCACCAATAGAATAACCATTAATAGTCACCAGTATAATAACCACCAATAGAATAACCATTAATAGTCACCAGTATAATAACCACCAATAGCCACCAATAGCCACCAATAGAATAACCATCAATAATCACCAATATAATAACCACCAATAACCACCAATAAAATATATAGGCACCATTCATTTGGGGGTTGACTAGTTTCACCATGGTAAAAATGTCCAAATTCACTCAAAATCTAATGAAACCTATAATGAATTAAGACACATTTTGGTGTAGTGGGTGAAGCTAGTGGGATTAAATGATTCATGTTAGTGAATGGTTAAGGGGTAATCCACCCAATCATCTAGGAAATTTATAGGAAGGGATTAGGATAAGGGCCCTATTTTTTAGGTGTCAATGTGGGCCTTATGTGGTTTTGTGAAGAAGAAAGATTAAAGGAAGTGTTAATGGACTTTTAAAGGATATTGGAGATTCTAGGGAATTGGAGAAAAAAAATGGAAGACTCATGGCAAAAGGAGGAATGTGTTGTATTGTGTGTGATTTTAATGGAAAGATGGTTGAAGGACTTGATGTTTTGGTTATATCTTTATTTTATTAGAAAGGGTGGAAGGTAGAATTTAATTTGAATTTGCACAAATAAACTATTGCCTTCAAAAGTTACTGTTGCATTTTTCCTAGAATAGTGTAATGAGACATACCACTTGGTAACCTTTGGAGAAATAAGGTATTGGCTGCCACAAGAAGATATCAACCAATAACTAATGGTAGAAAGCAAAAGGAGAACGCTAGTAAATAGTTGTTTGCAAACTGAAAGGTACTACTACATGCGACAAAGATTAGTTGAGGAAATGCAAAGTGCTATGAATGATAAAAAGAAGGGGGGAACCTTTTGCTAGTGCTACATGCGATAAGCAAAACCATTAGAGGATCTGCAAGCATCATGGAAAGGGGACAATAGTTGTAGCAGCTATGTAAACCCTAACAAGACAATATCTAGAAGCATAAAAGGTACGACATACCATAAGAGAGTAGCCACTCTTGCATATTACTCTTTTCCCATACTGTCCTTCTCTACCTTCCTCTTCTACCTCCTTGGAATTTGGCTATTTACAAAACGATAGATTTGTCATGGACAACAGACCTTAACCTTCTTCCTTTGTTATTTGTATGATTTTTTCTTATTATGTGAGTAGTTGTAATAAAGTAAGGTAGCAGAAGGTAGTTTGGTTATGTTGAATAATAAGGTGTTGACCGCATCCCCTCAATCTTACCTTTTGGAAAACCATAATGATCAAGGGCTGCAATTTCACCCCTTAACAAATGGCTCTAGAGGTTGTTTTAACTACCATAGATATAGTAACTAATATAAAAGGTTCAACTATTTCTACACTAAAGCTATATGACAAACACCTATTGGAACATTTAATAGTTGATTAGAAGTAGAGATTCAGTTTAGTTTAATTTCATATCAAGGAATCAATGATTTTTAAACACAAGCACATAATCATAATATCATCTAGGTTTAAATCCCTAATGCAACAAAATCAAAATGAACATGTAAGGGACAACCCATTGAATCATAAGGATAAGAATCCAAAATTGTTTAAAGGTGCATGGAAATGAACATTAACCTAAGAAACTTGAAAATAATGAGTTTGATGAACTTCAAATTGATTGCAAAAGATCCTCAACCTAGTGACATCTTTTTAATTTGGAAAGATAGTAGTTTAAATTGTCCACCACGCTATCACATGTTTTGTGAAATGTTTAAACAAAGCATCTACTCATGTCGCATTTCTATGGTCTGTCTAAAAGGCATTCCCTAATGTGTCCAGGGATAAGTTTATGTTAATGGCCTTCCTTATGTTTCTCCTATTAACTCCCAAAAGCTTTGCTACTTTCCTACTACTTCCCACTAATTGAAAGGTTGCAAGTGTGCATAAAATGTCTTTGGCCATTGTGAACTAGTGCTTGTCAAGTGACCAACCAATCTAGATCACAAATTTTTAAACAATTGTTTATTGTGCTTCAACTTCTTGGTATCATGCAAATACAGTGGCATTGACCCAACAAGAATATCATGTGATACAACCTTCTCCATAATGGTCTATTACATTGTAATATCATAACCTTTTAGGAAATTTGTAATAAACATGGTAGGGTCCTTGCAGCATTTGTGGTGGACCTATGAACCTTTCTTACAACATCACTAATTAAGATAAAAGGGGTCCCATCAATGCATTGCAGAAAAGACCTATTCTCTATTTTTTGTTGTGTCTCTTATTTAGCAAACAATTAAACCTGTTGAAGCCTATTCTTTTGTTAATACTCTCCTTTATGTTCTTTTCTTCGCTCTCTACTTACAACTACTTTAAGATCCTTTTTTTCAACTTCATTATTAAATGTCTCATCTTACTCATCCTCACCAATAGACCTAGCAGATCTGGGAATTTTTTTGGTGACCTAACATTTGTCAGTTTCTACAATCTTTTTGCTAATTCACACAACTGACAATTAAAAAACTTTAATTTATTTCTACAATTCCCTGTTTCAAACAACAATGACAACAAAAAAAGACTCTAATTTCTAGTTGAAACATTACATCAAAAAAACATTTATATAGTGAACATTTGCTAAAGGTCCAATGCTTGCTTCAACCATGTTAAACATTTGACAAACAATTTCAAATCCATGGCAAGACTTTGTAATGGAAGGGTGAAAACACAATTAGGTGAATTGTTTGGACTGTCACAATTGTAATTTTTCTGGATTATAAATGAACTTAAAATGTAAAATCATATCAAACATTAAAATTTTCAATTTTTTCATTATCCATGTTCCAATAGACTTTAGTGAAAATATTATCAAAAATTATGGATGAGTTTAAAAAAAAGAATGGACTCATTGTGGACTTTTGAAATGATGACATTATGTTTGTCACACATAGAAAATGAAAAATGTGGACTCAAAAAATGTCATAATAATATTAAAATTAAAATTGAAAAATAGGCCACCATAAAATGAATACTTTAATTGTAAGATGCATTAAATTTTTTTCTATATATATATGTATCATATTTAAAAATTTAACTTGTCATGAGTTTCATCATTTTTTACAATTGATATTCCATTTCACATTGAAATCTTTAAATTTTTTTAAGAAATTTCTTGACCAATCACATGTTTAGGGGTATTTATAAGGTGTTCTATTAATGTTTGTGACCAAAACCATAGGGGATAATTATAGAATTTATAGTTTGATAATTATTTTTAATGCAATAATTGTAACTATTATAAGATGTGAACTTTTCAAAATGTCAAACATGAGGCACCTAACCATGTTTTTACTTAGAGATGGAGTTCAAGCTTGAAATGTGCATGCCTAAACCCTAATGTGAATGTGAAAATCTCAACAGGTGACAATCCATGGTGGGCTTGCTTAATAAAAGATTACAAGCAACATTAGCCATTGTTATGCAATGTAAAGCTCACCATTAACCTTAACTTTGCTTCTTTGAATGTTGCCCATTAAGACCTTGCCTTGATTCAAGTGTCATTGAGCACTACAAAAACAATCATCTACTATAAATCCTAATTTAGGATGGTATAAATTTCATCCACAAAATTTCATCTTGAAATATATGTTTTTAACAAAAAATTACTTTAATTGTTCAATGCTATGAATTTTTAATCCATGATCTTTAGCATAATCCTCTTCAATTCTATAAATATTTTCATATTTGTAGAGTTGTCCAATACATTTTTTAGACATTCAAGGTGTATTAGATATTAAGTTCATTACCTATCTCATATAACATTGTTCCATTTTTTCAAAACATATTTCCCACAAATAAAACTAAATATGCCAAAACACATCAAATTTGTCAGGAAATTTAACCTTGCTTTCCATTATAAAGGAATAAACATTTAGTCTTTAAAGAAATTGATTAAAGTATATACTTTAAGGGGTTAAAAACACATTTAAAATACTTTTACTTATTATGAAATCTAGACATAATTTTAAGATTTGGTTAATCCCATGCTCTCATAATCACAATTATATGGCTTCCTTAAAATTTTGAAAGAAAATGGTTTAATTTCACATAATATTAAAGACGTTTGAAATAGAAACACTACTAGAAAATGTGAGTGTAGTTCATTTATCCTCATTCACTAGACCAATGAATTCATTGCTTCTTCACTAGTTCCTATTCACTACAACTAGTGAATTCACTTCAATTAGTGAATTCACTTAGTGTATAGGGACACCTTTTGTTGTAATGAAAGTAGTTGTCGACTACAAGGTTCCCACTACTTTGAAATCATTTAAAAATAAGTTCATCATCTTCAAATTACATGAAAATCATGGAGGTGGAAATTCACAAGTATATAAACAATATACAAAAAATTCCATTTTATTTCAATTATTAAAATTAATGTAGTCATTTTTCAAAATCATGGACCAGATTTTAAACTAGTGACTTCACAATCCTTGGCTCATTTTAGCATGCTTAGACCATTTTGGGAATAGGTTGAGTTCCATTTATATTTATAGGGAGCTGAGATTAATATCTATGTGAAATCCGAACATGTGGTTGTTTTGAATTACTCGCTTGGGATTAGGAGACAAGATAATTTATGAAGAAGGTTTTGTAATTTGTGGTGCTCCTGCTTGGTTAGTTTCTCTAGCATTAACCATGGTATTGATAACAAATAGGAGATTTACTCAAGTGCAAACATAGAACTTTATTGAAAGGAAACTATAACATGATGTTCACAACATAAAACATAATATCAAGAACTCCTCAAGTTCTTGTCACATGAAATACACAAACTTGTGTAATGAAGAAAAGAGGAACAAACCATCAACACCAAGGTATTTAACTACAAGACCAAACCACAAATAACCAAACTAATATAAGTAAAGAAAGTAATTTAACCTTGTGAAAGTAACCTAATTACTTTCCTACTCTAGTAACTAATGAAACCTAACTAATTGAACTTGAATTTTCAATAGGTAGTGCATGTTGATGATGGAGCACATAACACCTTTTGTGATGACCATGTGGACATTCAAAAAAGGCAAATTTCAATCATCCATATCTTTCAAAACAATTACCTAAGTTATCAAGCCTCCTCACATGAATACATGGTGTTGTTTATTAGTTACAAATTGATAACATTACAAGACTAGTAATACAAGTGATAATACAACAATCCAAACCATGTAATAGTCCAAAAAATACCCAACAAGATACAAACATTTGTCATAAGGGAAAACACATAGTTCACATATAATAAACAAACAATCATTGGATTCTAACATCTACAATCATAACATTTGAAATTCAAGTATAAAACCCACACAAACTAACATCCATTCAGCCAATATGATTCAACATGAACAATCATAGGTACAAAATGTAGTTTACATCCAAATGCACTACATGTGGAAGACCTTACGTGAATTAGTAAACATCTAGCCATAATGTACTACATGTAGAGTTTTAAAAACCTTCTTGTAACATGTGTGTTTAATCCAAATGTAGTTGATACTTCACATAGATATATAGCTAATGTACTTTTGGCCACATACAACATAATAGTACATAGACCTTGCAATACAACACATGTAGTTCAAATGTAGTTTAACCAACACAGACTAAAAAAGTACATCAAGAAAAATCCTACCACACATATTAGACATATTATCTTGAATGTAGTTTAGACCTTAGATAGACTACATAGATGTACATCTTAAGAGGTCAAATTGTGAAAGGCTAAAAATGTGCAAAGACCACTGTTGCATTAAGGCACGATGAATGTTCTTTCTTTTAATCCCCAACAATCATGAAAATCTGTTGACGCCAACAAATATGTCATTAGAAGCATCCATGTTAACAATCGCGTTCAACAACACACCTTTGTGAACTAATACATTGTTGGAATGCAAACTTTTCATGAAACCTTATGATCCAAAGTTTTTTAGGAATGCCAATTATACTTTTGCTTCACGGGGCCTTAGATAATACTATGGTAAAAGTGTAACTATCATTTCATGTTGGAACACCTTTTTGACTATTTTCTGCCTTGAAGTGAAAAAAACACATTAAGTTAATTTTTTTGTGACCCACATCATGATTTTAGTTACAATCAATTGATTTTTACTATGAATTGATTATTTAATTAATAATTAATATTTGATGTCGTTATTACCTATTATTATTAGTAGGTAAATAGGTAATAAGTAGGTTGTAGGTAGATAGGAAATTAGTGAATTAGTTAGTTAAGTAGTGAGTTACTTATTTATGGAATTGGCACAATTGAAAAGAAAACTAAATTGTATGGGATAAAAAATCTAATCACAACCTAGTTGTGAATAGTTTGCAACTAGGTTACAACTAGAATTTTTATCCCATATTGTTTGACTTCCCTTTCAAATGTGTCAACTATATAACTAGATGCATTATAAACATTAAAATACACAAGATTTGCCGAATAGGATGAGCCAATAAAAAATGCTCAACCTTAATTTGGTAAAGTCTAAAAAAAAAAAAAAAACCAAATTTAAAAAAAAAAAGACTTATGGTATCTACCTACTTAAACTTACTTACCTACCTACCTACTTACCTACATATTTTAGGTTTCTTTACCTACCACCTATTTTAATTTTAGATCTTCCAAAAATCATAAATGTTGCCACATGGCACAAAACTATTTGCCCACATGTATGAATCAAAGACCTTAAAAAATGGTTGAGATTAAAATTTTGATAATAAATTTGATTTATTTAAAATCTTTGAATATGCCACATGGCAACATGACATTGGTCATTAGTGCATGATAGTCACATGTGTTATACAATCAATAAATGAAAAATATAGTCAACTTAAATATATACTTCATCCATTGTCTATGTGATGACATTATCATGACATCAACATTTGCAACTAATGTTGCATGCAATTTGTTCAATGCAACCACAAGTCATTTTAGTTGCAAATGTCATTTATGACGAAAAATTAATCATAAATTGAGGTTGAAAATATGCAAAAAATTCTAGTGTGTTCTAGGCCTAGGTTTAATAAACTTGGCCTTTTGTTGTTGTGCTGTAATGTTTGCCATTTGCACATGTATTGAACTTTCAAGCCAAACATAACCATAAGAAAACCATTACCATGATGATTCAAACCAATATTCTTTCAATAATAAAAATTCACTTCAAACAAAACAGATCCAATGCATGCATACAAAATCCCATTAGCTCAATGAGTTTATTTGCATGTGTACATAATCCCATCAACTCAATGAGTTGATTTGCATGTGTACATAATCCCATCAACTTGACAATGCATAATCAAAGTCCTACATAGTGAACAAGTTCGACAACAAGATCCAAAGAGGCGAAGGTTGGAGAATTGAACATGACAAACAACAAATGAACGATGACAAGATGTTCAACAAAAAATGTTGACATGGACTAGACAACATCCAATGTGCAATGTTGATCAAAGGGCATCAAACTAGAAAACACAAACAAACCTTTTGTTGCTACCAATATTCATTTTATGATTTTAAGAAATAATTTTCAAATTTTGGCCCAATTGGCCCAATTTGACCATGTGAATCATCCTAATTTGCCCTACATGAAAAAAGTGGTTGTGTTGCTATTAAAAAATATACAAACTAAAGAATTTTTTTTAAAAAAAATCCATTGCCAACCTTTTGCCCCCCCCCCCAAGTTTTTCAATATATGAAAAAAATTTGAATGGGTGTTCAAAAAATGAAAAATAAAAGAAAAAAAAACCCTTGTGAAATGTCACCTTGGAAATTTTAGAAAAAGTCGCCACATGGATGAACATGATTTCCTTTATAAAATTAGTCCCATGGTGTGTCCAAAAAGATGAAACTTATAAAAGACTATATTTAAAATCCCTTGCAATTAATTAAAATTCATTTTATTTAACAAATTAATTTTTAAAAAATTAAATCTTGATGTGGAGCATCCTATTTCACCCCAAACCAAAATAAAATTTGGTAGTGTGTGTTTTATAATTTTCTAAATTGACAAATAAAGATCCTAAATCCTTGTGTCACTGCCAACAACATTTCCATTATTGCAATTATTAAAAAAAATGGCCCAAAATGAAAATGGGGATCAAATTGATTCATGGAACCAATTTTTGTGGGTGCTTATATGCACCTTGGAACCTAGAATTAATCAAGGCTGGCTCTTCAATAACTCCCTTTAACTTTTCAAATCAATGTATTCATTGAAGGATTAGGGTTAAATAAAAAAGTTCAACATGTTGATTGGCTTAATTTTTATAAAAAAATAGATCAAGGGCATAAAAACAATTATATATTTAAAAAATTGTTAGTTGTGATAGTTGCATTAAATTGATGTTCAAACCAATGAACATTAGTGTGGATGGGTATGTGGCCAATTTGTGATTGGCTACAACAAACATACCTTGAATTTCCCCATGTGGGCCCTTGGATTTTGAAATAGCTAGTAACTAACACCATCTAGATTGATCAAAATGATTTGTTTAATCTAATGGCTCATATGTCAAAAAAAAGTACCACATGTAGTGGAATACAATGGAAACAATTTGGATATTTTTTATGCCCCTCATTTCACCTTTATTTACCTAACTACATGGGACAATTGGCCCATCTGTGGGCATGTTTTTTCTTTGCCAAAAGAACCAAGTTTTCCCACACTTTTTTTTCAACATTTTTTTCTTTTGGGGGGAAGTTTTTTTATCTAATTAATATCATTTCTAAACCTTAAAATTGACATGTGGAAAAAAATTCATATAATTTGGTTCTTGGATGAAAATTTTAGGAATATATTTGTGTTTTTTGAACACATAGGTACACTACATTTGTTTTTATAAATATACTTCAATTTCTCACTTTATAAAATAAAATGAAGTAATTTTCTTTCTAACCTCTTGCTTGAGTTATCTTTTAACATATTATGCAATAAAATTGTGAAAATATTTCAAGGATTGGAGGTGGGATACACTCAAACATGCACACCCCTATAAACTAGTACAATGTCACATTCCAAAGGTTGTCACTGTAATATGCTTTCCCCCTTTTCACATTTTCAAAGTGAAGCTTTGAATTATTAAAATAAATAAATATTTAACTATTAAAATACAATGCATACATGCAAGGGGGCTCTAGGAGGTTGATATGCATCAAAGTTGAACATCATCGTTAACTTGAACATTATAACCCTGTAGGAATGTTTAGTACAAGATTCACAAGAATAGGTTTGCTTACAACATCCTTATAAGGCTATCCGGACCTATACATAGACTACTCTCAACTCATTGTAGCTTAGTATGAGTGAAATGTCAAAATAGTTGTTTCAACCTTTCCCAATTTGAATCTGCACTTTGGGAAGCGTTTGGAATGGTCGTTCCTAAACAAAACTGGACTATTCACAATCAGTCAACATCCTCATGAATTCATAACATCGAACTAATTACAAGGGTTTTTTGCCATTTAATATTAGTCAAGTGGCCTGGCAATTTCAGTGGCTGTGGGTTCAGGTACTGCATAGTGTAACCTTAAGATAAAATACAATGTTGTTAATGAGTTCCTCCTTCCTCCTTGCCGTGACCATTCCACCATCATCTTCTGACCATTCCACCATCATCTTCTGGCTAATAATACATTTATCCTGAGCCTTTGGAGCACCTACCTTCATAGTATCCAGGACTGGCATGGCTTATTGAATGAAATGGTCACTGAATGGGAACCAATGGAGCAAGAAAGGATCAGGGACCAGAGTGAATGAACATCGCACCATCCATTGGAATCCTGCTCTAATTCAGTGTGAATGAACCCCAACTGTACAATGTACTCAGTACACATAAATGCTGAATAATTGCAGGCAGCATACTTGCATTTTCAGAGGCAACTCAGCTAAATGATACAAACAAGTTGAAGCATTCTGATGTTTGGATCTGGCACCTGAATGAAAATAGAGCAGCTCAAGCTTGCCAATGTTGGAATTGTAGCAGCAGACCAATAATCACACCTAAAATATAAGCACAGGCTCTTCTGTCCTGTTTGAAATTATATGCAGTTCTTGCTGCAACTCCTTGGCTCTATGCATGATGACAATCTTGATCCAAGTTTCATCATAGCATAGTGTGGTGGCATGAGAACCATGAGATATTTCAGGAACTGAACTTGAAGAAAATTGTACCCAGAATTTCAGGCCAATCAGTATCTACTCTAGAGGGTTTGGTTCACACAACCCGAGATTCAGGTTTGAAGTTTTCTTTGGGACATGGCTTGACGTTGTTGAATAAATCTAGGTTGGCCATTCACTTCAATGTTGATCTCCACCTCAATATTGTCCAAGGTCCTTGTACTCAAAGTCTGTATGTCTGCTGTCAACCTCCCTCCTCCTCTTGAGACTGTTTAAACAAAATGATTCAGCAAAAGATTGCTGCTCAACTACAAAACTGGTGAGTAGAAGAACTGAATCACGGTGCCTTCCAAGTATTCCCTATTATAAAGAACATAAAAGTGGATGTGCAGTGCACTGCTTCCATGGAAGTAAGTGCAGCCTTCTATGTTGGCTCATAGCCATGGATGCTCACTTGTTTCACTATAACAGAATATGGTTTTTCCTGGCACAGCTTACATGAATGTCAAACTATTGTGTATACCACATATATTTTCCGTTGAAAGGGATGAAACCACATAGTTTACCTCACACGTGTCATAAGCCAAGGCCTACTGCCATAGGAAAAAACCATATTCTGTTCTTGTGTTTCTACTTGCTAAAATGAGATGAAGCCACTACCCTTCAAGCTTGTTGCAGGTGGAATGAAGATATTATTGGTTTTTTTTGAGTCCTAGCCAACATCAGGACTGAGTCTTGTTCCTATTGAATTCTGGAAATGGAACAGAAACTCAGGATGAGGTTTTTGTGAATTTATTTATACACTTATCTACAGCCACCATCAGGAGCTGATGAAATCAGTGAGGAAGACGAAGCTTTGATACTCACAAGAAGCTTAAGCTTGCATGCATTGTTTTATGTCTTCGTTTCTGGTGGTTTGGCTGGAAATTGACACAGATTGGTTTCCTTCAAAGTGTGATCATTGAGTTTTATCACGCCTTGGGGCAGAGAGCACAGCAAATATATATATTTTCATATATTAGAAAAATGTCGCAAGTCCAACCAGGCCAGGGTAAGCCTGGCATTTCAAGATGGGAGTGTCTAAAAAAGAAAATGACAAAAATAAATCAGAACAAAAAGATTGTGTCTCCTTTTTGACCTTTGCTTCCTTAAGCTTACTTGATGAAAATGGAGAAACACGACAAATTTAAAATCTGTTTTTATGGGTTATCAATTCAAGTCCTACAATGAGCATACTTGCTTGGTGAAAATGGCAGACACAAGAGTCCCAAAATCTATTCGGTTTAGATTACCCTCCTAAAGATTGTGTCTCCATGGAAGGGAGTTCCAAGATTAGACACGTTGTGCTTCTGTGTCTGGCTTGGAAACGTCATTAAGGAACTAGTTGTGAGCATTTGTGGAGTCTGAAATGGTCAGTTTCGTAGGATTTCATGCCAGAAAGGCCAATGGTTTTTTTTTGCTTTCTTTTCCAAAATCACATCACGTACAAGGAGACTTTTGCTTTCATGCTTGGCTTAGATTTGGTGTTAATTCTTGTAGATATATGCTGTGGATGCTTAGCACATCTCGTTCATGATCTTACAATCGTCTCTTGCAAAAGATCATAAGGTTGTTGTTGCTAAGGTATCGAAGAAAACCGTTTTGCAGTAATGCTTAAGTCCAGCTAGCTGGATCTTTCACCGGCACACTTTTCCTGATGTGCGCGGTTCCTCGGAAAACGTAATGAAAGAGACATGCCCCACTGCGTGCCTGTCAGGGCCGTCATATCCTCTGGCAATACCCAATAATCTAGACTGTCGTATGCACGGTCTGACGATTGGACTGTCAAGAATCTCTTAAAGGCATAGACATCACGGCCTTGTTAATGAATGAGGCGAGAATTGGCAGGTGAGGATCATGCCAAGACTCATAATTAAAGTACGTCTTTTCTGGAACCGCACTATTGTGGATCAGTTCCATTATACAGCGCTAACCCCATTCGGAAGCCGCTTATGCACTATTTGTTGTTAGCCATCACACCTCGTTGTTTGTCATAATCGCGCCCCGTTGAGTAAAGCAAGCGTTTTGCATTGTGTGTGAGAGAGAGATCAAGCGAGATGCCACAGATTCAGTACTCCGAGAAGTATTTCGATGACACGTATGAGTATAGGTGCGTCATATTTCAATCCGGTTTTGCTTTGCCTGTTTAAGTGCGAATCTGAGATGGGTTATGCATCCCTCAGATGTGTTTTTTTGCGTTGCGTTCGTTGTACGGTTTTATGTCTAGATAGGAAGTCCTGAATCTGATCTGCTTTCTTATTGCATATTGGTTCCTCAGTGTACTAGATGCGGTGCATAGGTTTAGATCATCCCAGTAGACGAAGTTGCATTGGTTGAGATCTGTTGCCTGATGACGTCCGGTGATGCTTGCTGGGTGTTGATACAGACATGTGGTACTGCCTCCCGACATAGCAAAGCTGCTACCAAAGAACCGTCTGCTGTCTGAGGTGGGTTTCTATTGTCCTTCCCAGTATTGTTGTTCCTTGTCCTGTTGCTCGGGTTCATAAGAAATCATGTCAAGAGGGTCGCAGACTTGATGATCAGTCGAATCGTAACTGCATTTCAAAAGAACTCAAGAGATCTTAGGGAACCCTAAAAAAGGGACAAGATGGGCTCTGGTGTAGAGCAGGCAGAATGGCGAGCTATAGGAGTGCAGCAGTCCAGGGGATGGGTGCACTACGCAATCCATCGACCTGAGCCTCATATCATGCTCTTCCGGAGGCCCCTTAACTACCAGCAAAACCAGCAACAACCAAATGCAGCTGCCGTCCAGCCTGTGGACATGAAAGCCTGATCAACCCTTTTGTGGCTAGTCAGAGTCTTGGTCTCATTCTCTAATCTGGTCATTCTCCTCAGACAACTGGAAACCTCAAGTTGCTCTTTGTGTAGAGGTGCTTACAAGTTTGTGAGAGCTTCTGAACTTGTGTGGCATGTGCTCTTTGCTGTTGTTTTCTTATCTATTACACTCTTATCTACATTACTTGTTGGGAGCTGATGAAGGCAGTTGGGGGTGATGGCAGCTAGTCTCTGAAGCTGATGGTCTGATACTTTGTGATACTCACAACTTCACAAAGTTATGACTAGACTCTTTCTTGTCAGGTTTTGTTTTGGTTTGGCTGGAATTCGCACCATTTGTTTGGTCACTTTTATGTGTTTTTGTGGAGTTCTCTCTGCAATCACATGGATATTGTTTTCAAAGAGCAATAGAGGGAGTATGGTTGCTGCCAACCATAACCATGTGAGTGGTTATAGCAGAGCCATTCCCCAGAGGATCCATGGAACCCTGGGGTGACTTTTGATAGATAGAAGTGTTGTGAGGAGGAAGGTTTTGAGAATACCAAGACCATCTCATGTGTGCATCTACAATGTGTCCTTCCATCTGATGGGGATGATGAACTTCACCACAAGAAAAGCACATTCCAAATGCTTGTGTACTCCAATTTCTTTGTGTTTTGTTTGTGAATTCTTGTGTTTCTGTGCTTGCCATCCTGATAGTCAGTCAACTGTAACAATGCTCACCAAAGCAAGTTTCCTTTTGATGTCTTGGTGTTTTACTCTCTTGATAGATGCTCAAGCAACATGTGATAGGTGTAAGACAGATTACAGCAATCCTTTCTGTTATTGGGATCTCTCAATACTGTTAGGTCAAACTGCATACTTTCAGGGTTTTGCATTTCCTTTTAGACCTAGGTCTGACTTTGTATTGCAATTGAATGGTTTAATGTTCAATCCAACATTTTTGGGTAACCCAAAACTTGAATGTGGCAACAAGAAGCTTCCAAATGCATGTAAGGCACTCCTGTTTGGGAGTGCTTTGCAATTCAGGCTTTGATGCAAAGCATCAGGGCTCAGGGTGCAAAGAACCTTTGTTTTGGAAGACAAAATAGTTGGAAAATCTTGGAAAATCTTAATTCAAGTCCATGACTAGAAGGTAGATTGTTGGAATATAATGGCACCTACTGTGAGAAAGTAACCACTTCCTCTGCCTACTAGTATTGAATATGCAAGCTCCCAGCAAGCACCCTGCAAGCTCTACAAATCTTCTGGAATCTTTGCAAGTATGCCAGAAAATCCCTGAGCTTTGCTTGTATCAGCTTGGTTCAATTGGCACAAGATTAAATGAGAGCATTAGTCCTCAGGAGATCCTTTGCCGTGGCAAGTTCAAATCATATCATTGGAGATGCAAGAGTTGCAATTAGATGGACTGTACTTTGCTCATCCTACAATCTAACTCTTCAACAGCCCACAGAACAACAGCAAATTGAGAACTGGGTTTTAACCATTATACCCCACCTTTCCTTGGAGTTGCACATTGTACTGACTAGTGTGAGACAACTGCTTCTGACAAAGGAATTCCTTTGTTCACTTGGTACTTGGAGCACACAAAGGAGTCCACATCTGGTTGAGGTTTATCACAGATCTAGTCTCAGCACAAATCCAGAAGAGAGAGCAATGAAGCCAAAGTGTGCAGTGCAGCAGGTCCTGTGGTTCTAGACATGAAATTGAATCCATGGTATGGATGCCCTCAGTGCTGAAAAGTTGCAGGATATGTCCAGGTGGATGCCATGGACCTGCTCGGACCTGGCACAGCTTTCGTGTGAGGATCAACACAACCAACCTTACCCCTCCTATATAATTTGTATAACTTCTACACTGCAGAGAGTCTCGATAAAGACTTTGCATCTGAGTACACTTGTAGAGCAGGGCCAGCAAAATAGATGTTACAAAATCTCACCACAGGCAGGATTCTGGGCAAGCTCCAAGCAAATTGTAAAATCAAAGCTTCCTCCTTGTTCACTGCTGCCTGCAGAGGTAGCAGTTCCTTCAACAAGGCAAGTTTATTCTACAAACCCTGGATATCCATCAACAACTGAACTACATAAGCAACTCAATTTGGAGAAGTCTTTTCACATCTATTCTTTTGATCTCCCTTACCCTTCCACAAACACAAGTCCAAGCTGAGTCAAATGTATAAGGAAGATGGATAAATGGGGTGAAGAAACATGGAGAAACATAAGATGATGTACCAAATTATCGACAGGCACTTCCTGAGCAGAAACCATAAATCAGGTCAAGAAATAGACAGAGAACACAATTATTCTACGAATTTAAGACCACAACTGCATTGCAAAAAGGGATGAACCAAACCGCTAAAGGAACCATGAAGGAATGGTCCACGACAATCTTGAATTAAAGTCTGAAAAAATAGCCTCTGACCACCGCGCAGACTCAAATCCTGGGGAAGTTGTGGAAACAAGAGACACTGCTAGGAGCCGTTGGTACAGGACCGTTCAAAGAACTTAAAATTCAAAAGATGCAAAAACCTCTTACCCAAGCAAATCAAACACGCAGACGGGAAAACAATCTGAAAGAAATTCCGAAACAGGAGAGACTAGATCAGTGATACAACAATTAGGGATCTGAGAGCAGCAACTGAAGCTAGCGGAAAGGTTAAGAGGGTTACTGCAATTTCTGAAGATCGTACTGCCACATTACTTCTGCCCACTGGAGATTTGAAAGCATAGTCTCCTGCACAAACGAAGAAATGCCTGATGGGTAAGAAGGTTACAGTAGGGTTCAGTGGGAGGCAGAAGAGAGAATTGGTGGAGCGTGCCATCAACGCACGGAGGCTTTGACGACCACTCGACGCTTCCGTTGCGTCCTAATCCTTGCACCCTATTGCTGGCTGTTTCTATGCGGCCGCGGAGTTTGCCTGCTGCATGCTATTGTGTAAGTTCGTGAAAGGTTTTTTTGTCGGTTTGGTGTGATGAGCCAAGAGGCGGTGACGGAGGAGGGAGTGCGAGGACACCAGCAGCAGCGGCAACGAACCGCCTCCATTTCCTGCATCCCTAAGGTGGACGCTCTCTGGTTTTGCTACTGTAAGGCGCCCCCCACTTTCTTTTTGTCCGCTTTTGACACCCAGAGAAGTTCCTTGAACTTTTCGTCCACATCTTTGTGTCGACGGAAGGGACTTGACAAAGTGGAAAATTCTTGTTGCTTTTTCCCATAACTTGGTTGTACATTGCTGTCTCTAGCGAGATAGATCTCTCTGTCTCTTCTTTCGAAACATGTTGAGCGACAAATTGGTTTCTCGTACGATCCCCGCTGTGTTGAAGAATGCTCATAGTCATTTTTCGGGTCAACGTTGTGAATAGATCTTTTGCTGTTTACCTGTGGAAATCAAACGATTCTCTTTCCCCAGACTGCCAGTCTCCGACTCCATTCGACTCTGTCAGAGTATTCTCGCGCTCCTTGCTGAGTGCAAGAGAGATATCTGCATTCTAGGGGAGTAACCTTGAAATAGGACACTCGTGCCGACTTGTTCTGGCCATAAGTTGGTAGTGCAAGTGATTCATGCAGGAAGAATACTAACATAATTCTCCCTGGCTGAGAGGGTACTCCGCTGATCCTTTGAGGTAGAGCTTCACAGGTTTAGGCTTTCCAGCCACACTCATTGTTCAACAATTGTTGTGTATGGAATTAGAGGGCAGTCACCTCAGATCTGCTGATAGAATGTTTTCTTAGGTGTTCTATTGGTTTCAAACCTCAATTGCATCACTGTCTCCCACACTGGCCATGGGCACTTCTAAGTGGTTGCGCAATATAGAGACATGCTTTTGCCTTTGCAGCCTCAGCTGTGCTCTTTGCAAGAGAATCTCTTTTCAAGTAAGCCTGCAATCCACTTAGCTGAGATCTCACAAATAGCTTCAAAGAGCAACTAAGACATTGTTGAAGAGTTTTTTGGCAGCTCCTGTGTACCAGATGACAGAATACTATCACGAAGGAACCTTTGATAATTGTCGCCACAAATGGACAGAGCTCTTTGGTTGCATCTCTCTTAAGACTAAGCCTCAATCCCAGATCCAGGTAATATACAGGACTTCTTCAGACCACTATTATTTTGACTGTTGCTTTGTTTCATTTGTTATA
>Ga0116228_10002070_pt1 | contig 17156 bp, 13 predicted proteins | sample S1TSphfallax_2_FD_89694 | JGI IMG/M metagenome (GOLD analysis project Ga0116228, IMG submission 89694) | Host-associated microbial communities from peat moss isolated from Minnesota, USA - S1T2_Fc - Sphagnum fallax MG | ecosystem: Host-associated > Plants > Peat moss > Unclassified | place... | reverse complement strand
CCCCCCCCCCCCCCCCCGGCCCCTCCTCCCAAAATTTAAAAGGAATAAAAGCAAGGCACCTTGAGTGCACCCTTGGGCCTTCCAATGGCTGCATGAAATTTTTATTCCCAAAAGAGTTCATCACTGTTTAGAACCGGAGTGGGAAATGCGAAGGATCGGGTGAGGGGGATCAACGAGGTGCATTATGCACCGGGTTCACACTAGTTATAATAAAACACATGCAATAACTTGTAAAGACCTCACATCTTTTGAATTATCAACATTTGCACATGAGTTGAATCATTCATTTTGAATGCATTAAATCCATTACTATCTAATTGCATTTTGCACTCATCATAATTTTCAAAAATGAATGTATAAAAATTTGTTATGTTTCAAATTAATATTTGAATTAAAATCTTCATATATCCAAATTCTAAAGTCCATGTAGACTTTTATATTTTTATATTTTAATGTTCAAACTTGTACATTTACATAAATTTAAAATTATGTTTTTCCCTTAATTTGTTCATCATTGCACAAGTTTTTTTATTACAAATGTTTATGATGCCACAATAACAAAACCTCACAAAACAACCCTTAAATAATTTCTCGATTTTATCACTTGATGTATGAAAAATATAAACTTTAGTTAGATTCTTTTTAAAAAAGTTGTTTGGGTATATTATTATTTTTATTGTTACCATTATTTAGCATTTGTTTTTAGACTTGTTTTATTACAAGTTTATGTCTAAGTATTTAAAAATAAAAAAATTCAATTATTTTTTATAAAAATTAAACAGTAAAAATGATGATTTCATAATAATGAGATCAATGAATTTATTGTTCTCTGGATTTATCCAGAATCTATGGCTTCAAGCCATGTATATTTGTGTGCCCTAATTTTTTGAGATACAAAAAGACACATCTTGAACTATTAGGCATGAAAAGACATGAATTTATCCTGACCATCCCCCCCCAATGGTATCTTTCACACACCTTTGTAGACTCATACAGCTATGCCTCGATTTCCATGAAGTGCCGATTGTTGCCTTCAAAGGCAAGAGTCATCGTCCTGAATTTCTACTGGAACTGACAAAAAGAGGTGGGGAATTCTGCATTGCAATTGGTGGGTGCACTGATGTTGTATGACCTAGTCGTTGCAACCAGAGATGGGAGACTGAAGGAGGAATGGGAGGCATGGCAAAAGTCAGGAAGGCATTCTGAGATGCGAGGGATCAGGGCAATCCTGTCGGCATACAAGTATAGGGGTGGATTTACAAAAAGCTTTCGACAGTTGTTCTGTCACTATAGTCTGTGGCCAGACGGACTGTGGAAAGAGTACACAGGTGCATGCATGCCTCTCTCGGTTGTACACTTCATCTCACAATGTCAAGAGGAGGATCTATCTGTCCTATTTCACAACATGGTCCTTTGTGTTCATACTATGCAATTGGGAAATTGTGGGTGTGATTAGGCCAGAGTTAGCATGAGTAATTTTCTTTGTGATTTTGTTCCCTATCTGCATATGTTCACAATGGCGCATACCTTGTTCGCTCTACAGGTACCACAGTATGTCCTTGAGGACTACATTGAAATGGGCAAGGTTGCCGAGTGTAACATAATTTGCAGTCAATCGAGGAGAGTGTCTGCCATTGGGTTGGCTGATCATGTATCAAAGGAGCGTAGCCAAGCTGCTAGCGAGACTGTGAGTTTGTTTCATCATCGGGCTTTCTCAATTTCAATCCATGGATGTCAGTAGCTGCATGTCTTCTTATAGATCCAACTCTCCTACTGGTGCATGATCTTTTGTGGACTGCTGTCATGTGCTGCAGGCATTTGCTTCTGGGTTGCATTTCATCAAAATTAGAAATGCAGGGGATTGATTTAGATTTTTTGCAAATGGGTGTGGTGGACTATTGTGCAGAGTCTTGTGGTTTTAGATACAAGCATACTTCTGGTTCACACTGCTGTAGAGTGAGAAGCAATACTGAAGTTCTTTTGTTTGTAGGTGGGTTACTCTGTCAGATTGGGCAGCTGTTGCATTGCACCAGGCTGCTTTTTTTGTACTACGAGTATCTTACTGTGCCGCTTGTTATCAGACCTGGATTTGGTTGGTGTGACCCATGTCATAGTTGATGAGGTGCATGAACGCACCCTAGAGGGTGACCTTCTGCTTCTCCTTCTCCACTGGTTTTTGCAAAGGTAGTGCAGCAAACCCCCAGCAGTCTCATGAATGTAATGGGTCTTGAACTGTGTGAGCCCTTTTGTTTGCACAAAACTCAGCAGTCTCGTATGTTATTTTAGAGATGCCCACAAGAGGATGCAAGAATGCCAAGTTTGTACATATCTAGTGTTAGCATTCTGAGATTAACAAACCTTAGTGTGATGTTTGCTTGCACATATCTGATGGCTTCCAAGCTGCTCAACAAAGGTGAGCTGAGTTATGTTGATTGTGTTTGATGTGACTTGACAGGAGTAACAACACTCTTCATGTGATTCTGATATTGGCAACAGTGGATGCCGGTCTCTTTGCTAACTACTTCAGGCAGGGCCTAGGGTAGAGCCCTCCTGTGATGACAATTCCTGGTTTCAGGTTTCCTGTACGTGAGCTTTATCTAGAAGATGCACTAGAGTTGACAGGTTACAAAGTGGGATGCAACTCACACTATGCCACCAGAAAAGAAGCTACCCCAACAGAAGATGTCTCTCAGTCAGCTGGACTTGTCAGCCAGGGGATCTCATCACTCATGTGAGAAAGAGACGACTAGGAATCAGGGCTTGATGATCATGATGATTCTACAACTGCAACCAATGACTTGTACACCACTCAGCAATCCCTGAGTGTGGTTAATGAGAGTATCATCAACTTTGAGCTAATTGAGACATTGATTTGTTCAATTTTGCAACTGGAGTTAGAGGGGAGAGGGGAAGGCCTTGGCATCAAGTAGTGGGCAAGCCCAGAAGGCTGGTGCCATTCTTGTCTTCCTCCCTGGCATGATGGAGATTCGTAGACTGCAATCACATTTGCAATCCTCCTCTCAAATTGCAGCTTGTGGGCTTGGTGGTCTTTGGGTATTGGCATTGCATGGATCATTATCTGGTGAAGAGCAGAAACGTGTGTTTTTGAAGCCACCGTCTGGTGTCCACAAGATTGTTCTTGCCACAAACATTGCCAAAACCAGTATCACCATTGATGATGTTGTGTGAGCTCCTCTCCCTTGCACACAGACACAATAAATTGTGTCAATTTTTGCTTGTCAGTTGCCATATTCCCTCTCAGTACTACGAGTTCTCTGGCTTGTGGTCATGTGGGGAAGTTCAGTTCATAATACTGGGCTCATGAACTGCAGCTCATGAGATCAAAAAGAGGAATTTTGACTGGATGCTGGCTCACACAACAGGAGAGCGGGTGATAGCTCTACATGAATGCTTGTCCAATGCAGATTTGTTTAGTGGAAGTGTTTCTGACAGTTGTGTGTGATGTGTGTCTCTGACTACATAGGTATGTCATTGACAGCGGCCGTCACGAGGAGATGAGATATGACCATAACAGGGGTATGTCTTGCTTGGAGGACTCTTGGATTTCCAAGGCAAATGCACGGCAGAGGTGGGGGCATGAAGGAAGGGTTCACCCTGGCTGCTGCTTGCGGCTATTTAACAGAGAACAGTTCCAAAAGTTGGACGAACAACAACTCCCAGAAATGCTTTGGGTTTCTTTGGAGGGTTTGTGTCTCAGGGTGAGCCACTTGCCAACCTGTGGAGTGCCTTTTTCCCAATTCCCATTACCACTAATCCTCTTGCAATATTTTTGCATGGTTGGAGGGCTCTTTTCTTGTTCAGAAATGCAACTTTCTTGAAGAAGTGTTGTGGATTTGGTCTATGTTGGTCTCAGTCTGGTTCAGACAGCACAGTTAGTGCTCGATCACAAGAGGGAGGTCAAAGTCAGAAGTGATGCTCATCCTCTTGTTGTTGGATGTTGATGGTAGGTGAAATTCCTTCTTCCTGGGAAAGTGGAAACAGTGGTCTTTCAGATGCTGACACCACCCTCCATTGATGCTGTAAGAACAGCCCTCAAGAGTTTGGAAGACTTGAATGTGATTGATAAGGCAAAGACACTCACCCCCTTAGGCCTGCACTTGGCTAGGATGCCTGTTGATGCACAGGTGGGCAAGTTGTTGATCTTTGCTTGCATGCTCAAGTATCTGGATCCTATCCTTACTATAGCTGCCTCGCTAAGTGCACGATCGCCTTTGTCTCACCGATGGAAAGATGCGAGGAAGCTGCTGGGGCTTGGCTGAAATTTGCTGGTAATAGCAAGCGTGACCACATGGTTGTGGTGGTTGCACCAATGGATGGTTGAATGCAAGACAAGATGGGTGGGATGCAGAAAGCAATTATCTCTCAGGGAACTTCTTGTTGAGGGAGGTGCAAATTCTGGCAGACCTTGGTTTTGTGCCAGGATTTGAAGACAGAGAGCATGGAAAGGGTCAACGTGTAGAAGATTCTCTTAGAACAAATGCAAACAGTGTTCGGGTTGTAAAAGCTTTGATCTGTGCAGGCTTCTATCCCAACATTGTGTGTGTTCATTTCAATAGGATGTTGGAGCTATGAGAATTGAGTTGCCCCCTGCCCTGTAGTGTGCAATCATCATAGAGAGCTTGTTCATATTGGAGTAGAAATGCGGCATCCATCAACTATGGCTCTGCAACTGCTGTCAAAAGATCCAAGGCATCTTGTGTAATGATGTCCTCTGGTTTTGGCAATGATGCAATCTCATTAACCATGAAGAGCTAGATGAGTCAAGAGAGAAATGTGAGGAAAAATTCATGAACAGTTTGGAGTCTAAGAGTAGATCCAATGCACATTTTTTGGAGCCAGGAAGTCATGGAGCTAGGTCCTTTACGATATCACTCTTTGAATGGGATCATAGTCATCATCACTGATTGAAGTCTCTGAGCCTGCCTGTGGTGTGATGCTTGTGGTGCAGAGTCAATCATGGACAGAACCTTTGAGGTTTTTACTTCGAAAGGAGCTAACCATTACAGATGTGGTAGAGCTCAGAAGAACCATGCTCCTAAAGGTCAATCCATTTCTTTCTGTTTTCCTACTTTGGCTTGCATGCATCTAGATGGTATATTTGCACTCAACAAAAAAAATTTACCCATGGATCCTCCCATAAATCCTTTCTGCATGTAGGCATTGTGCTCAAGATTGTCCTTATTAGTCAAGATATGTTGTGCCACATCCTACATCAAGGGCAGCAAACTCCTTTCATTTCTTTGTTATCATACTCATGAAGAACAGAATGGTCCATCCATTACCTAGGGTAAAGTGGGGAACAACAATTCAGAAGAACTTGCAACCTTTTTTTATTGTCAACTTTTATGTCCTCAACTCTTCTGTCCTGTGTTGAATTCACAGAAAGATGCAGAAAGCAAGCTCCCATAGCTAGATGCTAAGGAAGGCCAATTTCTTCAAATGGAGGACTACAACTCTAACAGACACTGGAGTTTATGATTCAAATATATATTCCACCAGCATCAATTGTTGGTTTTGTCTTGAGTTTTGTCTGACACCAGCTTCCTTCCCTCCAGTGAATATAACAAAGGTTGAACTATCTTTGCTCAAAAGTTTGGGTCAGTTCCTTTCCAAGTGAATTGATTACTATCCAATTTCAGTTTCTTGACAATCAAACAAAACCCATTTGCACTGTGATTTTGTCTATGAAGACCATTTGTGGAAGCTTGCAAGGGTGATGAGTAATGAAAAATGGTGTTGGCATGTTATCCTCTGTGACAATAGATGATGCCCAAATAACAAGAGTTGAATGTACATGTGTTGGGGAGCACATGTATGAAGTTCAAACCCAACACTCAGAAACCTTGTGAGTAATATTCACAAGTTTATGTACCACACTCATTCTTATTTGTCTATTTTGGTTTGTCTGGACCTGACATAAATGGTTATACCTTTGAAGTGTGTTTGTGAAGTGTTTCCAATATGTCAATGTCTGGCCTGACTAGACCCATATTCACCCCACTTGATACATAGTATTTCTTCCTGCAGAGTTGGATGGAAGTTATCTCAAGATTTATTATAGTCTCCTTGTTCCTGTTGTTTTTGTTTATAGGGGAATTTATCAAATGAATTGAAAAAAAAAGATATACAAAGATGTTGAGGAAAAACTTGTAAGTTATATATGTTGGAAGACTTCTTATTTCCATGGATGCTTTTGATTAGCACATTTGGGTGTCTCTACAAATGCATAGCATTTTGAATTCTTTGAGAATTGCAGGTTATATGTGGTCAGAAATCCACACCATCCTTTTTGCAAAATGACTCCATGAATGATACAACCATTATGCCAAGTTGCATTAGTAAGTATACTAACAGGTATTCTATCAAAGGAGTTTGCTCTCATGCTGCAGCCACAACTTTCACACCAACAATTCCCACCCCTTCTTCATCTACACTGGTAATTATATATAGTATTGTCTTTCTCGGCAGCACAAAGCTTGCTTCTTCAATTCCAGGTCATATACTAGTTGAGGTGTGAAATGTCAAACCACTTAAGCATCATGTGCAGTTGTGATTATGAATAGACAACTGCAACAACATCCCCATGTCCTTTTGTGCGAAAGACATGCTTGATTATTTGTGGGATTTGACTCAGTATCAGAGCGTGGTAAAGATTGAGAGCATTAGCAGATCTTGTCATTGGATGGATAACTCTGTTTTCCAAACATCATTGTATGGCTCCTTGATGATGGACATATGCGTCCGCCAAGACGTTGGGGCTGCAAAGCATCTAGCTTAATGGGGCCAGTTTCATCACTGGTTTCTGAGGTGAAGAACGAAGATATTCTTGGCTGGAAAACAAAGGGAACTCTTGCAATAGTGGCGAAGGAAGCATAATTAATGATGCAATAGGCAGCCCACCCAAGAATGGATATGGAAACAGTAGTAGTGGTAAAGATAAGTTTTTACCACTATCTACTTCAATAAAACCCACCAATCCCACACATCTTGACACCAAACCCTTGAATTATGACCTCATGTTGGTGCCAAAAATCCAAGGGGGCCAGATTGCTTTAGTAGTGGTGGGCAATAATCTAGTAGAGGTTGTTGACACTAATCCTTCTCTAGGTTATTTGCTTCAGCTAGAGAATACAGGTTTTGATTGGAGGAAACTCTTTGACCCTCCCGCACTTGAGCTCCTTGGCTTCAAGATTGAGGAGAGTTGGGGAGATACTATGCAGATCTTAAGATGTTTTAACATTTCTTCATCTAGCACTTTTGTACAAAATTGCTAATGTCTGAAAGTTCTTATAAAATCGATCAAATTGTTTATTGGTTCCCAATTTCCCAAGTCTGTAAGGAGTTGGTATAAAATCCCTCTCTGCTCTTTTCTAGGAGGGACATTCATGGATATAAGATGTTGAAATATGAATGCTTTAAGAGCATGTGAAGTTATTCTTTCTACTTGCATATTTTGGGTCATGCCAAATAAGGTTCAACAACCAAAGAGTGAGTTTTGCAACTAGGGTTCACAAAGGCACTAGAGATCAGGACTGCAAAACATCCAGATTCCAATGAAACAAGTCCAGGAAGGAACATGTTTTGCCTTACCACATGGGATGGGCAAGTTTGTTGTTGATTGATGATCCAACCATCTACTGATTGGTTACTGTGGTCCACAAAAAAAATCAATCTTGGAAGGGCACAGACTTACTTGTGGATGTTTCTCAAATTTCCTTTGAATGAAGTCTATTTTATCATCTGGAGACAATTGAAAACTTTCTATACCTGAACCCTTCAAGAGTTTTGTTCTTTGCAACAAATCAATTTTGACTATCTCCATGAATCTAGAGTTGCCAATAAGATCTTATAGATTTATGCCAACATTGTAGTTGCATACTCATCAATTTTGTTAATTTCAGTGTAGTCCAAGGGAACAAAATCAAAGGACTTTGATTTGTGGTTACCTTGGAAGATCAAAGGTAGGTTAGTCCCACCACTTACACATAATTGTGGATTTCTTTGTTGGCTCTGCCTATTTTAGAGAGAGATTATGGAACAATGCAGTTGTCACCTTGAGGAATATTCACCAAGTGTTATTATGATTGACAAATGTTCATGTGGTGTTGATATAAACTATGAGTTCATCTTAACTTCATGGAACATTTCTTATTTTAATTGTTGCTAGCTTGAACCTACCATAAGGGAGAGAGACATCATGCGATTAGCCTCTTATTTGTATGAGGAATGGATTTTGAAAATGAAGTTGACATCTTTCTATTCATGAAGGTTTTGTTTTGTTTGTCACATTGAGATCTCCCATGATGCCCATCACTATGCAAGTGGTAGTGTTGGAAAGCCTTGGATGAGTTGGGAGGGGTGCACTAAGGTGGTTTTGTAATGTCCTAATGTTGATGAGTAGGGGGTGTACCAAGGTGGTTTTGTAATGTTTAGACCCATGAAAAATGCCCAAACTAATAACAATGTTTCCAAATGAAAATCTCTCGCTCCCATGAGCCAAAAGCAACAATAGCCTAATTTCTACTCTTGCATTGGACTTTTTTTTACACAAGTGTATGGGATGATGATGACTCTATATTTGTCTTTATCTCACATTGTAGATTTTTCTTTTGAGTACATCCCAATGTTGTGATTTTTGTGGTTTGAGTCTTCAACCACATGTAAATGGGATGACTATTTTCAATATGCAAGCATTGATGTTGTGGAACTTCAATCTCATGTATGTTACGTATATTCTAAAAACCCTTTGTTGTTTGTAGTCCACTAACCCTCTTTAGCTTCTAAACAAAAACTTTATTTCTAATTGTTTAGATTTGGCTTTGGAGTGATGGAGATGGTTGTTGTTGACTATAGATGATCATCAATTCCCATGTACTTTTGTTTTATGTCATTCACAAGATAAGATTTTACTAGTTTTGTGATTTTTCCTGGTTTGTGACGATGCATGGTGTTTACACTGACAATGGCTCAATCTTCCTACAATCTACTAGGTTTGGTCATCCTTCCAAACAACCTTCCAATCCATGTACCCTCCTGGGATGGTTTGACCTACAATTGGAGTTGATGATCAATTTCATGGTCCTCAAGCATACTAGTACCCAAATCACATGTATTAGTAACATCCTATGTCTCCAACTAATCAATATTTTGCCTTCACCTCCAACAATTGAAGGGGTAGGGGAACTTCCAACACCGAGAGGAATAGGGGAATCAAACCCTCCTATATGAGTCATTAGGTCAACCAGACTATTTACAAACAAGAATGTTGGCAGTCCAAGGCTTGATTCCTTATAATTCTTGACACTACAACAAAAGGTGTCCATGTACGCCAAATGATTTCACTGGATTTTGAGTGAACTCATTGGTCTAATGAATAGGGACTAATGAATTGCACCCACATTTTGTAGTAAAAAAAAGTAACCAAAATTTAAAAATTCACATGCCCAATGTGCAAATCATGACAACCATTATGTTATGGAATGTGTTAGATACAAATTTTATACCACCAAATTGTTGTATGCGAGGAAGTTTTGGCTCACCTTATCAAGTCCACCCCAACCAGAGAGGCAAGAAAACTAGGCAAGATGATCTCTAATCCTTATTGGGCACATTTCGTAATACAAATTAAGGATCTTTGAGTTGAAGTTTAATATTTAGTGGATTAAGCCACTATTAGGCCTTAAAGATGGAGTTCACTTGTTAAAAGAAGGTATGAGTGTACCCTCATTTCTACACTATGGTTTGTTTCCTTTGGGCCATTATTAATTATGATCATATATTTTTGTCCAATATTGCTAATGCTTATTCAAGTGCATTCAAATGTTGAATAATTATTTTATCTTGATGTGTTAAATTTATTGATTCCTCATGTAAGTTGATTTTTTTTTGCATGTATTATTACAAACATTAAATTTTTATTGTGTATTTTCACACAACCTTTTAGTGGGCAAGTGAGTACCATTTTAATTTATTTTTGGGGTTGCAAAATGAAATTTGTTATTAGGTTATTGATACCAAAAAACTAGCATTTGGGTTTGTAATAATACTAATAAAATTTCAAAAATCACAATGTTTTTAAAATTGATTGCATGATTGAGTATTACAAGTTAGATTAATCAATTGATAAATGAATTTTATTTACTACTGATGAATAAAATTTAAACACACTATTGCCTATGTTTTCCCATTCACTTGAATACGATGTTGCTTGTTGTTTTTCTCTTAATAGGTTATTGATCAAATTTTTCCATTGTGTGTCTTTTGTTCATATGGAAACAAGTTGTTGATTGCCATATTATGCAATAAAACCTATTTTGAAATATGATATAATGATGTTATTGAAAATTGTTATAAGTCGCCAAAATTTTGAAATAATAATTTGTTACAATACGATAATTTATTATAATGTTTGTTTTAATATGTTACATTGCCCATAATATGTAATTAAATTGACTCTTAAAATATGGTAAAATTCAAAGGCTTTATATGAATTATGAATGGGAAAAATAAAATAAAAATCGCACATTACATTATGAATGGAAAATAAATAGATTAAAAAGTTCCAAAAATAGGTCATGAAGTAAACATAATTCTGAAAAACGAATATTAGTTCTTTTTTTGTAGCTATAAATTATTGCAAAAATAATGAATTATGTAAAATCAAGTAAAGTAAATGAAGGTGAATAATCAATTGATCATACTAAATATTGAGTGGTAGTATTGTAATTTTGTTTAAAAGAAAATATACTAAATTTTTTACTTTTCTACAACTTAATTTAAATGTTAAAACTGAATTTTTTATTAAATAGATTATGATTATTTTTGTATCCTCTAGGTGGCCATTAAAATCTAGCAAGCTAGATTTTGAATTAGAGGTACATTGATATGAATTAATAAAAAATATTCAGCTAACCCAAGATAGACTTTTTTTCTGAAGTTTTACAAATATTGTTATGTGGTGCTCATTATTTTTTTTAAATCATGGAAATGGCCAAAAGGCACCACAAGTTTTGGAAAGGATTTTTTTTTACAAATAACCTTTTTGGAAAAACATTTGCCAAAAGACAACCATAAAATTTAGACCGAAATTTCATTGAATCTATTGAACAAATTCCCATTGTCCTTGCCTTTGCTCTCTCAATTGACAAACGCCAAGGGCTGACCTTTTCGAAAGCTATTTTTGGATTGCTCTTACATCCATTCTAATGAAACCCAAAGAAAAATGACACGTTATGTGTAGCTCTATCATGAGTTAAATGTTTGGTAGACTTGCAAGTTCTTGAACCCCTTTCCCATAATATTGTTTTAAAATATTTCCAATTACTAAGAAATGTTCACGTTGCAAAGAGGCACACATTTATGAACTTTAAAGCACATTACTTGATGCACAAATTCACATCATGCATTGTGGGAAAATAACCAAATTTTTTTAATATGAATTATTTATAACAACCAAACAGTTAATAGAATTTGAATTTGCAAATACATATATACTTGTGCATAACTTATGAACTTTGACAAGTGATCCCCATAGTTAGGGAAAAAAAAATTTGATGTAACTTTCACATAAAAATTTAAGATACCTAGGTTAATAGCCTCCTAAAATATGACTATCCTAGCTACCTAAGTTAACCTACTTTATAGGTGATTACCTTAAATTAACATAGGTAGTTTTTTGTAAGCCTAGCTACTTAGGTGCCCGTTGGTAATTCAATCTATATTTTCTCATCCTAAGCTATGCAATTAGGTAATCATATAATGTCATAAATGACTACCAACCCAATCATGGATATAGTCATGGATTAAGATTTATTAACATTATGTGAATACGAATTTATTCACCATCATTGTACTAGTTGCATTTTACAATTATGAAAAATTTTGAAAAAGAAAAAAATTGTTTGTTATACATGTTACATCATGCATTGCACATTGCACCATATACAAGATTATTTAATAATACACTACCTAATCTATCATTTATTTTAATTTAAAAAAATATCAAATGAGGATAAAATGAAAATTAAAGCATTACTTTAAATTGTGAGATTCTTGAATTGACATTAAATTACATTTGATTAATCCAAAGCTTTTTTCCCCAATCATGGGGTTCTAGTTATTATTATTATCAATTTTCTAGTGTTGTCCAAATGATGATCATTGATTTTTAAAAAATTAATTATCTTTTGGCTATAAACAATGTATATTATATGATTGTTTAACCCATTGTTTCTCACCTTATTATTACCTTATTTTTCTCAATATACACATATTTAAACCAACATATATTAATTATATGTTTTTAAAAATTATTACATTATATATCTATATATATATAAAGAATGAATCCCCCTTTTTTAAAAAAATGAAATTTCATTATTTTCCAAGTTTTCCCCAAAACAAACCACCAACTTGCAAAAACTTGCCATCGAAGATAAAACAAAAAATATTGTTGACTAAAGGGTAGGGGAGGGCAATCCAACTATTTAATTCCAAAATATCACAAAATTATGTTTCTATTGTTTCTATAAAGGTAAAATGTATTGCTACATAGTTTTTTAAATAATATAAATAATGTGTTGTGATTTTCTTTGAAAGTTGTGTAATTAATCATTTTTATTAATCTATAATTAATGTTGTTGAAGAAATATAATGTTGAGAAAAAATGGTTATATTGATTATTTAATTAATTTAAAATTCATATTTTCTCAAAGTAATATTGAAGGATTTAAACAATTTTGCAACTCCATAACTTTTCTATATGCAAATATGGGTAAAATTACTTATGGGGGATAACAATTCAAATATCACAATTTATTTATTTTTAATTTTTAAAAAATCTTATTGAAGAAAAAAAAAACTTACAATTCTTTAAAATTTGAACGTATATTTTACACAATAAAAATATTTTTGTTAAAGATTTAATGAATTTACACTTTTGAATTCACATTGAATTCAATCCCATTTATGAATATTGTAGATGAATTTACACAAAAAGAAAAATTGTAATCTTTTCATATTCATAACATGTTTTTTTTATAAAATTTAAACCCTTTTTATTGAATAATTATAAATTATAATTATTTTTCATGAATAGATTATTAAATAAATTTCAAGCTCATGTTTTCATTTGTAGCATTTGAATAAATTTTGAAAAAGAAAATGTATGTTCAAGTTTGAATTTTTAAAATAGTTTCATGTCGAAACTAATAAACTTTAAATTTTTCTTTTTATCTTATCAAAGACTTGAAGTGGTTTGGTGGTGAAGACCTTGGCGCATTTCCATGAAATTTGGGGTTCAAACCTTAATGAATGTGTGCGTTTATGTACATAATGTTTATATACATTGATGTATCATGTATAAGTATGATATATGAAACATGTATGATGGTGTAGTGAATATCTTCAAAATATATAATTTCTAATATATATATATATATAATCATGGCATGTTATGAAAGATTTAGAATCCATGACCAATAAATAATTTTTTTTTTAAGTTAATTTTTTAAAGAATGTGTTACATGATGATGTGGCATGTCAATCCATGTCATATTACCTTGGGACCTCATAATATCCATGTCAAAAAAATTTACTTACAAATTACTTAATACAACATGTCACTACCCAAAACAACTAAAAACTATTTCACTAAATATATCCTAATCAATTGGTCCTTATGGAAGTTGGATATTAGTGAATTTTGTCCCATTTCACAAAAAACATAGTGGATTTGGGTAGTGGAAAAACCCAAGATTTCTTCTTGTGGTCGTAAGTAAATAAGTTGTAGGTAAATAGGAAGTTATTGAATTAGTGAATTAACTAGTTAATGAGTGAGTTATTTACTTATGGAATTGACACACTTGAAAGGGAAGCTAAACAATATGGGATAAAGAACTAGTCACAATGATTTTTATCCCATATTGTTTGGCTTTCCTTTCAAGCGGGTCAACTATATAAGTAGATGTATTTTAAACATTAAAATACACAAGATTTGCTAAATGGGATGAGCCAACTAAAGAAAATTAACATTAATTTGGTTAAATCCAAAATAAATTAAAATATTTTTTTAAATGTGTTAATTAAAGATTACCTACCTACCTACTTACCTACCTATTTTAGACTTCCTTACCTACCCACCTATTTTATTTTAAATGTTTCAAAAATTATAAACATTGCCATGTGGCACAAAATTATTTGTCCAAGTGTATGCATCAAAAACCTTAGAAAATAAATGGTCAAAATAAAAAATTTGGTAAAAAATTTGATTTATTTAATATTTGTTGAATATGCCATGTGACAATATGACACTGGTCATTATAAATTGGTCACTAGTTGCATGATAGGTGCATGTGTTATACGGTCAACAAATGAAAAATTTATTCAACTCAAATACATACTTCATCCATTGGTTATGTGATGACATCATCATTTGCAAATAATGTCTTATGCACTTTGTCCAATGCAACTACAAATCATTTTAGTTAGTTGCAAATGTCATTTGCAACTAAAAATAAGTTATAAATGAAAATATGCAAATTTATTTTAGTGAATTGATTTTTATTTCTATTCATTTTTTTAACCCTATAATTTTGCACAATAGTAAACCTATAACATTAACACGTTAATATCTTTAAACTTTAATAAAACTTTCACTATGAAAAATTGTGTCCACAAATACCACATTGCCCTACAACTAGAACTCAAAAATCATTCAAATACAACTATTTTTCAACTTTGTTTTGTAAAGTGTAACTCTTATGCAATTAAACTTTATACATATGGTGATTTAGTAAATATATGTCCACATCAAAAAATATTAAGCTAGTTGTTTAATAGTTACATTGTAGTTTAAATGTATTTCGTATATGGTAATTTATATGCACCGTATGTACAAATGTAGTCAACTACATTTTGACTTTTTGATGAATTACATTGTATGTCGCAACCTTAGCCTTGGGCTCGCAACCAAGGCAAGGGCTTGCGAAGGTGCGAGCCAAGTATGAAACCTAGGAGTCACATTTCATGCTCCCGGGAATGGAAGAGAATGTGAAGGAATGAATCTTCACACTCCCAAGTGAGCTCCCACTTTGGGAGTCAAAGTCTTGATGGACTCCTAAATTTTCAAAAAGCACTTGTAGGGGTCAAAACCCATTAGATGGAGGAGTCCCTTAAATCATTGGAAAGCCCTTGGAACAAAAATGTTTAAATTGGGATTACATGACCCATTTGGACACTTAATGCATATGTTATAGCCAAATGAAGGGCCATGAATCAAAATGGCAATTTGACTCCCAACCATTAAAAGTCAGAAATTGTCACAATTTCCTTGCATGCAGGTAGCGAGCGACATACCATTGAAAAGCTCTCAACAAAGGCTACAACTTTTCTTTAAATTTCATCTCAATTGAAGGTCTGCACGCATAGTTATGGGCCTTCAAAGTTGTGGGAGTCCCAATTGTGGGAATTTCGGGACTCCCACTTGGGAGTCTTAAGACAAAATGACATTTGGGTGTTGGTCCCATGGCCAAGCACATAGTATACTATAAAGGAAAAGGTGGTGGATTCCCCCAAGTCCGAGTTGTGGTGAGTCTTGAAAGTCCGTGTTTACTCGTGGCTCGTCCATGCACCAAAATGTTACAACTACACACTAATCAACTTGTTGTTTGGTTTGTGCAAGTTTGTGTGAGTAAATGAAGTGCTTGTCAATCTTCCTAGTCCCATCTTGGAGCTCCACCACGCCCCTTTACTCTCGAAGTGTTGTGAACCAAGGAGCGCACCACAACTCCTTTTCCTTCCATTATCTTCACTTTTGGACTCGTTGTTGAATCCATCAAGGAGCTTGGGGTGCATCATGGTAGTTGTAACGTGCAACTAAATTAGGATTGTTAAAAATGAACTACACATTGAACAACCTTTTTGCAACTAAAATATAACTTTCATATGTGCAATTACGCCATGTGTTTACATTCCCACCATCCATGAGGTACAAGCTTTGTAACTGATTTTCAACTATGAAGTTTATTCATGTTGCTAGTTGGCGATTATGTTGCCATTAAGTGGCCATTATTGTACTATTGATTGCCCATTACCATGCCGTTATTGTGCCACAACTACACCACTACATGGCCACCTGGATGTCACTAGTTGGTACATATGTGTTATTACATGGCCATATTATTGGCACTATTTTATAACTAGATGGCCATTATGGTGCCACTACATGGCCACTATTAAAGTACTATTGATTTATTATCCATATAAAATGTGAATTTGTAAACCTCAAATTGAATCCCAATGCTACATAAACTATATTGAAAATATTTATGTTGGAAGTACACCAAGGTATTCAAGATTATACACCTAGAATTTTTTTTAATTACATGAACAACTACACAATCAATAATAGTCCATTCTTTTGCAAATAGTTCCTTGGCACCCGTAAGGGTTACATCTTGTGGCATATTTAATATATATTATTTTAGAATAATGATTGAATATTAAATATGAATTTATGGCTTAATTTAATTACTATGAATTAATTTAAATGATTATCATTTAAATTAAAATAATCACTTTAATTTAGACAATTTATGAAATTAAACACAATATGTATATTATATTAAACATTCAATAAGGGTGTACATTATATGGATATGTCCATATATACTTCAATGTCTTCTACTCAAACTCATATTTATTACTTAATATTTCACAATGAATTTTTAAATAATATATGAATTAGTAATTAATATGTAATGTATTAAATTACTACAAACCAATTAATTAAACTGAATAATGAACTACTTATATGAATTCATTGATCAAATCTAAATAATAATTTTTAGTTAATTCAAATAATAAAAAAGTAAATATTTAAAATCGGATAATTAATTGTATAATAACTAATTCTTTACATTTATTAATTACTAACTTATTAAATTTTATTAATTATTTCAAATAATTTATATAATAAAAATTGTTAATTTAAATGAGTAACTACTAAATTTTATTTGAATTCATATCATCAATTATTAAAATCATAATTTTGATAATTAATTATCTAAATTAACTAACTAATTAATTCTCTAAATTATATTAATTAACTCAAATAATCAATCAAGATAATTAATTAT
>Ga0116228_10002066_pt1 | contig 17158 bp, 18 predicted proteins | sample S1TSphfallax_2_FD_89694 | JGI IMG/M metagenome (GOLD analysis project Ga0116228, IMG submission 89694) | Host-associated microbial communities from peat moss isolated from Minnesota, USA - S1T2_Fc - Sphagnum fallax MG | ecosystem: Host-associated > Plants > Peat moss > Unclassified | place... | reverse complement strand
TTGAAACCCTCCCCCACTTTGCAGAAATGAACAAATATGCTGTAAAATGGACCTTGTCCATACAATTAGTTGTAGGTTGTTGTGTATGGGAGAAGGGCCTCAGTACAGGCCCTTCTGTGATTTGAGATCTGTGCCCGAGGCCAGTAGGCTGAGGGAGCAGGTCGACAATGGAGGAAGGGCCTGTATTCAGGTCCTTTTCCTAAGTAGAGCAGAGCTGGGATTTTTTCACTTTTTAGAAATAGTGAAAGGCTGGCTGGTACCTTCCACTATTTCTGTGAAGAAACCTGTCAGAAGATCCCAGTATAGCTTGGCTGATACCTTCGACTGCAGAAGATCTTGCTTGCTGAAAACAGGTTTCTTCAGGCAGGTAAGAGAGCTGAAAATACGAAGGAGAAATCTAGGCAGTGCTTTCTGTGTAAGGTAAGGACCTTGAAAGGATCATTTTGGGAATGAATGTCCAACATCAGAACTAGTAAAATTTGAAGTGGATGTAATTAATTTGAGATGGAGAAGAGACACCTTACAAATAAGGTTCCTCAGCATGTAAGGTGCCTAAAAATGATGAACTTTACATGTAAGGTGCCATCCTCTGTGGAGGCAGAAATATTACTAAAGGTGCCCTTTACATACACTACGAAAATTCTACCAGTATTTTATGTGTAGGATAATGCCTGAGGAACTCAGTGTTTGAGCAAAGGAAGAGCCGCCTAAGGAGACATAACATCTGAATCTAGCTTTCATATCTCATCATCCCCTACTTGATTTCGTCTGAATTTTTTATCAAACATTTCTAAGCATGAAGACTTCCAATGAGTGGTTCCTTGAAATCCCATTAAAGGATTAGGAGTAGATTGTACCAGATTTTTAACTATGGCTTCCAGTAGAAGTAACATGAGAATAGAAGAGGACTTTGGGTCTTAGGAATTAATTAGAAATTGTTTGAAGTTTCCACAACTTTCAATTTGTTGGCCATTTTGCCCATTATAGTGCATGCCCAGGTAAGATCTGTTGACAAAGTCAAAAAGATAACGAAAAAGCGGCATAAAAGTCCGGGAAATGGAACCTTTGAAAAGATGAGAAATGGGACCCCATGCAGCCTCCTAAGGCCTAGCAACATCTTACTTTAAAACTACAATACTCCCCAATTTTCTTTTCTTGTTTATCTTCAGAAATGCAGAGAAAGAAGACAAAGCTAAAGGAAAAGCTCGTGAGACAGAATTTAAAAAATAAAAATTTATCATTATATTCTCTTTGTGCATTTTCTTGCTTAATCTGAGTGATAGTAGACAATTTATGACCTTTGATCTCGTATCTGGCTGAGAGACAATCAGCAATGAAAAATATAAATATTTCGTTGCACCCTCATTTTTTAATGCTTTGCTTGGATGTACGGGCCCTACTTTTCCAAAGCAATCATAGTATTGTTTTTATGTTTATGATGAAGAGCAAAATGCGTTTTCAAAAAATATAAAAAAATTTGCAAATATATATTCCTTTCGACATCTACAATACTTCTTGACTTCAATACTTGCAATGGGAGAGGAACTTGGACGATGGTTCTCTTCGTGGGAAGGTAGATTTGTGCATGGGCTAAGGAAGGTGTAAGTTTTAAATATAGGTTACTTGAGAGATGGGTACTTCCACATAATACCCAGCTGTGTGTTTCTCTGAAATTCCAAAAAGGCTATGAAAGTGAGGAGGGGAGGGGGGAGAGGGGCATCAAGATTTTGGCTTGGGGTAGAAACTAATTTATTTTATGTCTTGGGATATCAGGACATGGAATATTGAATATTGACTTAGGCTTGGGGTTTGAATTAAAATATTCCATGTTTGGGATCATAGGCAGTCTGGGGTCCATTTTCACCTAGGCCCTAGGTAACCTATGATCAATTTTGTTCTAAGCCTTGGATGGCCCATGGTCATTTTGGCATGGTGGCTTAGGTCTTAAGCCACTGCGTCCAAGCTCCCAGGTAGCCTAAGGTCAGATTGCCCAAAACTGATTTTAAAAAATTTGCTCATGAATGCATAAGATTCATTCCTTCCCTACCCAAACATTCGTCCTTTGTTCTTTTTCCTTTGGGGTTGGGTGTTGGTGGGAAAGTAGTTGGGGGGGTTTTGATTTCCTACTAACTTACCTAGTGTACATGTTTACCATATTGGGCGAATCTCACCAAATTTTGAGAATCATCCAGTTCCAGTTCTCACTCTAGAGTCTTTGAGAACCAGATGGGTTTTTGAAAATTTTTTTTTTTACAAGTCACTGAGAACCAGACTACTTATCAAATATTTTTAAATTTTCATTTTGTCCAGTTCTCTGGCATATTGATTCTCACAAATAAAATAACAACCAATTGTCAAACTTGGTTCTCCCAATCTAGTCATTTAATGCAGAATGCAAGGAAGTAAGAAAGAAAGCTTCTTTTTTTAAAATTATTATTTTTAAATAATTATTCTTTCCTTTCTAAATTAAAATTCTCAATTCGAATGAAAGAGAGTTGCGTGTGTTTGGTGTGCGGGGGGGGGCTGCCGTGGGCGGAAGTCTCATGAGTGTAAGTTGCTTGCTTGGCTGCAGAGGGGAGAGGTTGCTTGGAACTAGGAACGATGAACAGTACAGACCCTCTGGGAGGGTTGAGGGAAGGGGAAGCGAGAAAATTTAATGAGGAAAAGTGTTGTAGGAATGAGGTCGGCCAGCAACGGGTGTCATTACCTATGCCACCTGCCAGGTCGTACCTGCTTATGTCGGCTCTTGTTTAGGAGACCTAAGAGTATCCCTACCTTTCAAAACTGGATCTAGGCTCCAAGAGAGAACCTATTTCGTTCTCCAAATTTTTTTTAAAAACAGATGGGAGGCGGTTTTCACGATCGGTTCTCGTGCATATGAGAACCTAATTCAATTCTCTATCCAGTTCTTACATATACAAGTCTCAACTGGTTTTCATTTCAAGAATCGAACTTAAAACCAGATCAAAATCGAGTGAGGGTTTCAAAACCGCCCAACATATTACCTACCTATGTAAGCTACTTACCCACTTACATATTTGCCTATCTAAGATACTTCCTCATTTATTAGGGTTATCTACCCACCCAGAGAGGTGGCTGCCTTACATACCTATTCACCTACTTATTGTAACTACCTAGAATAACTTGACAACAACATTGCAGTTACACCAAATTCCCACAAAGACTGGTAGTCTTAAAATAAGATCTTCAAGTCACATGTTGTAAAAATAGAGTTTTTTAAAAGTTTCAATTTTTCTTCAAAATATTAGAAACTGGGATGAAAAAGAAAGTAGAAATAAATTTGGTTACAAATAGAATCAAAAAGGAACTAAAGGATATAATTCCTTTACTTCTACATCCTCTTTGAGATCAAAGAAGATGTAGAAGTAGTTTTTGTTCCATTTATGATCAAACATGCAATTAAAGAACTTAAAAACATAAGAATAGTTTAAAATGTAAGCAAATTTGAATGGCATACTAGAGTTAATGCAATTTGAAAATGTAGAATTAAAGCAGAAAAAAGTAATTTTGAGTGGCATACTAAAGATAATGCAACTTAAAGACAATGTAAAATATATATATGTAAGTGGCATAACAAAGCTAGTGCATGACACACCCCCAGGCTCCTTAATGGACTCAAATATGAGTTCAAACGGAAAACAACGGAAGAATAAGGAGTCGGGGCACACTCCTTGGCTTGCAACATTTTTAGGGGTAAAAAGGCGTGATGGAGCTCTGGGATGGGACTAGGAAAAGTGACAAGCATCAACTACTCACATGGACTTGCACAAAACCAACACAGGTGCTTAGTGCATAGTTGGAGCACTTTTGGTGCTAGGACGAACCACGGGCAACTTGGACTCACAAAACTCACCATGGCCCAAACTTGGGGGAAGCCACCACCTTTTTTCTTATAGTATATTTTGTGCCTCTCCACCAGGCCCACATCCAAATGGCTTCTTGTCCCGGGACTCCCAAGTGGGAGTCCCAAAATTGCCAAAGTCGAGACTCCCGCCATTTTGGAGCCCCATAATTTTGTGTGCAAACCTCCAATCGAGATGAAGTTTCAAAAAAGTCGTACCCCTCATCAAGATCTTTCCAATGCTATGTGGCACGCCACCTGCACGCAAGGAAATCGGATTGATTCCTGACTTTAAGTGGTCGAAAGTCAAACTACCAATTTGACTCCCGGCCTTTCTATTGACCATAATTTGTGTTTTAGATATCCAAATGGGTGATGCAAGCCCATTTTAAACATCTATGTTTCGATAGTTTTCCAATGATATAAGGAATTCCTTGAGCCATTAGGTTTTGGCCCTTGCAATCACTCTCTGAACATTCGAGAGTTCACTTAGACTCCAACTCCCAACATGGGAGTTCATTTGGGAGTGTGAGGGTTCTTTCCCTCACACTTTTTTGCACTCCCAAGGCATGAAAATGCAACTCCCGGACTTAGTCTTGGCTCGCACCCTTGCAAGCCCTTTTCCTTGATCGTGAACCCAAAATTAGGATCGCAACATTCTCCCCCACTAGAAGAAGAGGTCAATGTCCTCATTGACACTTACAATTTATTTTCTCAATGCAATTGCTTTCATTTGGATCCTTGGCCATTGCTTGCTGACTTCTGCGGTAGGACCTTGCCTCAAGCTAACTTAGACGTCCCCAAATTTCCAACACTTTCTTGGCAAGTCCAAGGGTATCTCATAAAAAACCCTTAACCTTTGCTTTGTCAAAAGACCTAAACTAGCCTAATTGATGAAGCCCTCATTTGGGAGGCCATTATTTCAACCTTCCCTTCATGAGGAACTCAAAGCCAAGTCTAATCTTGACCTAAATTACTTGACATAACTCATTTCCCAACCTTGCGCCTTGCGATCACAACAATCAAACGTAACTAAAGGTATGTTTATCAAGGTACGAGAAGCAACGTTTAGGCTTTACAAAAACCTAAGTCCCAAGCTACACGATTATAGTACGCGAACGGGGTCATGACTTCCCGCGTTGGTTGCCACTACCAACTAACCCTTTGTGACGCACTTTAAGCATGTGCACATCCCCGCAAGCTCACCTTGCTTGCCTCCCTTTTTGGGGCCAAGGTTTCTCTTAGCCCCAAAGTGGTAGTCTGATTTTAATTTGGGCTTATGCAAGAAAGTTCCATTCGTCCATGCCATTTGACCACTCTTTTAGTCATACTCATTATGTTCATGATGCAATTTCTTGGAAGTCTTTAGCCTTTATTTCATTCACAACTTGATGAGGTACATTTGTGTAACTCCCTGCCCCACTAAAAGAAAGGTGATGTCCTCATCACATTCTATGCTTCTTTTGTTTCTTTGCCAATCTATTGTGAAATTCCTTTATGGCTTCTTGGGCATGTTCCATATCCGACTCATTCACCCAAGATGCCTCTATTGGATGGTATCCTTTCCATTTAACCAAGTACTCCCGTTCTCGCCCCCTTAGTTGCCTTAACTTGAGCATAGCTTCCATTTCAAATTCTGGTTCATTATGAATGAAGTCGGGTGGAGGCTTTGAATTATGCTCTCAATTAGGCCTTAAAGCATCACAAGAGATTGGCTTCAAAAGCGAAACATGAAATGTGGGATGAACTTTAGATTTTCAGGTAATTCTAACTTGTAAGTGTCGGGAAATTTCTTTTCCAACACTTTGAACGAACTGCATATGGGCCCAAGAACTTGTGGCTTAGGCCTTCTAGCAACCGAAATTTTTTGTGTTCAACCACATTTCGTCTCCTTCTTCGAAATTCACCTCTCATCGGAACTTGTCCACAAAATCCTTGTACCGTTTGTGCACCTTTTCAAGATTGGTCTTAGCCATCTCCCATAAGCGTTGCCTCTCTTCATTAAGTTGTGTGACCATTGGCACTTCCTCATTTGCATCACTTGGGGGTTGTCCATGTGTGGCCCAAGTTGTCGGCACAATTGGTGACTTGCCCATCACCATTTGAAAGGGGGTGGAATTCATTACCAAATGTTCCGAATTGTTGTAACAGAACTCAGCCAACTCCAAATGGTCCACCCAATCTTATTGATCTGCCGCCACATAATTCCTTAAAAATTGTTGGATAACCAAGTTCACTCTTTTAGTTTGTCCATCCGTTTGGGGTCGAAATGAAGTGCTCATCTTGAGCTTCGACCCCATGCATTTCCACAAGGCTCACCAGAACTTGCTTGTGAACTTTGGGTCTCGATCCAACACAATGTCCTTTGGGAGGCAATGATGTTTAAACATGTGTGTGAAGAACAACCTTCCCGTCTTTTGGGCGATGGCGGTTTCCTTGGTGGGAATGAAGTGTGCCATCTCGTACAATCGATTAACCACCACCATGATCGCATTAAATCCCCTTGATGGTGGCAAATTCACCATGAAATCCATGGACACACTTTCCCAAGGCCCTTTAGGAATCGGTAATGGTCGCAACAATCCTACTTGTTTCTTATTGAATGTTCGATTTTGTTAGTAAGTCAAGCAAATCTTCACATATTCCTTTACATCATCTTTCAAATTAGGCCAATAGTAGGACTTCTTGAGGAATGTTACAGTGCGTTTTGCACCACCATGGCCCACAAGTGGCCCATCATGACACTCCTTCAACAACACATCCCTAAGCCTCCCTTCTAAAACATATAAAGCTGATTTTGCTTATACCACAATAGTCCATCTCGCAAGTGGAAGTGTGATTTGATTCCTTTTTTAATGTTCTACTTTATTTCCTTGGCCAACCCATCATGGTGGCTCACTAATCAAACTTCCTTTTGAAGCTTTGTTTCCCCCACATACACCACCTTACATTGGTGTTTTTGACTTAGTGCATCGGGCACCACATTTTCCTTCCTGGGCTTATGTCAAATGTCCACATTGAACAAGGCCAATGTGTCTTGCCATCTCACTTGTTTTGATGACAACTTTGGTTGAGTGGCAAAGTATTTCAAGGTGACATTATTGGTCCACACTACCACATCTTTGGAGCTTATGTAATGGCCCCAAGTCTTGAGACAATGTATCACGGCCCACAGTTCATTTTCATGTGTTAGCCACCTTTGTTCTATCTTGCTCAACTTCTTGCTTTCAAATGCCACTGGCCTTCCATCTTACACTAAAACTCCTCCAATTGCAAAATTAGAGGCATCAGAGTGGATTTCAAAATCTTTGTCAAAGTCAGGTAACTTCAACACATGCGCTTTCATGGAAATGCCTTTCAAGGTTTCAAAGGTTTCATTACATATTTTGTCCCAATCATAGGTTCCAAATGACTTATTCAAAAGGTTGATCAAAAGCGTAACTATCTTTGCAAAGTTTTTAATGAACTTGCAATAATAGGAGGCCAATCCTAAATAAGATCTTAAGGTCGGAACCAACCTAGGTGTTTCCCAATCCAAAATTGCCTTCACCTTGTGATCATCCATCTTCAAGCCTTCTTGGGTGATCCTATGTCCAAGGAAGTCCACTTCCGTCACCCCAAATTCGCATTTCTCAAACTTGGCATACAATTTGTTTTTTCTCAACCTTTAGAACACCTTCTGGAGATGCTCCACATGCTCCTCCATAAAGTGGCTATAGACCAAAATGTCATCTATGTATACAACCACGAAGTCATCAAGCCACTTTCGAAAAATGTCATTCATGAGAGTGCACAATGTGGTGGGTGCATTGGTGAGTTCAAAAGGCATCACCAAGAATTCGTATGAGCCATACCTTGTGTGACAAGCATTTTTTTCTACATCCCCTTCTGCGTAGGACAATCCTACTAAACATTTTGACTCCCAAAAGTCAATCAAACAAGTCATCAATCCGAAATAATGGGTATCGATTCTTCACTGTCACCTTGTTGAAGGCTTTATAATCCACAAACATCCTCAATGTCCCATCCTTTTTATGAACAAAAAGGACGGGTGCCCCATATGGTAATTTGCTAGGCTTGATGTATCTTTTTGCGAGAAGTTCCTCAAGTTGAACCTTAAGTTCCTTTAACGCCTCATAATTCATTCAATATGGGGCCTTGGCGGGAGGTGCCACTCCCGGCATCACGTCGATTGCATGATCACCTTGTCTTTTCGGGGGCAGTTTATCGGGCAACTCTTTGGGCATCACATCTGGGAATTCATCCAATACTCGCTTAATGCACTTGGGAGAGCTTACCAAGTTGGTAGCTTCCTTTGGCTCAAATTCATCCAACACCCGCATCACACACAACATGCCATAACCTCCCATGCATTCCTTTTCCAACGTTCTTCCTAACATCAAGTGGATGGTCGATCCACCCACACTAGGCACTTCATGTGCATTCACCCGAATAACCCCATTCTTGGATGGGATTCTAACTAGCCTATTGTGCCTTTCTATGAACACATTGTTATGGGTGATGAATTCCATTCCCAAAATGCAATCCATCCCCCTTAAGGTGGAAACCAACAAATCCACCTTTCCTCTCCAATTAGGGAATTTTGTTTGCCATGTGGTGGGATGGGGAACCCCATCCGCAAAGTGCACCTCGATGGGTACCTTGAGCTCCTCTAATCAGAGCTCCATTCTTTCGGCACCATTTTGGGTTATGAAGTTGTGGGAAGCCCTTGTGTCCAAAAGACATAACATGTCCCGCTTAGAAACCTTCCCTTTCAAGAAAATGGGGCGATTACATTCACCTTGAACTAGGTTGGTGGTAAGGGCAATTACCTTAAAACCCCCATTCTCGATTTGGGTTTAGGGCAATCTTGGAATAATGCACCACTTCATTACAATTGAAACACGTTCCTTTGGGTTTCCCACTGCCATCCCCCTTGAGTTGGCCCCCTTTGAAAGGAAACCCTTTCTTGATGAAATTTCCTTTGGGTTTAAAACCTGAGCCTTGAAATTGTTTGGGCCTTTCCCCTTTGAAGGTATCTTGCCTTCGGCTCCATTCCCCTTCATGGCACACCTTCTTGTGAGGGAATTTGTTTTCCTTCTTGAACCCAAAATTTTCACCCCATCCCACATCCGAAAAACCTTCCATTTTCATGATGGCCTCAGATAGCAAGGCGGGCCAATTCTCCTCAAGTTTGTGCTTGGCCCAATTCGAAAGCCCCATCACAAAGTGGCACACACGGTCTAACTCATGTATATGCCGAATTTCAAGCATGAGTTCAGAATACACCTTCACATATTGGCACAAGTTGTCATTGGTGGCATTCACAAGGTCATGGAGTTTGCATCTTGAGATGTAGTCGAAATTCTTGGGAATGAATTCCAACTTGATGCATTCCTTGAAGAATTCCCATGTGTAGCCATGGGTCTTCCCTTCCTCTTGCCTCACTGTCCTCCACCATGTGAAAACATAGCCTTTTAAGTAGGATTGGGCAAGTTCCATGGCCGAATGTCGCCCAACTTTGGCGGCATGAATGTAGTCGTCCATTTTCGCAAGCCAAACATCTACAACCTTTCAATCTCGGATCCCATCAAAATTACCAGGTTTAACAGGTTGGAATCCCACACCTTTTGATGGTCCTCCTTTGATGGCCGCAACTCGGTGAAATTAGGCCTATTCATTTTGAATAGAACTTCTAATTGTTCTGGGGTGAAAAAGACTATAGTTGGTTGCTCCTCTTCACTTTCATGATCATCAAGGTTCTCTTGGTCTTCTTGTTCCTCAAAATCATTTTATTCCTCCTCCCTAGTGCCCTCGAGTGGGACATCTAAGTCTTGGGTGGGTTCTTCCACCATGGTCTCTTGGATTGACTTGCGAGTCTTCTTTGGTGACATCAGGACTTTCCAATAAGTGGATTGAGCTCTACCGGAGTTCTAATACCATTTGACGCACCCTTGGGCTCCCCAATGGACTCAAATGTGAGTCTAAATTGAAAACAGTGGAAGAGTAAGAAGTCGGGGCACGCTCCTTGGCTCGCAACACTTTTAGGGGTAAAAGGGCGTGCTGGAGCTCTAGGATAGGACTAGGACGAGAGAAAAACATCATTTACTCACACAGATTTGCACAAAACCAACATAAGGTGGTTAGTGCATAGTTGGAGCACTTTTGGTGCTAGGACGAACCACGGGCAACTCGGACTCACAAGATTCACCACAGCCCGGACTTGGGGGAAGCCATCACCTTCCCTTTTATAGTATACTCTATGCCTCTCCACGAGGCCCACATCCAGATGGCTTCTTGTCCTGGGACTCCTAAGTGGGAGTCCCGAAATTGCCAAAGTGGGGACTCCCTCAACTTTGGAGCCCCATAACTTTGTGTGCAAACCTCTGATTGAGATGAAGTCTTAAACAAATTCGTAGCCCTCATCAAGATCTTTCCAACACTATGTGGCACATTACTTGCACGCAAGAAAATCGAGTCAATTCCCGATTTTTAGTGGTTGGGAGTCAAATTGCCAATTTGACTCTTGGCCTTTCTTTTGACCATAACTTGTTTTTCAGATGTCCAAATGGGTGATGCGAGCCCATTTTAGACATCTATGTTTCAATAGCTTTCTAATGATATAAGGAACTCCTCAAGCCATTGGGTTTTGACCCTTGCAATCACTCTATGAACATTCGGGAGTTCAACAAAACTCCAACTCTCAACATGGGAGTTCACTTGGGAGTGTGAGGGTTCTTTCCCTCACACTCTTTTGCACTCCCAGGGCATGAGAGTGCGACTCCCGGACTTAGTCTTGGCCCACACCCTTGCAAGCCCTTTGCCTTGGTCATGAGCCCAAGGCTAGGGTCGCGATAGTGCAAGAATAAAACCTAATCAAAAATTCAAATTACTTTTATTATCATTGGGTTCACCAATCAACAACTTTATGTAAGTGTCATCACATTCTAGTAGTATCACAAGTTGTAGATTTCCCTTTCTTTTATCATAACACGCTTTGAAGTACATTCAACTACTTGCACATCAACAATCAATGTCATGTTACATAGAAAGGATTTGTTGAATTCTATAAAATATTTTTTTGTCATGAAAAATTGGAGAGCTATGCAATTGAACACTATTCAAATCTAACACACTTTTTAATCTTTTGGTCTTTGTATAGGAAACATTGATTTGTGCCACTTGTAGGGCCCAAATGAACACCTCTGAATGCAAAGATTGGGACCAAGAAAAATAGGGTTAAAATGATTCTACCATATCAAAAGAAGGCATTGAAACACGTACCACTATGTACTAAAGGTGGATTGTTGGCAAATTGCTTTGCAGTAGATCTCAATGTGCAAAAAAAATGACGAAATAAGGTTTCAAATCACAGTTGTGAAAACCAAGAAAACTAAAAGCCCCAACCTTCCACCTTGACAATATAAATTAATTGGGATTTGCAATTTACACCACCACTAACACAAGACAAACATCAACCCCATCTTGCCATAATTACAACACAACAATTTAACCAAGACTAATAGACTGTCATGTGCATCTAAACAAGACAAATGGATAAATCGACAAATGATGCGATGGATGAAGTGAAAAGGAGACACGTATCTTTAACTTCATTTTTAGATCATTTCAATAGTAGAATTAGAAGTAAAAAATTGGCCCCCAAGGTGTGCTAACGAAACAAGAGGACGGAACAATGATCACTTGGGTTTTGAATATGCAAAAGACGATTTATTATCACCTTTCAACAACTCGAACTAAAGGTAATTGACACTACACAAATTAGACCCATGCCATCTCACAATGGCATTTTAAGAGGTAGTTGGTGGTATTAATTCAAAAAATGTCATCCAAGTTTTTTTAAATTTCTTGTAGAAAGGTTAGAAGTTTCTAGGGCAAAAGAACTAACTAGCCAAACGTGCCATACCTTTTACTTCAACTTGGAAAACTTATACATACAACACAAATACCCTCCATCTAAAATTCAGCTAAAAAAAAGATTCAAGCAAGACAACAATCTAATGCTTGATTGTTGGCAAGGTTTATATGATGTTTATAGCACCATCCCCAAGTCTTGGGAATGGCTATTTGTTAATTGTGTTGTTAATGCTACAAGGGCAACCTTATTTGCTTTTTACATATTTAAAGGTTCAAGAATGTTGAAAGACTACATAAAGCTATGTAGATTAGAAACATGCATGGCCATGCTAAAGAAAGCTTGGATGACAACATAATGTTCAACTAATCATTAACTTTTTAAAGATCTATACAAAGGGGGGTTTCTCAAAAAAATTGTCATCTCTTAATATTAAAATGGCATGCATCACATGTCACAATAGAAACATTTGAATAAGAGCACAATTTGAGTTGGACATGGTCACCCTATGTTCCCATGCCTTCACATGTGCTCCAATAATTAGATGTCACTTGTTTCAAATTATTCAATAATGCATTTAAAAAGGAACAAGACTTTGTTATGGCAAAAAAAAATTATTTTGAACCAAACAAAGTCATATTGGTAAAATGGATGGATAAGGATTTATAATAATCCTTGAAAAAAGAAAAAAGAAAATCATGGTTTAAGATTCCAGGAATTTAAGCTTCATTTGACCATTGAATCCTATTGCTATGGTTGGAAAATTTAGTCCGAGTGAAAAGTTCATTATGAAATAAAAGAAAATCACAAAAATTACCCTTCAAATGCAACAAATGAATCTAGTGACATTGAGAATGAAGTTGCCACAAAGTTGTTGAATATTGCAAGGACTTTTCAAGCAACACCTATAGCAACTCCTACCACACTTAAATGTCATTCTTCACCAACATCTCATTACTTTGTAAAAGTGCACACAGCCTTGTTGCCCTAGCAATCAACCACGAAGATGATTAGTTGGTGGTGAATTTGAAGGATCCTAATCCTAAAATTAAATAACTTTAATATTTTAAACCAAACCTAAGGAGCTCCAACATTAACTTATTGTCATTGGCATGACTACCAACAAGGAAAACCAATGATAACGAGCCACTATTAGACTAATCCAACTCACATATAATCACATCATACCAATATTTGATAATGTTGAAACTAGATAATGAGGTTGTAAACAAAATTGAAAAATTGAAAGCAAATGAAAAGGATGTAAGGTGGGTCCAAGATAGACTTACCCAAGTTGAGAAAAGAATTCAAAGGAGGATTAAAAAGGAGGATAAGGCTGTCCTCAACCAAGTATGGTCTACTGTTACAATTAAGATTGTTACCGGTGAACATTTCCACAACAATTTTAGGGCAAGATTCTAAGCTCATCCTTTGAGATATAAAGGGTATAAAGAATATAAAATCACATTCACATAACAAAAAACTGTTAGATAGCAAAGAAGGACAAAAATACAGCTTGTTGAGCATGTCGCAACAAGGTTGCAACTTTCTACTGTACAATAGTAGTTGAAGAGGAAGGGATTTGTGGTGGGTTCTGATGGCATTATAATAGCATTCTATCCAGTCAACTAATTTGCTATTTTTTGGAGAAATGATTCCAAATTCATTACATCAAAAAATTGAAAAAAACCTTGATAACTGCCATCCTGAAAAAAAATAAAAAATTATGAATGAATTGGTAAGAAATCAATGCTAGTTCTTAGCCGGTTCTTTCACAAAAACAGCAGGTTCTTTTAGACTGCGAAAAACCCATAATCGACCTCAGAATTCGAAATATTTCAAAAGGAGGATCCAGAGGTTCTTTCAAATTTCCCAAAAACTAGAACCAGGGTTACGAACAAAGTCTAATACCTGCAAACTGATGATGCCTAGTACCTATTTACCCGCCGTCGTCGGTAAACGTCTCTCGCTTGCCTGGAAACCTCGGGTTGCCATTTATTGAACTCACGGTTTGTCGTTAGTGGCCGGCCACCACCTTCGCCGTTCCGTCTCATGCGCGCTTTCTTGGAGCTCTGCTTCCTTGGTTCTTATCTCTCACGATTCATCTCTCTCCCTCGTCTTTGAATGTGTGTTTGTGTGTGGCTTCTCTCTTCTGCTTTCCTTCTTTCCTAATTTTTTGGGGGCCTCTAAGTTTGTTCAATTCACTTGTGGCGTCTGTGACTAGTCAGAAATTATAGCTTTAGAAGCTCAAGATGAAATCATGAACTGTTCTTGGGATTTTCGACAATCTGCCCAGCATCATTTGTAGCGGAGATTTTGAGAAGAGTTTCTACATACTAAAGTTCCTATGGCGGGGTTGCCATAACCACTGCAATGGGATTAATTACCACTATACTTATGGTGGTTTCAAAATGGTGTTTAGCAAGTGCTATAAACATTAGGATCATAATGTATGTCGTCATTTAAAGTTTAAGATTTAGACCAATTATTACAATGGATTTATACAAAAGATAGAATTCAGAATACCTGTATGCAACCTCAATGGTTGTGGAGTTTGTAATGATGTATTCATGGATGGCCTTCAATTCCTTGATTGTTAGTTTCTTGTGTTTTCCCTTGCCAATTAATATTTCCCCAACATCTACCTCTTCTTCCTTGGTATCCCACATCTGACGCCTAATGTGAGGGTACAATGCAAAATACTCAATACAAAACCCAAATGCTTCATCATACATATACCTGGATGCAATGCATCCTTCGAGGTTTGCCTAGTGACAAGCTTGGGCACAAAGAAGGGTGAAAAAAACTTCATAGAAATACTGGTAGCTAGTTGCCAGAATTGGTTCTGGGATCTCTCGGTCGGTCACTGTGCCTATCAATGCGTCTGTCATGGCCCTCCAAAAGAAAATTGGATGAAGAAAAGTCAATCCATGCTGGTTTGGTTCAGTAAAATGGTTTTGGCCCAGCATTCTTGAGCAGCTTGCTCAGGCTGGTACAAGGCACAGCAAAGCCTAACATATGCTAGAAATGAATGTGATCTGACTACTGTTCCCTGTTTCTGATTGGCCACTCATAATGATTGGTCCCAGTGGTTTGCTATGAGTAGCTTCCCACCAATTTGCAGTCACAGTTTTAGTTTTATGGGCAAGATTGAAAAAAAGTAAATAACTATACTTGAATGTGAGAAATATTTTTGCAACTTCATGCACTGAGCACCACTGAAGATGCTCTGAAGTATTTGGTGTCTTCTGTATTTGATTATACAGTGATTGGAATGCAATCTTTACTAGCAGCAGTTTTTCATTGCATCAGAGCTATAGAGTTACGGGTGCAATTGTGAGCAACACTCCAACTATTTTTCCAATGTTTGAGGTGGTGCCCAGGTGATTCTTTGAGTTGTGTTCATATATTTGCCTAGCTTCTCTATCTGCACTACTCATCATTTCTGCTTCCATTGAGCTTATTCATGGAACAAAAGTTAGCTTCTAGTTTCTAGACCTCGGATCTATCTATCTAATTCTATATGTTTCTTGTTTGTTGATCTATAAATGTAATTCACAACATGAAATGTATATAGAAGAATTGAGGATAATAACCACCTCAAACATGCACTAGTGGTGTGTGTTTTGTAATTTGTACATGTATATATGGACTGATGACTTCCCCACCACCTTTACCCAATAAAATTGGAAAATCCCATTAAAAAAACTCCATACCTCCACTCCCCTCCCCCTCAACGATAAAAAAAATAAAAAATCAAGGTGCACCCTTTCAAGTTCCCCCCTTGCATAATGAAACCCAATAATTCCCCTGGCCCAATAAAAAATAATTTATCATAGTTACCAGTAGTAAAAAAAGGTACAAAAAGTTAAAACCTCACCCCTTTCAACACTAAAAACTAACTTCCAAAATTTATGAGCTGTAAAAATAGTAACTAAAAGTAACAAAAAGTGAAAAAAGTCAACAAAAACAGCCACAACATTATGGTAAAACAGCCAGGCATTATTGTGTTTTTTTCTTGGTCAAACAGCCACCAGCCACCGACATTATGCTCATAATGCCCGAATTATATAGATAGCGTTTTATCGTGCGTTTTGCCGCTTACCGTGCTTTACCCTGCTTTCTCTTGCTTCCGCGCTTTACGTCGCTTTGTCTCGCTTACCACGCTTTATCCCACTTACCGTGCTTTATCCCGCTTACCACGCTTTACCTCGCCCTCTGGGCTTATCACGCTTTACCCCGCTTTCTCTCGCTTATCGCCCTTTACCCCGCTTTCTCCCGCTTACAACCCTAAACCCTCGCTTTTTCCCGCTTACCAGGCTTTATCTCGCTTTTCCTTATTCACATCCTTTCCCTTTCCCCCTGCTTATGTCCATCTATCTTATCACTTTTGCCCCGCTTATATTATTTTTATATTTATCCCTTTGTTTTTTTAACGCTCCAAATATTCTCTCACGTCGCTTTTACCTTTTCTAACCTTTATGCTTCCCTTTCTCTCGCTTCTCTTAAACCTGTTCGCTTTTGTCAAAATCCTTTCCATAATTTCTCCCTCTGTGCAAATTTTTGTTACACCCTTTTACTTCTCTTCCCTTTATGTTATACTCTTTTACTCTTCGCCCTTTTTGTCCATTCCTTCTATGTCTTTCCTTATTATTCCCCTAACCCCCCCCCCCCCCTCTCATAATGAACTTGTAAAAAAAAATCAACCCCCTCCCCCTCCCACCCCCTTCAACATATGTATAAAAAAAAAACCTTGACCCCCCCTCCGTAGCCAGTCAACAATGGAAAAAAAATTTTGAAAAAAAAACTAACCCGCTTCCCTTCTTCCTTCCGCATGTCAAATGAAGGAGGAAAAAAAAAAAAAAAAACCACTCGTACCACTCCTCTCATCTAGTTGCACATCCTTGGATTGGGGTTCCGACAGGCTGTTAGATACCACATTGAAGAAAGCAATACTTGATTGGCAACCAAAATTCTGGATCATATGCATAGGGGGGGGAACAAGGGCCCCGTGACGGCGGTCTTGCCCTTCCCAAAGATGTTCCAATGAAGCCATTCAGCCTTAAAAGCTTTCTCAATACAAATCTGGATGTTCTGCGCTTTATTTTGCCTACGGGCTTTAATGGCTTTCCAGGTGGCCATGCCGACTTTGCCCGCACGAGGACTCTTGTATGTCCATGTTTGTCACTTTATTGTTTTTTACGAGGACTGGACATGATTCTAACTAGGTTGTGCATAGTACGACATGAATTCAGGATCTTCGAATTTGGAGCCTAAAACATTACGCTAAAATAGCCTGCATCACAAAGTGGGGACCCCTTTGTATTAGTGCTATTTAAGTGCTTTCACAATACTTTTACAAGATGTCCAAGGTTTAGTGCTTTGTTCGTGTAAAATAGGCATTGAAACAATTTAGATTG
>Ga0116228_10002064_pt1 | contig 17163 bp, 11 predicted proteins | sample S1TSphfallax_2_FD_89694 | JGI IMG/M metagenome (GOLD analysis project Ga0116228, IMG submission 89694) | Host-associated microbial communities from peat moss isolated from Minnesota, USA - S1T2_Fc - Sphagnum fallax MG | ecosystem: Host-associated > Plants > Peat moss > Unclassified | place... | reverse complement strand
GTCTTGGAAACCGCGAGTGTGAAAATCCAGGCCCCAAAGTTGAGATCCCAAGTCTTGAAAACCATGTCCTGAAAACCATATCCTAAAATTTCCCAGGCCCCAAAGAGTGTTGGGTCGGTCAGTCGCCTGCCGTGGGGGGTGCCGGGCCGGGCCCGGTCAGCCTGACGGGCCCGGTCACCCCGTTCTTCATGTCGGCTATCCTGGGTCTCCGTTCCGCGCTAGAATGTCCTAACCTAATTTCCTCCAATAGCTTTGCCCACAGACTGGGAACAGGAAATTCCGCCCTCCGGTTACCACCGGGCCCGGTTTGTGACGAACCCGAGCTCTACACCACCAGCACTACGACCTGCCTACCTACCAAATGTTAGGCCGGTTCTGCCACTGTGAAGCCCCTGTGTGAAATCCAGGTCCCAAAATTGAGATCTCACATCCTGAAAATCACGTCCTAAAAGTTTTCAAGTTTCGGTCTTGGAAACCGCGAGTGTGAAAATCCAGGCCCCAAAGTTGAAATCCCAAATCCTGAAAACCATGTCCTGAAAACCATATCCCAAAATTTCCCAGGTCCCAAAGTTGAGATCCCAAGTCTTGAAAACCATGTCCTGAAAACCATATCCTAAAATTTCCCAAGTCTTTTTGCCTGGCCGCCTTGCCCTGTTTCGAATTGGCGCTGCTAGATAACGGCCAGGAAGATAACAGCCAGTAACTGAAAATGTCTGCCCGCCTTGCCCTGCCCTGCCTGTCAGACAAATGAAAACGTTCTACCGTGGCAAAACTGAACGTTTCTGAACGTTTTGCCACGGTAGTCGCGCCTCACAATTCCGCCTTGTAATTTGTCTACACCACCAGCACTACGACCTACCTACCTACTAAATGTTAGGCCAGTTCTGCCGGTGAATTGTCGTGTAGAATGTCGTGTCAAACAGATAGACGCACGCATGCACGGATGTAGTGGATTTATATATAAGATAGTAATATTATAAGCCTTGTCTGAAAAAAAAATAAAACAATCACAAGCTCACTCTGTACCAGTTTCCAGTAGTGGCTGAGTTCCAGAGCAAACCTTGTGTGGATGGTTGTCTCAAAGAACTACAGTGCCGCTGATCATTTTTATTCTAGGAAACTTCAAATTTTTCCCAAATTTTTGTGGTTTATCATTGTCAAGTGAATGAAAAGGTGAAGTTAAGCTGTGGTCCAGTTCCACCTGGTTGCGGCACGCATTGAAATCCTTAGTATGGTTTTTTGTGGACCATTCCAAAGACAATTTCAGAAATAACTATGTCATTTTAAAGTCAATTTCTTCATTGTTTTCTGAATAACTACTTTTTTCTATTAATTTTTTCAATAATTACATTCGACCCTTCCTAATAACTACCTTCATTTTAGAACTATGCCACTATTTTTCCCCATCCACCAGCATAGATATGAAAAAACAATTAACCTGTGTCTTTTTATGTCCATGAAATGTATATTAATTAAAATTAAATTTGACATTGACGTAAATAACAATGAATTATTGAAAACCATTTGAAAACATAAGGAAAAAATAAAATACTTGATTGTGATTGGTAGTGCAGCAGCACAAAGCTTAAATTTGTCAATGTGCTTGGTGGATTTGTCCTTATGTGCCCATGCCTATTCAAAAAAATGTGTGGTCCACTTCCACCCATTTGCGGCAAGCATTGAAATTGCTCAAGGGGCTAACATTACGTAAATGCGTTTGTCGATCACGAATGGGTTTAAGATTGAAACTATATATGTTTATTACATAACTATGGAAATTTATGTTCTTGGTTGCATGAATATTTTTTCACTTTTTTATTGTTTATGTACAACTAATATGTCACACCATTTCTCTACCATGAACTTCCCATGAACTACACCAAAACCTTTCAAAACAAAATGTCCACTCCTTTCACAATTCTATTCCATAAAATTTCACATTCATACAACAATTTTTTTCTATCCAAATGAAGGTGTTTCCAAAGGTCACAAATACCCACTTATATATTAACCAAAAGGAAACTAAATAAGAAATTTCCTAAAGTCTACCCATCACATGGCCTCCATGCGATTTCACATGCATAATAAAATGCAAAGACTTTTCATATGATTTTCACATAAATTAATATATGAAAGTCAATGCACCTTCATGTGCATAAAATTTTTATATAAATTAATATGTGAAAATCAAACACTATGATCAAATTAAATTATAAAATCCTATTAATAAGTAAATCATCAAACTTACATATTAAATAATTACATAGGTAATAATTGAATTTCATCAAGTTACATGTCCATGTACTTGATCATAGGCCTAACAACACCCCTAACTAACAAAATGTTAACAATGTGTTGAAATCAGGCCTAATGTCACTCGAAAAAAATTATAAATTGTAAACCTTTGTTGCTTGTGGGTCAAAATATGTTGTTTTGGTTAACAAAATGGGGGTGGTGGGCTTCGGTGAATTAGCATCAATGCAAATACCTTCACCCTTTTTGAATGAGGACTCTTAGTGGTTAAGTATAATCCTCTTTGCCTAGCACATGTTCAATTATTTTTTTTATTGGTACATCAATTTAATTTTATGGAGGCCACACAAAAAGATACGAGATAGGAGGGAAGGAAGAACATAAGTGGTTTATTTTTTCAGAGTGTTTGGGCAACCATATATTTTCAAATATGCGCAACAAACATGGCATTAAAAAAAAACCTTAAGTCAAGCCTGGATGACTTGGCCTTGTTATATATTTCTCAAGTTTAAATCCTCCCAAGTTCCAACATGGGTATTGATTTGTTTACCTTTTACATAAGACATGATATGTGAATAAGTGACATGCCTCCCAAATTCAATATTCACAATCTATTTATTAAATATGGTTGTTTTTTTGTTTTTTGGTCACATTGAGATCTTTCAAACCATGACACTTCTCATTAAACTCTTAGTCTCGTTGGGCAACCCTCCATGAGTAGGGGTGCACCAAGGTGATTTCATAATGTTTAGACCTATGGCACAGGAATTATTGAATATCAAACTATTTTGTCAAAGAAAATTATCTAAATTATTTTTTTTTATAATGAAAATTGCAACAAGCTCTTGATACTATTGGAAAGCTTTTGATGATTAAGATTTCTTGGAGATGATTTGATAATTGTTAGACATAATTTGGGGGATGTATTGAATTTTAAGTAATTTTCATGATTATAAAATAATTTAAAACAATATTTTCACAATTGAGCTTTATAGTTAGGGTCTTGGTGACACTTGAAAACATTACATAATCATGTTCACACTTGGGCTATGGGCACAAGCCATATGTATAATCCTTACTATCCAAGAAAAAACACATGGATGATTCAAATGGCCAAAGTCTCAATCCCTGACTTAGTTATTTATGAATTGATTTTTTAAAACTTTCATGATCATCTTTAAATGGAGCCATATTTATGTTTGTAAAGACCTGTATTGGCGGGATTGGGGCTTTTTAGAAGGATTGTCAAGGTTGGGTCTTATGTTTTTTCTAAAATGGATGACCCATTTAAGGAATATTTTGAAAGATTAAAAACCCATCAATTTTGAGGCCATGTCTAATCTTTTTTTGACCGTGGGTTCTGGGGTTTGGGGGTTTTAAACTTTATATAATCCAATAATTTCATGCCAAGCCAAAGTGTGTTTTAGACCTTTTATGGAATTTAGGAACATTCAAAAGAAAGATTCCCCTTTGTTAAGAGTGATGGGTTGTAAGAATGTTAATATCACATTAAGAATTACAATATTTTAATTACAAGAGAAATTTAAAAAGATTCTACATTTGGGCCTCACCAGGGTTGGGCATATATCTCAAAAAATTGGAAATCATACTAGATATCACATTTGATATCTATTGAATATCAAAAATTGTGATATCCGGGGTGATATCTTGAGTGTCAAATCTCAAGATTATGAGATTTAGACATGTAGTATTTGAATTTCAATCTGGATATCAATTTCTTGCCAATATGTAGATATCATGCTAGATGGTTAGTTGTGAGTTTATTGATTGATTTATTTAAATCCATTTAGGAGTTAGGTGTTTAGTCTTTCAATTTGGGCCCCATTTTTTAAAATAATAATTGTTTTGCATTTTGTGTTTTTTTGTGTTGTCTCTCTTTGTTGTTTGTTTTTTTTCACGCGTGATGTTAAAGCTTATTATTGTTTCCTTTCGTACAATTGTTGTTTTGCTTTCCTTCCCACTGCTATTGTTTCCCTTTGCATTGCTACAATTTCCCTTCACATTATGGTTATTGTTCATTTGTGCAACTATTGTTACATGCTTAAGGTACTTGCTTCTTCACACTAGTATTGTTATTGTGTTTTTAAAAAAAATGTTATTAGAGTTGTATTGTTTTCATTTTTTTCATTTTGTAGGTTGGGGTTTGAAATTTGGGGCTTTTCTTGGTGATAATTAACAACAATTTTTTGTGACATGATTTTTTTTTTAAATTGTGATTTTTTTTTGTGCTTGTTTAAAAAAATAAAATGACTTAGTTTGTTGTTATGATTATATTTAGTTTCATTATACTTTTTAGGTTTGATACAAGCTTACCTTGGATTAAAGTAAATTTTTTCATATCATTCTTATAATGAAAAATGAGTTTTATTTTTGCTGGTAAATGTTGTAAATTTTTTCATTAGTTTTCTTAGGCATTCATATTCCACTTTAAACCTTAAACCAAAACATTTTGTTTACTTGAGTTTTTCCACTTTTAGCCTTCTTGAATGTAGTGTGAAAAATGAAAGGTTTTAGTGCAAATGACAATGCATTAATCCAAAATGAAGGATGTGCAATGTTTTTAAATGAAGTAATGAAAAAAACTCAAGAAAACCAAAGTTTGGAAATCAAAAAAAGTAGAGTTTCCAAAAAAATATGAAAAAAGAAAAAAATGGAATGACTGCAAATTGCCTCAAAGGAAAATTTGAAGTCCTCACAATAGAAATCCCTTTTGTTTGTCACTTTTTTGTGTTAATGACAATTCAAAAGTGATACTTGATGCACTTGAAATAATGTCTTGTATGTCAACGTGTTATATTCCAATTCTATCATTTGTTTGAACCCAAGAATAAAATTAATATAACATATATTTTCAAATTATGTTAAGGAAACATCTAATATCTTGTTATAAGACTAGTGGAATAACATGTTTTAAAAAAACATGTCGCTACATATCATTTAGAAATTTCGACAAATTTTGAAATGATGTAAATTTTGTAATGAAAGGAAGTTTGAAAAAATAACATGTTACCAAAAGGATAAATAAGCAACTTCATTCATTTCTAATTTTTTTACCTTCAAAAACCCTTTCAAAAAGGATAATGTTGAGCACAAAAAAATTGGTGAATCTTGCACTTTTACTTGTAAAAAACAATTTGCCCTTACAATTTTGGGAGAGTGTATGGTAAAATGTTTCATCTTGAATTTTTGTATTCAAGTTTAATTCCCTTCATCAAACTTTTTTTCACATGATGTTTTGTTTAACATAGTGGAAAAAACCAAACAAACATATGTTTTGCCTTTCTTTGAAAAATGTTATTTTAAGATGATTGCTAATTTTGATTTCTAGATGTCAAAGGGTGCTCATAATGTTTTTGCCCTTGTTATAATTTTTTAGGAATATGATTGTAACTATTGATTTATTTGAGGCTTTTAAGATTACATGACATTTTTTGGCAAAAAACTTGATTGATCTTTTGAATGAATATGGCTTGAGAAATAAAATTATAGTATATGTTAAAGATGAAGGTTTCAATTGGAACATAATAACAAGTGTTTTCATATATATTGTGAAATATTAAACTTTAAGTTTAGAAGACAACTTTCACGAGACATGTTTTGAGCATGCTTTCTCCAAAGCTTGTAAATACTTATGCCATCAATGTTGAAGAAGTTTATAATGGCCTTCAATATGTTTTTATAGACTCCACCCAAACAAATTTATAGAAGTGCATCACTTGGCCAAAAAAGTAAAAATAAATTAGCAACAATGGCACAAAACTTGCATTGAAGTTTTAAAAAGTAAACATTCTAATGAAAACTAGGTCAATTTTGTTTTGAAACATTGTGTTTTTTGTCTTTATTTGTGTGATTTTTTTGTTTGTGGAAATTGCAAAGTATTTTGTTGATTGTTGATTTGTTCTCATAAGTTTGCAAATAAAATCATATTGTTCTACAAAGCATGACACTTCAAAACAACAATTTTTTTAAGTTACAATTGCCAAACATTGATGAGGATTACTAATCATGTGTTTTCACCTCTAATTTGAAATGTTTTTCAAATCATTGTTGATATTGTTTTTTTGGTTGTGAATGTTTATGTGCTTAACCACTACCATGGGCATTGTTTATTTTCCAATGTTTTGCATGTCGTAATTACCATGGCTTTGAAACTAAAAACAAAGTTGGAATGGCACCTTCTATGCCTAATTTGATGGAAATGATATAACTATGGCTTCAAAGTTCTCCATGTAATGTTTAGATGGTTTTTTTTCATTTCTAACAAAATATGAAAAATAAAAACCCACAACATGTTATATCTAATGTTAGACCCAAGATTCAAGAATTTTAGGTTGGTTTCTTCCTTTTATTGGTTGAAAACAAATAGTTTTTATGGTGAAAGACTGTGATAGACGATCTTTGTTTCGAATGTTGAAATGTTATCATGTATTTCACCCCATATTAGAATTTGAAATTGTGATAACTTAGCTGAATGATGGATATTCTTGTCTTCACATTTTTGAAATGATTAATAAAAGCACTGAGCTACCCTAAAAGGTTGTGAATAGAAAATTGCAAACGTTCTAAAAGTACCGAGTTGATAAAAAAACATTGGATGTTCGTTGTAGTGGTGAGGAAAACATAAATCTTTATTTCCAAGTATTCTCTTCCTTACATATTAGATCTTTGAGATTATGGGACTCCAAATTGAAATTGAAAGGATTTTTTCCTTGGCTTAGGTACTGATGACTTTGAAAATATGTTGGCTACAAATAGGTAATTTAGATAAGTTAATATTTACAAGCAATAATAGGCCAAATGAACCTAGGGTGGGTTGTTCCTCACTTTCTAAGTCAATGATAGAGTTGATTGAATCACCTTTGAATGAAATAACCTTTTGCACATTTAATTTGTAATTTATAATTTCATCCTTTCATATATAGGTTTTGTAATAAAAAATTTCAACATTGTTATCCGAGTTGTGAGAGTCACTTTGAATATTGAATGAATGTTAATTATTAGGCTATTCAAAAGTGTGAAATCCAGATTTTGATTTTTTAGAATTTTTTTGATATCCTTGACAAATATATAATTGGAAAAAAACAAAATTAAGATCCAATCCAATTCTTAAAAATCATTTAAAAGAGTGGAAGTGAAAAATATTTTAAAAAAGCTAATATTTGCAAAACACTAGACCTGACCGATGTTTCAAAAAAAAGCTCTCTTTGGTAAACTTGAGAAATAAAAAAATGTGGAAAAGTTATTCTTGGCAATTTTATTTTTTCAATCTTGTGATGTTGCCACAGTAACCATCATCCGCAAGGAGATATAACCATGGTTGACTACAAACCACCTATGAAAGTAGAAATTTAGTAAAATCCTTTTATATCCTAGCTACTTGTTGGAACAATGTGTAGAAACAAGCCAATTTTCAAGATTTTATTTTTCATTTTTGACAATTTTTATTGACTTTTTGAGAGTATCCAACAAGATATTTTGCCTTTGTCGTTTGTAGAGATTGCATAACTCAAGTGACACATGAGTGATCAATCCTTTAAAAGAGATGAAGACAAACTTGATGACTCTAACTACCTAATAGCCAGAACTAGTGAGGTTCTAGAATGAATTAGAACCTTAACGAATCATGTGGATCACTAGAGTTAAAGATGAGAGTTCGACTGGAAGTGGCAAGTAGCCCTAATGAATGTAGATTAGAATGTGATGACAGGTCAAAGAACATCAATAACTTGAACACTATTGTTGTGTGCAATCCAGTTTAGACTCGGAAGATTTTCCATATTGTTACTATCTTTTATCACACATCATGCCTTCTTGCTCATGTGAGGTCTTTTCCATTGTCTGTAATGTTGGCTTCTGCACATGACTTTATGTCATAATGTATAAGGGAAGGTCTGCTCCTGAGGGCCACCCCTAATTTGCGAGTTGTGGCCTTGACGGCAGTAGCCTGAGGTTGTTGCCCCAGAATTTATGAAAAAGTTTTCAGTATTTATGATGATATTGATTAACTATGTCTCAAGTGAGTGCCAGCAAATATCATGACTTCCCATGGCGTCCATTTACTATTTGCTTACATACACCCACTATGTTCTTTTTGCTTTTATGAGCAGTGACATAATGGTTACCTTCAAATAAGTGTGGATTTGGCTTTTCAACTGTGGGCTTGAACATGGCAAGGCTTATCAAGGACGAGGCTATCAAAGGTGGGAAAAAATGAGGCAGTGAGGGAAGCTCTAAGGAAACTCCCCTTGAAATTTGCTATACTTCTTGGCAAAGATTTTGTGCAGATGATTGGCAAGGTGAGCTCTGGTTTCATGGCTTCTGGAATCCAGGCCATTTTACATTCTGAGATTTAGGGGCTGAACAGAGAATTCTAAGTTGTACAGGAAAAGCATGCGAACTTCCGTGCTCATCTGCAGCAAGATATCCATCTCATGAGAGATGTGATGGGGTGCAAAAGATTGTGTTCTTTGTTGAGGAATTCAGTGCTCAGATTGAGACTGTTTGGATTCCAGAACTTTGAAATCACATCACTGTTCGTGTTTGGAGCTGGATAGGATGTGCTATGAACTGCCAGTTTTCTTACACCACAAAAATGGGTTTGAAAGGAAATCTTAGTACCGCTCACAGAGTAGGGCAGCTTGTGATTGCATCAAGAATGTGCAACCAAGAATTAGGGTTAGGTCTAGTGACGAATGTGGTGTTCATGGATGTGGAAGAGCCCTTCGAGAATATTGATAATAGGATTACAGCTGTGGAGATTATGACAAACGGACAAGGATTGCATCTGAGTGCTTTGAAAGTAGCCATTTCAACCTCAGGAGTTGTGCCGCAGATTAGAACATTTTGCCAAACTTCAGACTGTGCTCTTGCTCTGAACTCAATTGCAGCAACGACAGATAAGGTGAAGGACCAAATTATGTGTGTGGACAGGAAGTATAATTTGATGGATTAATTGGACTGTGTGCAGGAGGAGCTTCTGACACCCAGGCCAGGAGAAAAGGTATTCTTTCAATATATGCTCCTGAAGATTCAACAGATAATGTAGGGTGACGAGGATTTTCTCCATGGAATCATACTGTATATATAGTTTGGAAGTGTTGGAGATAGGTACTTAAATTTTGCTGGATTTAGATGTTCTCACCTGCAGAAATAGCCCTTTTCTAAGCAACCCCTCCCTATACAGCAATCCAATATGCTGCCTCTTCACACCAATGGGGGCCCCTGGGCCCTTAGTGGCTCATTGAATTAAAGAATTGGTCAGCAAAAGGCACGAGTTAGAATATGAATGCGGTGGCAAAGTAATTTGTACTAAAATTTTGTGTTTTGCATCCTGCAATAGGGAGACAATGTGATGGTATTTGGGTTCAGCTTTTGGAGTCACAGGCACAACACTGTTCTGGACTGTTTTACACAACAACATAATGAATGACTGCTGTCCATTGAGCACACTCAGTCATGAAGAGAGCATGGCCTTCAGGAGTTATCTAATTTCCAAAAATGAGTAGAAGATCAAGATTGACAACTTTTCCTGATCTGCAGCTCTTGATGATGCTCATGAGCACGGTGATGAGCTTAGTATATGCGGAATGACACTTCCGAAAATCTGGGGTTATATTTGAATTTGCAAGAGCAAAGAAGCACAATCCACGACAAGAGTGAGTAGGATCACAGCTGGTACCAGTCCCACTACCTGATGCCCACAAGCTCACAGACATCTTCTCACAAGTCTAGCTTTCCTGTGAGCCATTTCTTCGCATCCAAAAAGGGCCACACTCCAAAGTACTAATCTGGCACCACCACCTGAGCAGTTGGAGGTTAATCCAATTCCAACATAAGCCTCTGCAGGATGCGTAATTTCTGCTCCCAATGGAGCTTCATTGTACAACACATCCTTGGCACTTAAATATTCCATATCTGGCCCGAAGCTTTTCAATTTCCTGATCCTTCTCCCGAAGCACCTGATCATTCTCCTGAAGCTTCTGATCTTTCTGTTGCAAAGTTTTATCTTTCTCTCTGAGCGTTTGATATTGCTCACGCACTGTTTGCTCTTTCTCCTGTAGCTGTCGCTGAAGGTCATGCATTGTGCTCAAAAGTGTATATATGTCGCGCACTGTATCATCAGTTTCAAGTTCTGTATCGACATCCTCTGGAGCCATGCTAAATGGCAGTGTGGCAAAAGTTTGATTGGCCCCCCCACAATCTGATAACGTCATGAGCCCACAATAGAAAAATGTCAAGTTTTTACAACATAGATCGTGTTGGTTGGTTATGGTATACATGCATTGAACAAAATGTGACCACACCTGAGGCAGCAATGGAATGATGCACGAACTTAAAAGTTTGAGAAACTGTGTATCTTAAGGCATGGGTCATTCCCCAAATATCAACTATGGAATGTAGGTCTCATTCCTGGCACTCTTGAACAGATTGAAGCAAACATTTCCCTTGAGTGGCTAACAACCAATGCCCTTCAGCATCAGTCCCCAGATTCCACCCGCTCCCCAGCTTCTTCCCCACCAACCTAGTACCTGTCAATTTAGTTGCAAGAGTACTTACCAGTTATCAAGTAAATGCCTTTCAGATGCCTGAGCTCAGTGGAGATCCTTGAGAAAGATGGCCTCCTTCGGGCATCACCATCCCAACAGCACTCGATCAGGGATGACAAAGAGGTGGGAAGTGATTTAGGTAAGGACGGTCTCAATCCTTCCCTGACCTTCTCTGCTAATTTGGCCCTAGGAATCTGTTCAAAGGGTGTCAGCCCAGATAGGATTTCATAGCATGTGATAGCATAGCTGTATACATCTGATTTCAAAGGGTAATATTTCATTTTGCTCGAATCCTCGTCGGGTTCAAACATGACCTCTGGTGCCATCCATGCACGTGTCCCTGTCATAGTCTGCGGAGAAAAGGTGGAGGTAGCATTTACAATCTTTGATGTACCAAAATCTGCCACTTTGACATCCATGTATCCTGCTTTTGCTATCTCTGGAATTTGTGCAGGATTGATCAGCATGTTGAAGGACTTGAGGTCCCTGTGGGTTATCTTTTTTCGGTGCAAGTATTGCATGGCCTCAGCTATTTGAAGCATAATGTCTAGTGCAACACGAAGCTGGAAAATTTGCTCCCCACGGCAGCGTGACGTAGACATCCTTCTGTTGGCAGAACGAATGACCTTGTTAAGGTCTCCATGCATAAGCTCCATCACGATCGAACTCTGACGGCCACCAGTGGAAAGACCAAATATTTGCACGATGTGGGGATGAAAGAGGCCCGCCAAGATGTTTGCTTCTAGCAAGAAGCTTACGGAGTCAAGGCACTCGAAGACCTTCTGCGCAACTTTATGGCCCAGCCACTCCACCTCACTGACGGTTCCAAAAGCCCCACAGCCAAGAAACGTGCCCTGGCGGAGATTTTCCTGTTCTATAGTGGGCAGCAAGTCGATCGTCGTTTGCCCCATGTTCACAGGATCGTTAGTTACCAACTTCAAGAGGTACGCTATTATCTCTTGTTTATTATTATCTCTTCTATCCTCCTGCATCTCTGTCAACCTTCTTCTTAAACTGTCACGATCCTGCGAGGCCGGCTGTTGCAGCATACTACGGATCTCCTCCATCCTGAATGCGCACTCGGCCTCTCCAAACCCGTCGATATTGTCCCCAACATGCTGAAGTTCACTTCTTACGGCATTCGAGAACACGATGCCGACCACAGCTGTACACCAGTCGAGTTTAAAGACGATATCAACGAAAGCTTCATAGCTATTTGCCAACTTGATTGCTGCCTTAAGCCAGTCTTGGGTGCTGCAGCCGTGTATGATTGCCTCTGCATGCTTGACTATCCGGTAAAGTTCCAGTAGAGCTCCGCCTTGACAACACTGTTGGAAGATCGCTGCCTTCTCAGCAGGTAGGGAATCCATGTCTACTCGTGATAGAAGAGGCGTCACCGTCTCTTGAAGCTTCTGCCTCAATAACCGGCACTGTATTTCATTGAATTGCAGCGGCTGGTTGTTCTCAGCTCGACCCAGTTCGTCCACCACGTCTCCTGCGAGCTGGAGGTAGTTTTCCGGCATGGTGTTCGATAAGTTCAAGATCCTCTGTCCCTTCACAATCGACGCGCAGAAAGAGAGATTTCTTTTCTGGAAGGAGGATACGTTCACAGATCCGTTCCCTCACAATCTACACACCCATATAAACGAAATCAGCGTTTTTCTCTCGCTCTGACCTAGAAAATAGATTCCAGTAAGTCCTTATCCTTAGCTCTGATCCTTAAGTGAGATTGCCTTTTACCCCGATGTTAGAAACCCACTACAATCTTCATTGTCTTGTGAGAAAACTACTTGTATTTGTTCGCTGTTTGCTACTCTTGTAGGAGGAAGAACTGCAACGGATATCCCTGCATGGACTAGTTATGAAGGAAAAAACACATTTTTTGAAGACCGACCATCTAAAAACCCGGAACTTTCATTATGTACAACATCTCATCAAATATTTTGGTTTGAGACCATTGCCTAGAGACTTACCTCGCATTGCGCGAACTTGGCCGATGTGACAGATAGAGGGCGGAGATCGATTCGGTCTGTGATGGTCTGTTCGCCCAACCCAATGGACGAATTGCATGAGAGCCAGCTATCTGGAACACAGGAGAAGGGAAGAGGTCGACAAGCGTTAAGAGCTCTGTCACATCTACGGAGGAGAGAAACCTTGACGGACTGAGGACCTGCTGCTATGCTAGATGCTTAGCACACAACCAGGACATCGTTATTAAACGCGGTTTGTGGTGTTAGGTGAATTAGTTTTCAGACGAATTATAACTCTGACTTCACACTATTATGATATAAACCACGTCTGTCAATTTCGCAGTGTTGAAATGTTCCTAAATATTCATTATTGTCTTTCACAATATTTCCTGATTTCGGAGCAATAATTTTTTAAGTTTTTTACTTTTCTGAGAATAATATAATTAGTGTTGAATTGACCAAGGTACTCGGGTAATCTTCTATCTTCAACCTTTCTAATGACACCGTGTACACATTTACAATTCATGGGTTCCACAAACTGGAGCTACCCTAATATGCCTACACTGTGGTGTTTAATATTTTATACCTTCAACTGTCCTATCACACTAGAGGTGGGCACATGACCAAGAACACAGGAGCCTTTTTGCTGGCAGGCCCCCGCTTGCTTGGCAAAAAGCAGGTCGGCCCAGCACATGTGACATGCCTTTTCTGAGTGGATGTGAGCCTCATATTGGGACCACTTCAGTGGGGCATTCAGGCAATATGAGAGTTAGGCCAAAACTGACTGGTTAGGTTGGACTCCTTTAGGAGTCCAGATGCATCCAGATCCCAAGGTTCAGGTGGACTAATGCGAGAGCCTGGCCAAAGAAGATGATTGGGGTTGTCTTCAAGACTATGGAGCTTCACATTATCCCCTTCAAACTCTCAACATTGTTTTGGGTCGCTCAAGGGAACGAGCTCGATAAAGTGTTTGGGACAATTAAGAGTTGTCTCAAGCTTCAAAGTCACAAAAGAAGGTTGACCTCAGGACGAGTCGAGTCTTCCGGATTTAAGTCCTTTAAACCAACTCTGGGTGTTGGTCCCAGGAGGATCCTGAGTCAACTTGGGGCCAATTCGACCATGTGGATTGCCTTTAAAAGTCAAGCTTGGGCCGGTTCCAAGTTAGATTAAGACTGCATCTGGACAACAGGGTCTAATGAGTCTAAATAACGAATATAAGTACGTCATGAACTGTTGAAACTATGGGACCAACCAAGTTTGCTGTGAAATACACAAATAACTAGGAACTAAAGAAGTTGACAAAAAAGAGCTTCTACAAAACGTGAGGAACACAAGATGACAAGCCAAAAAACAAATGTCAACATGATGACAAGCATTCGTTGACTAATAACACCAGGTAACTAAGTTTTCAACCCCCAAGACAAAAAGAAAGCTACCTATTACACATTGAACTGTTACTTGAGGCAAGATCATTGAAAAAAGATATTTAGACCATCAAATCCAGTAATAGAGTCATTGGTCTGAAAAGAATAATCTTCAACCTTAAATAAAACCTTACTGGGTTTAACACTGAAAAAAGAACAATCCTTTTCAATCATTTCCATTGATCCTCTAAAATTCTCACAAATCCACTAAACCCTATTACACATTTACCTCTTAGTTCACTCCAGATAACTAAAGAAAAAAAAATCGTACCACCAAATCCAGCAACTTTATTGGTCATTACATTTTTTCTTCACACCTACACACAAGCCTATTCAACACCTTTTGTAATTTCATTAGTACACTACTAGTATAAGCCTTTGCTGAAAAGAAAATAAACCAATCACAAGGTCACTCTGTGCCTGTTTCCAGTACTTGGTACCTGAGTTCCAGAGCAGACCTTGTGGATCGTTGTATGAAAAGAGCTGCAGTGCCACTGATCATTTTCACTCCATCATTTCTACCCTGGAAAACTTCGAATTTTTTCCAAATTCTTGTGGTGAAAAGCCTAAGGTTTACCATTGTAAAGTGAATGACAAGGTGAAGCAAACCTGTGGTCCACTTCCACCCAGTTGCAACACGCATTGAAATTCAATGCTCAAGGATCTCAAGGAGCTCACAGTGGGCAAATTTCAGTGACGAGTAATCGAAACTGGTATATGGGGGATTTTTTGAAATCCTTTGAATGGTTGTCCATGGACCATTCCAAAGACAATTTTTAAAATACTACCTTATTTTCAAGCGGACTATTTCTTTTATTATTATTTTTTAAATAATTACATCTGACCTTTCCTAATAACTACCTTCGTTTTATAACTATCTCACTCTTTTTCCCTATCCACCAGAATGTATATGAAAAAACAAAATAACATATGTCTTTTCATGTCCATGAAATGTATATTAATTAAAATTAAATTTGAAATTAACATAAATAACAATGAATTATTGAAAACCATATGAAAACATACGAAAAAATAAAATAATTAATCGTGGGTGGTAGTGTGTAGCAGCTCAAAGCTCAAATTTGTCAATGTACTTGGTGGATTTGTCCTTATGTGCCCATGCCTACTCAAGAGAATGTGTGGTCCACTTTCACCCATTTGCGTCAAGAGTTGAAATTGCTCAAGGGGCTTACAGTGGGCAAATTTGTCAATGTACTTGGTCATCCGCCTAAGGTTTCCCTGGTGCTTTACAAGAGGTAAGGCTTGAATGGGTGAGGGACATGTTCTGAAAATGTGGGGTCAAATGCCCTCATCTTAGTCCTTTTATTTGGGAAATCCTTTCATCCAAAGGCCTTACAATACACCTAACAACTGGTCATTTTTTCCTTAATGTATACAGAGGACACTTATCACTTGTAAGATCCTTTGCTAAGCTGTCCTTAGGCTTACATGTTTTGTAAGGTACCAGCCAATCTGCCAACCACATATGAGAGGGTTTCAACTTTCAATCTTACCCTAGGGATAGGACATTTCTGAAACAATGGGCCCTGAGGCCAGATCAAGGGCCTGTAATTTAGGGAACATCTCAGCCCCAAGCAAAAAAAAAATGAAAACAATTATTATGTTAAATTCCTTTTTTAGCCTGATACCCAATAGGTACTGGTTGGGTAACCACAAAATTTTAAAAGCTGATGGGCACTTTATGGCAAGAAAGTGAAACAATGAGGAGTGGAAAATATTTTATTTTATTTTTAGAACATAACCCCACCCCCAACTAACAAAATGTTGACAATGTGCTGAAATCAGGCCTAATGTCAGACAGAAAGAGATTAAAACTTGGAAACCTTTCTTGCTTGTGGGTGGAAGTATGTTGTTTTCGTTGACAAAATGGGCCATGGTGGCCTACGGTGAACCTGCATCAATTTAGCTACCTTCACCCTTTTTGAATGAGACCTCTTAGTGGGTAAGTATACGGCTCTTTGCCCAGCACATGTTAAATTTAAAATTTGATTTATACCCCACTTTAGCCTTATGAAGGCCAAAGAAAAATATAAGAGAGAGGAGGGAGGGAGGGTGGGAGATCAGTGGTTAGTTTCTACAGATTTTTTGGGCAGCCATATATTTTCAAGGATGCCCAACAAACATGGCATTACAAAAAAACTTATGTCAAGCCTGGAGGATGGGCCCCTATATATTTCTCAAGGTTAAGTCCTCTCAAGTTCCAACATGGGTATAGATTTGTTTACCTTTTACATAAGACATGGCATGTGAATAAGTGACATGCATTGCCAACTCAATTAGGGTATGTCATTGATGAGCATATTCACAATCTATTATTAAGTATGGTTGTTTGTTTGTTTGTTGGTCACATTGAGATCTCTCAAACCATGACTCTCCTCATTAGGCTCTTGGTCATGTTGGGCAGCCCTGCACAAGTAGGGGTGCACCAAGGTGAACTCATAATGTTTGGACCTATGGGGCAAGAGTTATTGTACATCGAACTATATTGTCAAAGAAAATTCTCTAAATTATTTTTTAATTTTTAATGCAAGTTGTGACAAGCTCTTGATATTATTGGAAAGCCTTTGATGAATGGGATTGCTTGGAGGTGATTTCATAATTGTTAAAACTAATTTGGGGGACATATTAAATTTTAAGTAATTTTCATGACTATAAAATAATTCAAAACAATATTTTCACAATTGAGCTTTATAGTCAGGGTCTTGGTCACACTTGAAAAAGGTACATAATCATGTACACACTTGAAAAAGTTACATCATCATGTTCACACTGGGCTATCGGCACAAGCCATATGTATAATCCTTGCTATCCAAGAAGAAACACATGGATGATTCAAATGGCCAAAGTCCCAATCCCTGACTTAGTTATTTACGAACTGAATAATTTTTAGCTTTCTTGATCATGTTTCAATGGGGCTGTAACTTAGTG
>Ga0116228_10002063_pt1 | contig 17164 bp, 13 predicted proteins | sample S1TSphfallax_2_FD_89694 | JGI IMG/M metagenome (GOLD analysis project Ga0116228, IMG submission 89694) | Host-associated microbial communities from peat moss isolated from Minnesota, USA - S1T2_Fc - Sphagnum fallax MG | ecosystem: Host-associated > Plants > Peat moss > Unclassified | place... | reverse complement strand
TTTTATTCACCTACATGTCTATCTTCCTACCTACTTGCCTATTTGTTATGTACCAACCTACCTAGGTACTTATATATTATTTGTTTCCAAAATTTAATTAAATATGCCACACGGGAACTTTTGATTGTGCCACATGTCATAATTAATACCATCTAAAATGAATAATCATAATGGATGATGAATATCAATATTTTTTAAAAATCACAAAAAAATCCTCATAGTGCCATGTGTTCAATTTTGATAAATGGATGGAAAATGACATCAACATGACATTATGGTTGAAGTCATAGGGGGATTGCATAGTAGTTGAAAAAGAGTTGTTGCAATTGAGTTGCAATGAGTTGCATTAAAGTGAAATTGTATATATGGTGAGTTGAGTATTTTGCACCTCATGCAACTTGTCCAATAACATTCAAGGGTGTAAAAATACAACATGAGTTGCAAATGGTCATTGCAACTCAGAAACTAAGTTGCAAGTCCAATTGCAAAACCCTTATTATCATAATGTCAATTTGAGACGTGTTCACTTGTATGGAGATCCTTGAAATTGCATCAACTCAGGATGCACTCATTTGTATAAAGAACATGATAGTGTCTTAGGCAATGCTCCAAAGGTCATGGCCATCACCATCCATTATGAAAGTTTTTTGCAAGCTATTAATGGTTATGCCATGCTTGTTCCCAAAAAAAAATCCAACTTTGCAAACTATCTTAACTTGAAACAATGTTAGGGCATAATTGAGAATCCAAGAATCAAAGGTGTAAAAGGAACTTCTTTATGTCACTTTGTAAAAATAATGAAAGGTGCAACAACTTAATAGTTATGTCAATGTGTTTTAGAAAGAAAAAAAAGTTTAATAAAAAATAAATAAAAGCAATAAGAGTTGAGCAACTTTGTGTGCCCAATTCAAACTTGTGAGCCTTAAACCCTAAAGTTTTGTAGATTTGATAGCCCTTGTTTCGCCTACGCAATTGCTGATTTGACTTTTCCTAGAGCTTAATTTAGGTTTGAATTGGTACCACCCTAATAAAGACCATTCTAAATAACTTTCATGAAAAAAAATCTTTAAAAAAAAAAAACTAAAAAGGTAAATGGACCTTTGCCAAATATGGACTTTCCAAGGTCTTTAAATTGAAGGGGAAAAAAATTAGTATTTTATCCATATGTTTTGACCTTAAATGCCATGGACCTTCAAAGTTACATGCCTCAAAGTTTTGAAGACTTCCTATAAAATGACTATAAATAATAAGTCCATATGTAAGTGAAGGACCTAGGCATATCGTTATTATAAAGTCCATCATTGCTTGAATATTGGTGGGTTTTCTAAAATTCATTCAAAATTGAAATATTAATTCATTAATGTTTCTTGTAATTGAGTCCCTTTTCAAAAAACTCATGTTTCACGTGGGGACATTTCTAACAATATATGTCAAACCCAAAAAAATGGGCATTAAGACATCCAAAAAAATCCATTGTAATGTGTTTTCACTTGATCTCATGATTATAGTCATGAAAATAATATGGAATGCCATAAACAACTATTGTCATGACATGAATGACTACAATCATGATTTCAATTAGATGGCATAAGCAACACATTTGAATTGACTACATAGTCATCTAGTCATGAAGGCATATACGATTAAAGTTTTTAGTTATGGCTAAAGTCATAAATGCCACCTTTTGACATAGTGACTATATGATAATACTTGATCAAATTTTTTTGGAGAACTAAAACATCAATGAATATGCATATGCACTAATTTACATATTTTTGTGGTGTTATAATAACCCCAAGTTTTAAGCAATTTAACATGTGTTATTGATTTTTGATTTTAGTATAATGAGGACTAGTGGCCACAAGCCTTAATATTCCTTTCATGGTGTTTAGTTTTACATTCGCAAATGAAGACATTTTTTTAATGATTTGATATTTTTAAATGTAAGATAATTTAGTATTTGGTGGCTACTAGGTGATAGAGGTTCCATGAGAGCACCAAAATATGCAAATAAAATTTCTTCAATATTATGCTAAAATTTTATTTTTTTGTACTAATTTGATTTATTGATATTCACAAAATAAAAACTTGGTGTTGACCATGTGTTTAATATTTAAATATTTTATGTTGTTCAAATATCTAATATGTCATTTTTGTGTAGGAGTTGAATACATTATGGTATTTTTGGGCAATCCTTCATGTTGTCATGTTTAATTAGTAGTACTATGTCATTCATAAGCTTATTGAATTAAAAAAATTGGAAATCATGTTTAAAATTCATTACAAATTGGTTAAATTTGGTGCCCATTTGATGGGTTTGCACCCACCAAGTTTAATTAAGTTTTAAATTTACATTTTAGTCTTAAATTACTTAAATACATGTTATATACCATTTAAATCACACCACTTGGGACTTGAATTGTCATGGTGTGCAATTGAGGATAATCATTTCTTTTTGCTAGTGGTACTTGCAACTAGGCCTTATTAACTTGGCCATATTTATTATTCCTTAATAATTCTACACCATTTGATTATAAATCTTCATCCAAAACGTATTGAAAAGATTAGTTTATTGTTGTTACCAAGTATGCTATCAGGGAACATAACAAAATAATATAATTTTTTAATGTATGCGGAATCTAGCACCCTGCTTCAACTATGGATAGCACCTTTGACCTTAATAGGGCACACTTTTATTTGATTTTACAAAATGCACAAGTAAAATATGAAGTCCCATATAATGGATTTTGGGTAAATTTTATAATTTAATTAGTTCCACAATAATAATATGTATATTCTGAAAACCAATATATTTAACCAATATAAGATATATGTTAATCCTTGGTATTAAAATAAAAATTAAAACATGTATATTAAAAAATGTATTAAAGATTTTAAGTATTAGATGTTTTAAGGTTTAATTACTACATATATATAGGCTAGAAAGTGAATGAATATTATAAAATGAATTAAAAACCAAATGTGGAGGATTGTGAAATGAAGGATTCCTTCACACCATTGAGATTGAATCATTTTGAAAAAAAACTTAAACTATAGATGTGTATTTTGTTTTTTTGTTTTTGATATACTTAATTGGAAAAGATGTTAAGTACATATGGTATGTCAAAAAAATACATATTTTATCATATGATTTTACCAAGCTCAATTGCATCCTCATCATTCCTCATAACTATAAGTACTAAAATTCATTTTAAAATATAAGGTCTCAAAATTTGAGATAAAAAAATATATAAATAAATTTAAGGTGCTTCAAATATTTACATATTAAAATATTAAATAATAATAAATTGGAAACAAAAAATTCCTTAACATAATATCCTTAAACAATACCTTGTTTGGCGTACATCATAAATTTAACATGCAATGTATTAATAATGAAAATAGTGTGAAGTTCGTTCATTCATAGGTTTGTACATTTTACACACAAATATCATGTGTTGAAAACGTGTTTGACACATGGATAAATGTGTTAATGTATGGAATATGAACCTATAAATGAACAAATGTTACACGAATTCCACATCTTTTTATAATTTGTGTCAAACATGTTCTCAATGCACATTACTGTGTGAAATGTACAAATTATGAATGAATGAATTTTGCACAATTTCCAACTAAGTCATGAAATGTTAAGTTTGTGATGTAAGTAGTGTAATTTTTTTACATATAATGTTTCCTAGTATGGGCACCTTACATGTAAGAAATAGTCACTTTCAATAACATTATATGCAAATGAGAGACATTATGTGTAAGGTGTTTTTTGTATTTTTTGAACAAAATCATAGTTGTTTAAATTTTTTGCTAGATCTATATTTATGTTGGGTACAACATCAAATTTGACCTTTGAGCTATCCATATTCAAGAAAGGTTTTTCCACCAAAGGGAAATATTTCTTGTCTTTTCCACATGAATCTTTTATATTTTAACTTCATAAATGATTCACCTTATGTGATTTCTTGGATAATTTCATCCTTTTAAAAATTGCAACATGTATTTACATTCGACAAGGCCTTTGATCAAGGGCATTATTAAAAATAGGCCCAAACCTAGCTCCTACCTTGGTTAGGGCCTTCTTTTGGTAGTACCTTTCACTTCGAGCCTTACCCTGCATTGATGTAAAACACTTGTCAAAAAAAGGTACACTCACTAAAACATGTGATATAATTAATAATTTCCAATGTTGGGTGATGATTGAAGTGTGACCCAATTTTTAAACTAGTTTTCAACTCATTTATCAACTTGATTTTCATTTTAAGAATTGACATGTACCAATATGAAGAATAACGAGGATGAAATTCAATTAAAAACTTTTTACCCATGTGAAAATTGAGCTTTATAATTGCCCCTTTTTTCTTTTTAAATCCTGAAAATCAGATAAGTTCTATGAAAAAACCATATCTAGTTCCTAGGAAAATACAATGGGGATTGTGGACTTAAGTTTTAAGGTGGTGGATGAGGCAATGTGGATTAGGGCATTAGTGTCCAATGAAAAACAAAGTGAAGAATAAAACAACTCCTTTTCTTTTTAGGAATGCTTTATGTTTTTTGAAATTAGTTTGCTTTGTGAGGTCGATGTTTTGTGAAGGATGAACATTTGAAGTTGGTGTTTTGTTGTAGTTTGACATTCACATTATGTATGAGATTTTCTTTTTCACCATCGGTGACATTGTTGGTGCACATATATCTTGATGGTGTTGTTGGTGGAGTTTGGGCTACATTTTTTCATCGTTCATTGGTGATAATAAATTGTCATTGACTCATTGTTGTTGTTGCATCACTCATTGTGTATGCATTGTTATCCACTATTGGTGGTGGTGTTGTTTTGTCATCACTAGTTATGAATTGGTGTTGTGTAGTCATTTACTAATGCTACAACTTTGTCATCATCAACATGTGTTGGGGTTCAATATTTTCAATTGTTGCAGTGCAAGTCATTGTCACACCATTGAAGTACAATATTAGGTACCTTCCTTACTACTTGATGTTAATTATCACTAATTCCTATTGTTGTTCATTGTCATCTACTATTGCTCCCATTAGTTGTGGTTAGGTATTTCCCCATGTCGTTTTTGTGCAAGTGTTGGAGCACGTAGGTAGGGATTAGTGATGTTTCAACTCCAATAACATTTGATAACAAGTAACCGAGGTAATTTTGTTTTTCTACATATTTTTATTGGTTTTTTTTGTCCTTTAGTGATTACAAAAAAATCTAGTCTTTTTTTTTTTTTAATTTTTGAAATTATTTTTCTTTTCAAATTTTATTTAAAAAACATTTCTCATCATTAATTTGTTTCATGTTTATTATGTCCCAATTTTTCATTTTCTCATTAAAGTTTTCTTAAAGCACAATTTTCTATTTTTTGGTCCTATTTTAAAAATCCATTTTCTCCTTATTAATTTTTGAAACTCTATTTTTTTAGTTTATTATTTATGTTTCATGTTTTCACATTTATTGTGTTATTTTTTAAATTTATTTTGTGGTCTTATTTTTAAAATCCAAGTTTTAATTACTTTTTTTTTTTCCCTTTTGGTGCATGATTTATATTAGCTTTTCATACACATACATTCAAAACATATTAGAAAATTAGTTTAAAAGCTTTGCATAATGGTGACCATGAAAGTTGTTAAAAATGAATAATTTGTATAAATACTTACATTGTTTGGTAGATCACCTTGTTTATAAATGTTATTTGTATGCTTGTAAATGTTAGATCATAGAACTATTTAAGTTTTTGTGCTATTCTTCAAGTGGTAGTCTTTTTAGAAAAACTAAAAACTAAACATGGAATAATATTCAAAAATTGAAAATACATTAAGTAAAAATAAATGTGACATTTTCATTAATGAAATGGTAATGGAAGATGAAGAATTAAATGGAAAAATCCAAGTCTTCAAACATAACTAAACAAAAATCTAAAAAATGATCTAGAAAATTAATTTTTTTGGGGCAAAAGTTGCATGTGCAAAGGAAAATTTGGAAACCATAAAACAAAATGTCATTGTGTTGGGCATTATGTTGTCAATGATAATGAAGATGTTGATTTTAAATCACCTCAAGTCATGTGTTGTGTTATTTGTTATGACAATTCAATTTTAATTGCAAACACAAAAAACTCAAGGAAGGAAGGGCTTAATATTATATAATACAACAAATGGAATAATTGCATTAAAAAAATATGTGTATGTAGACCAATATGTTATTGCCAATAAGTTTGAAGAAGAAATTGGCAGTCCTTTGAGAGGGAAAAAGGAAAAACAACTAGCATTGAAAATACCTAATATATCTATTAGTTTTATATTTATTATTTTTTTATTACTAATGAACCTTTCAAAAAATATAATCTGTAGTAGAAACAAAATTTGGAAGATTTGGGGCTTTTAGTTGTTAAAAATCATTTGCCCTTGCAGTTTGTTGAGAATGTTTGGTTAAAGTGTTTTGATATGCATTTGTGTTCAAGTGTTATTTTTCCTTCTAAAAAATGGTTCTCACAAGAAATGCTACCTAGTTTAGTGGGTAAAACAAAACAATTAATCATGTTTTACTAGCCAAGTGGCAAAATGTCAATATGCATCTCCAAGCTTTGACTTATGGATGTCTAAAGGTGGACATGACATCTTTGCATTGGTGATGATTAATTTTTTAAGCATTGATTGGCAACCAAAGCATGTTACCCTTGGGCTTTTTTTGTGGAATGGATACTTTTGGCTAGAATTTGGCCAAAAAATTGATTGATTTGTTAGAGAAATATAATTTGAAAAAAAAAATTGCTGAGTATGTGAAGGATGAAGGATCCAACTTAAATACTATGACTATAGTTTTGAAATCAGTTGTAAGTTGTGAGGTATTGGATTTGGAGGAAAACTTTCAAAGAGCTTGTTTTGAGCATGCATTTTTTAAAGCATGTTAGTATCCTACAACAAATGAAAAAAATGTGCAAAGAATTGAAATATGTTTTTAACAAGGTTGCACAAGGAGATTTGTAGAATGATGTCACTTGGCCCAAAAAATCAAGAAAAAATAGATAAAAGTGGAATATGCAAATGTCAAATCTAATTTTCCCTCAAGGAAATCCAATACACCATAGAAGACAAGGTTTTTTTTATTGAAAAAAATTATTTGAATTTCCTTTTGAATTTTTCCACAAAATATAATTTAACATATTTTTTTCTTTCACAAATTTTGCTAATAAAGTTATCTTGTTTCATGATGCTTGCAATTTAAAGAAATTATTATGTTTTGTTACAACAAGCAAAATAATTTGAGGGTGACTTTAAAAATGCCACCTCTTTTGACATGGCACATTTCCCAAATTATTGTTGATTGTTTACACCATTTTGTGTCTGTTTGTATTTCAAACCAGTGTAGAGTTCATTTATTGTTAAGTGACGCTTTAAATTTTGCTATGTTCATGAGTTTGAAATTCAAGGATGAAATCAAAATTATAATTTCTTTTGATGGCCTAATGGAAGAAGATGCAAGTGTTGCTCTTGAGTTAACATGTTTAATTTCAAACATCAAAAAGGAAGTTGCTAGGGTTTTAAATTATTTTCCTTCTTTTCTAAGGAAATATGAAGAGAATAAAATTTGTAATATGCTTTCCTTGATGTTGGACCTTGTACTTAAGAGTTTTTGTCTTGTATTATCATTTATCAAAGTTATGATCAAGGGAAGGCCATTGTTGAAGATTATTATACAAAGTTCGTATATCCCATGCTTTTGAAATGTTATGAACATTTACACCATTGGGTGAATTTGAAAATGATTTTGCTAACGAAGGAATTGAAGAAAATTGTAGTTTGGATATTTTTGAAATGATAATAAACATCAATGAACTAGCAAGGGAGCTTGTGAATAAAAAGCTATTGATTTTCAAGCGATACTAAGTTGATGTCAAAAACATCAAATGTCTTTTTATGTGGTGTTAGAAACATGAGACCATGTTTCCTATAGTTGGATTCCTTTTTCATTAAATCTATGGGATTGTTGGATCACAAATTGAAATGATTTCCCCCCCCCCTAGTTAGAATACTTACTAATTTATTGAAATGTCGTTTGTAATAAAATAACTTAAATAAATATTTTTTTATGAGTAAAAATTGGCCAATTGATCCTAAGATAAATTGCAAGTTTGGCCCTTCTAACTTGGTAAAGTTAATTGAGATTTGTGCAGATTTAAAAGAGGAATTGAAAAAGTTTGAAGGAGCTTTGAAAAGGGATGAAGTTGTGAATTTAGATGAAAAACGTTGTTTCAAACTATCCTTATAGATTTTTATTGTTTTAAATGTCAAAAAAAAAATCATTTTCAATAGATGAAAATTTGGTAGCTAGGTTGTGAAAACCATCTGAAATTGCATTTGTGAGAACCACTATGTTTGAAAAACTGATTAAATATGAAAAGAATAACAATCCTAATACCTTGGCCAATTCTCAACAGCCTAATTTTAATAGTTAAAAAAAAAGATTGATTCAATTCTCATAACTTTGTACAAGAACCGAAACCAATCGATTCTCAAAAAATAGTGAGAATTGCCCAACACTAGTAATTTCCCTTCCATTGTTTGGGGGGCAAATTTCAAGTTTCACAAGGACCTTTTGGTTCTTCCTCATGTCTTGAGGGTTCTCGTGCTCCTACATCACGATGTTACGATTCTTCATCCAAGGTGGACTGGCACATGTGTTATGTCTGGTAAAGCCCTTGGATGGATGAGGGCATCAACCGAAATTGGGGCCTCCCTCGGCTACCACCTCGGGCAGGCCCTTTATTTCAGTAATGCCCTCATTCTACGGCTTTACCCTACACTTACTGGGCATGGGTAGTCGGTTTCGTGCTGCACGGCAATGGGACCAGATTCGGCACATGCTCGCACGCTCGCTCAGCTATGGCCACTCGCTAGCTATGGTTTGCAGTTTGCACTGTGCCCCTTCTCATAAGTAATTGATTTTGTTGGTCTCTTGTTGCTACTTCTTCAAGAACTGATTAGCATTCTGTTGTTGCTACCTATCTGTTTTAGTAGTTGTTGTCACAAGGGTTATATGTTGTTGCTAAGTGGCTTTTAAGATATTTTATTTTTTTCTGGCGTTGTCGGTGTTTCCCTTTGGAAGGGTGCTTTTTTTTGGCCTCCCTGAACAGTGCATGCCGCAACACTTCACGTGCCTTTCTGCGAATCTCTGCTCCTCCTGCGTTTTACTTTTCTTGCGCAGAGTCCTTTTGAAGCTCTAGATTGGTTGACATTGTCGAGCTACAGGGACGGAAGGAGGGTTTGTGCGTGCGTGCGTGTTTCTGTGCGAGCTTTTTTGCAGTAGTGAAAAAGTATCATGGCCGAACACTTGACGGATGAGCAGATCGGGGAGTTCAAGGAAGCTTTCAGCTTATTCGACAAGGATGGCGATGGTATACAGTATACTATGTTAATGCTGGCTTTTACGTTTTCTTGTAAACCGATCTTGTGAATCCCTTATCGTGTCGGTTCGTCTGCTGCCGCCGACGTTTCTAGGAGAATCATCGGAGGTGGTCGGATGTCGGTAACGCGTGTTTCTGTTTGTTCGCAGGCAGCATCACGATCCAGGAGCTTGGGACGGTGATGCGTTCCTTAGGACAAAACCCGACCGAAGTCGAGCTCAAGGATATGATCCGTGAAGTCGACGCTGACGGAAATGGAACGATCGATTTCTCGGAGTTTCTGAATCTGATGGCACGGAAAATGAAGGTGCGTTTGTGGTGATGATGTGTAAGCATTTTGAGAGCTTGTTATAGAGTGAGTGTTTCCAGAGCAAACTAATTTCCGAAATTTGGGAAGTCCAGTATCTTTCTGGAACGTAAGAAGCTTCCACTGAGTAATCTGGGCTGATATTGACGAGTTCCAGGCCACTCTGCTAAGGTACTGCAGGACACAGATTCTGACGAGGAGTTAAAAGAGGCTTTCAAGGTCTTTGACAAGGATCAGAATGGCTTCATCTCTGCTGCTGAGGTATGTATGTGCGATTGTTGCCCCTTTAATTTACAGTCTTATGTTGAAGTGATTATTTCCAAGGTGTTTTGCTCGTATCCTCCAATTATGAGACCCCCAGAAATTATGTAGAAATACATAATTACTAGAAAGCACGAATAGAAATTTCTTGGAAAATAGTTGAGATGGCTTTTTTGTCAAGGGAGAATCTGCCTGTAGCATGAAACTGTCTTCATGATTTTCAGATTTCCCTTGAATTTTGAAGATTTGCATGCTTCACTAGCCTGTTTTGGTCCTTGCTCAGGAGTGTGTAAGTTCTTTGTCTGGTGTTACTGAGTAAGCACGGGGACTCTGGATTACAGTTGCGGCATGTGATGATAAATCTTGGGGAGAAGCTCACAGATGAGGAAGTTAACCAGATGATTCAGGAAGCTGACATTAATGGTGATGGTCAAGTCGACTATGAGGAATTTGTAAAAATGATGATGGCCAAGTAGTGTGGAAAATGGTGGTATCTTTTTTCTCATCAACCTTCTGAGCAGATTTTTTGGGCAGCAATATGCTGGTGTCACAGACATGCCTGGTTCACATTTTCCTGCAGCAATATGGCAGTTGTTGATGTCTCACAGTCAGATGGCTGTGCCTTTTGCATGTGATGTTGGCAGTTCATGGTTGGTGGACCCAGGTAGGTGCTTTTCTGACTACTTTACCAGTGGCTGGTGAATGACAGTGAGTTTCTGCATTGCAGATCCCCTTGTGCATTCCTGTGGATCTATTTTGGTCCAGTCTCCATGCCTTTCTTGAGAGGATCTGTATTCCTTTTTGAACTGTGCCATTCTAGATGCTTATGATGAGTTAATTCCATGTCACCTGCAACTGATTTTTGTGATGTCTGCTTGGCATGTGGTTTATGTGGCTTACAAATCAATCGGGGAAAGATTACACTGGTTGTGTACATAAATTTGCAATGATAGTGTTTACTTATAGAATGTGGATTGCCTTCTACAATACTATGGATCCCCAGTGTTATTTTGTCCAGATATTCACTGCAAGATGGCTAACCTTTGCCAGTGAGATGTGCTACAAGTATATAACAAGCAATTGCGATCTTACCTTTGACTAATTATCAAACTTGAGGTGATTGTCTTCTCTATGTAGCTCACAAACCAATGAGGTGAAGATAATTGTGAGTTGTGTTTATATGTGAACCTTTAGTCCTGATGTGATATCCTTAGCAGCAACAGTAGTCATTTATTTAGTCTCCTCTTTTCAAGCAAGTCAAACCCAATTAGCTCCTTTGTAACAGGATTGAAACGAGGGCAAAATAGTGTTCTTGATGAAGAACATGGCAGGGGTTCCACCGAGAACTCAAAGCTTAAAGTATGCATGCTTCTGCAAAATTGATGAATGGGAAGTGATCAAGCAAGTTCATGAAAGATTGCTTTAACTGCCCTGCAGAGTAGAGGCTCATCTCTGTTGAAATATTGACTGTGTTTACCAAAGCAATTTGATTCTATAGACCTTTGAGAATTGTTACATAAGGCAGCTTTGCTTTTGCAGTTATAGCTGATGCTTGAAATGTGCTGGATGTGGTAAGTTAATTGAAGGCCAAGGGTTACATGGCTTGGCCACCCAGCATGTGATGTTCATAAAGTCCTTAGATGGTGGCTTGGGAGTCATATGTAGGTTACAGCACTGTTACAGAATCTTTGTCCTCTGTGATTATATGAGCCACAACAGGTTCAAGGACTTCTGAGTTACTTCACTTATATTGGGTCTGCAATGGGAAGGTTTGCAGTGTCCCTTGAAACCTGTCACTGCCTAGGTAGGTATACGTATGTAGCCATACTGTATTTGTATCTGATCCTGGTTTGACACTGCTGTTGCTGGAAAGGCTGTTTGTAGCCTGATGATTAGAGATCACAAGAGTAACTCAAATGATTTCCACCTCAGTGATGATTCGAAAATTCGGCGTCCATGGCATGATGATATGGGTTGTGCTAGCGCACATCTATGATTGCTGCTTGATAACGCTTGGAGGAGATCCGCATAATAAACGTCGTCGGTAATACATGACCCGATGACCTGAAGGTATGGCGAATACGAGACAGGTGAAGGTGGAAAGCCAATCTGGCGGAACTCCACCCCTCTCACTAGACCACTGGGGAGAGCAAACTGTACTTGCCATTTGCAGGATCCCACTTGAGCCCAGGATCTCAACTCGTAGTTATCACGGCAGCACTCTACAGCTCAGGACATATCCATTTTCTTGCTGGACACATGTAGGCTGACAATGACTGACTGACTGTCTTCAGAAAACTAATGTCCTCGACTGACAACGAATGCGAGATGAACTTGTCCTTCACACGCCGCATTGCCTAGGGCGGAGTGCAGAGCCCTTTGCGATGCGGCATACAATCCAGAGTTATGGGCTTGATGCTCTGAACTGAGCTCTAATCCACCAAAGTAATTTTGCATCTGTTCAATGCATCAGCTCTCGAACAGAGTGTAAACCAGAAACGTCATATAACAAATGACACAGTTCAGAGGTCCCATTCTCTGTACCCGCTTGATGCCGAGGTGCTCTCAAACAGAGTGTAAATCAGAATTGTCATGATACTACGCGACATGGTTCGAAGCAATTTTTATTCTCTGTATCTGCTCGTTGCTGAGATGCATTAACTCTCCAACAGCGAGCAGATTTAACACGTCGAAACACATTGCCGTATTAACAGCTTTCATTCTGTATCCCATTATTTGTGCTACTGTCCAGTGTGAGGAATGCAGCAAGTAATACTTGGCACATGAGTGTGGTTTAGGGGGTACACCCAGAGCACCCCTATGAAGCTAATAGTCAAGATCCCTAAGGTTTTGCCGGGAAAGAGGGTGTTCTTGGCATGACCCAGAACTTCCCTAGGAAGCTCTGGATGTACTCCCTAAACTACAGTCTTGCTGCATGTATTGAGTGAGTTTGTACATATGAAAAGGGTTTTGGTGGTCTCTTGTTTACAATTTTGCTCTAGCTTCATATTTATGAGAAATACAAGGATTCTTTCATATATTCTTTGCTGGTGTTCTAATATATGAAACTCTTGTTGCAGGCAAATGGGAAAATTTGGTTTGGATACTATGGGCAAATTCAACCTCCACCGAATACAACGCAGGAGTCTCATATTTGGAACTGAGAAACAGATAAAGATAGAGATGATTGAAGAGAATCTAGATTTCAAACCCTAGATAAGCATTTTGTTTTCACAGGGCTTGAACCTCTGCAAGTGACTAGAACTTTTGTGATGATCAGTTATGCCATCAAGACCAGATGAACTCATCTACATCACAACAAAAGTGCATATGACTGGATATAATTGCACATCAACTCCATCTCAGTTGATAAACCAAATGTAAGAGGGCACCATATACAGCTACCAGTCTCATAGAGAAGAAAGAAAGATGATTCATCATGGCTCACATGTGAGGTGCTTGTTGATGGAAGTGGTCCTTCTATTTTGGAACCATAATTCAGTTTAACAATAGCTTGCAGCTATGGTGGTCACATTGGTTGTAAAATATTCCCAGCTCAAACTGTATTTGACTTGAACTAGTGGCATGGTGAACCCTCATATACAAGAGAAACTTCTCACCTCAAACTTAACCTGTATCTTGTACAGAATATCTTGACTGATTAGTTGCTTTTCCAACCAGAGTCAATTTTCATTGTCTCAACTACTCTTTATTGGTTTAAAGATTATGCAGCCACCACATATCCCTGCATGTTAGGGAGTCCCAGGGATGAAAGACTGGGTGGGAATACCACTATGACTTGTGACTGCAGAACTGAACTAAGATTTGTAACAGCAGTCATTTGAGCTCCATGTCAGAAAGATGAACTTTATCTGTCCCCTCCCCCAATTCAGGGTTTGATACTAAGAGATTGCATTCTTTTTTAGCAAACCTGATAAAATGTTATCTACACGGTCTGTCACCTGTGAGCAATCAGCTTCTGAGCTTCCCATCTCAATTGTATGATACTCCATGCCCATCCATTGTGACATTGCCTGAAAATGTGGGCGTATAAAATATGGGCTCACAAGTTCCAGAATTGCTGTCTTCTCAGGCCTAGCAAACAAAACATGTGAGAGGCCTGCCCCATGTGCCCCCACTATGCTTGAGGCTTCTTGAACTTCCCGTAACTGCTCTTCCATTGACATGTGTGCAAGCAAACCATTGACTACACTGACACCCAACTCATCACTTGCCCTCTGGCTTGCCCAAGTCTTAAGAGCGTCCAGAACTTCTTCTTCATTGCTAAGGCGTGATTCAGGCTTTCCTGTATGCCGTGGATGTGCCAAATAGTCTTCCCGTCTTACGAACAAAACTTTTGCAACCCTGGGCTCCTTTGGGGAATGTGTTGCAGATGAAAGATTGAATGCTGAGGTGAACATCTCACCGAATTCTCGCAACCTAGGAGTTTGGTATCGGGAACCTTTTTCTGCATCTGAGGCAGAACACCCCTGGCAAAAGATGCTTTGACTCAGACCTTTGAAGAGGGGGGTATCATACCCTAAGGGTGCAAAAATCAGATGGTTGAAGCATACTGGCCCTTCCAAGTGCTTTGCAAAATTCAGTCCACTGAACATTGCTTGCCACCCATCATCCATACTCGACTGCAAAAACAACCCAAACCAAGAAACTGGATTCACTGTTGTCATGCTAAAGAGAGAGCATATGTCTGCAGGGAACTCTGAGACTGTGGCTTCATGCAGTGGGAGATATTCACAAACATTTTCTTAATAGTTCAACCTCACATACAGGATCATAGCTCAACATGTTGCACTGAAAGTTAGTGGGGCTGCAGATAATGCTTGGTTGAGTTCACTGTGTTACAATTTCCCTCCAGTAATCCGATTGCCAATGCCTACTTTATGTTGTAGAAACTGGGGCTGAAATGGGGGTAGTCTGTAAGATGGAGCAGCTTCTTTACCTTGCAATGTCCATCAACAAATATCAACTGCGGTCGCTGCTTCAGGTTGGCTATCCGCGCAGTAATATATGCACTGTACCAATCTGTGACTGTGTGGAAGAGGTTGGCATACTCAAACCGAGTCACCACCACTACTGGCTGTGTCACAATCTGTATTCAAGCCCCAAGGTCTCATCACACATTGCACACCTCAATCCCAAGGAAAGATTATATACATCATTGGTGAGAAACTTTATGAATGAACTACATAACTGGTAAGGAAGAAACATACCTGAGCACAGGTAACCTCATTGAGCGGAATGGTGTGAATCTGTTCAAGCAGGTGTTGCATAGTGTGTTCTTGAATCAGTCCCTGTGGCATCAAGTATTGCAGCAGTGTCTTGTTGAAGAGAGGCTTCCTCCCCCCTCTTTCACGCACAATGATTTGGAATGCACCAGATGTGAAGTAGGGAAGCTCATCCTCCTCATTTCTTCCAATCACTGATTCCAAAGGCTCCCCCCCCTCAGACATCTCAATCTTTTCAGGGTTCATAACCATATTTTTGCCTTCACAAATAGAAGTCCGTAATGTTTCACTATAGAAGCAGTGGAAAGAACCCTCCCCAAGAGGTTCGATCTGAGTTGCCTCTAGATGTTGTGTCTGTACATCTGCACCAGTCAACCTGCCTTCATCCTTGCTCACTGTCCAGGCCCCCATGGCTTGCTTAAATCCGAAAGAGCTTCGGTCCAGCAGTCCACTCTTTCTGTTGAGATTCATCCTCAACCGTGGCTCTGACTCAAAAACGCGGAAGGTCTGAGTAAAGCCATTGCCAAAGAAAGCTTCACAAGAAGCAGGGTCGACAGTTGACTCTGGGGCCCATGATGTGAAGGAGGGCAGGTGAGGCCATGGCTTTTCCGACACCTGAATTACAATGGGAGGGAATTTCGAGGGAGCGTTCTCGCCTCCCCAGGAATGCATCAAGTAGACTAACAATTGCAATACGTTCAACATCACCAGCAACACCACCACTCTCTTCACACATGTCCTCTTGATTCCCCGACACAACCACTTCCTTTTAAGTGTCCCCATCTAGAATTTACAATAGCACAGCCTCCAAACCTCAAACTTCCGTCCCAATCGTCCCCGCTCAAATCCTCGCCCCGTTCTACCGCCCCTCCAGAAGCTAAGAGCAGCAGCGACCGAATCCATACAAAGAACCTGGTCACCTAGAATGGATTCATTTCCCCCTTGAATGCCAATGAAGGAACTAACTTCCTCCGAGTCCTTCTTCATCTTCACCTTTTTCCCAAAGCATCCAAGACAGCTGCTCGTCTCCCTAGAAAATCTGGCTGCCACTTCCCAGAAAGAAGTATGTCGAATTCTCCACATTGGTTATCCACCCGCTCCATCGTATCCTCCTTTTCCCCAATCCCATCACTCCAATCGCCTCCTCCTTCCTTCCCACATCCTCAAACGAGTCCCGCAACCCTCGTTTCACCAGAACACAGAAACACAAAGCAACTCCAATACTAAAAACCACAAAGGAACAAACACACCAGCAACAACAAAATCCAAACTTCCTCTACAAGCAAAAATCCATCCTCCTTTCACCAGAGAACAAACACAAGCAACTCCAACATCAAAAACCACATGGAACAAACACAAGAGTAGTAGCAACAACAACAGGAACAACAACAATAAAACCACGACAAAAATCCAAACCACCTCTACAAACACTAATGATACAAGCAGCAATCCATCCTCCCACAAAGATCAAAATTTTAAAGAGCAATAGAAGGGGAAAAATAAAAAGGAAAAAAAGAAGATTAAAGAAGCCAAAGAGAAAACCCAAATTCTAGCGATAGATGACCGAATCTTACAGGTGCGCGGAAACAGTTTACGCATGCCCCGCTTCGTACGATAGAGGAGAACGAGCACGGTCGCTGCAACGACTGGAGGGTGAGACAGGCGCACGGGGGTGATGGCTTCGGAATACCAACCAAAAGTGCCATGCATAGTCGCAGCCCTACGCTGGGGTGAAAAGCGTAAGTAGGTTTACGAAAACGGCTAGGCACCCAAAAGGTTATGCGAAACAGGTAAAAAGTATGTACCTATGTACATAGGTATTTGAGCTCCGCGTTGCTTCGGAATACCAGCGATGATCAATTATTTTATTTTTCTTCATATGTTTTTGTACGGTTTTTTAATAATTCACCATTATTTATTTATATCAA
>Ga0116228_10002062_pt1 | contig 17166 bp, 12 predicted proteins | sample S1TSphfallax_2_FD_89694 | JGI IMG/M metagenome (GOLD analysis project Ga0116228, IMG submission 89694) | Host-associated microbial communities from peat moss isolated from Minnesota, USA - S1T2_Fc - Sphagnum fallax MG | ecosystem: Host-associated > Plants > Peat moss > Unclassified | place... | reverse complement strand
ACAATCGCAATGCTGCTTTCTTCTTGAAAATCGCAATGCTGTGTTCTTCTTCACAATCACAATGCTGCTTTCTTCTTCATAATCACAACGCTGCTTTCTTCTTCATAATCACAACGCTGCTTTCTTCTTCATAATCACAACGCTGCTTTCTTCTTCATCACCATCTTCATGCTTTTTATATCTTCGCAATAGCAATGGGTTTCTTCTTCACAATCGGCGTGCCAACAACGTTATATGTCCATGAATACCACGAACTCCACCTGCAACTTCCCCTTCTTCTGCACCTTCTTCACCTTGCAGCAGCAGAAGAGCCGCCTCAGGCCAGCCTAAATCACCACTTTTATGGCCGATTTGGTGGGACTGAGGAAGAAGGGGGATGAATGAGCCTCAGACCCCACCTAAAGCATCACTTTTATTGCCAATTAGGTGGGCCCCAGGAAGAAGGGGATGAGGCTCAAGTCCACCTAATCACCACTTTTATGGCTGATTGGGTCAGCCAAAGAAGGGGGGAAGAGCCTCAGGCCCACCTAAATCACCACTCTTGTGGCTGATCAGGTGGGCCTGAGGCTTACTCTGGATGAGACTGGGGCCTACCTAAATCACCACTTTGATAGCTGATTAAGTGGGCCTGTGAGGCCAGAGGAAGAAGGGAGGAAGCAGAAGAAGAGCCTCAGGCCCACCACTTTTATGGCTGATTAGAACTAATCCCAGTTTTGGGGGAAAATCAAAATTGTTGTAAAATAATTTCTTTTAGAACACTCGGAAGACTGGGAAAACAAAAATGAACTAGAGAGAACAGGCAAGGTTTGGCCAATTTTGGCTCTAGCAAGTATGTGCCCGAGATTGGTAGGGTGAGGTTGTGGGCGAGCTAGGATCCCAAAGACTCAGCCAAACTCTGTGGGCTTCCTGGTGTTAAGCTGCTATAGAATTGACAAGGCATGCTGATTAGGTCTATGGAATTGCCACCAGTGTTGAATAGCCAATTCCATATGAGAATTAGTCGATTAAAAGGGAGATTAATAACTAAGAGCTGTTAACTGAGTTCTGATAAGCACAACTGGGGCTTTCCTGGCTATAACTTGGTGGCAGAATTTGGATACTACTTGTTTCTCGGCATTTTCTCCTTGTCTGAGTGTGTCATATGATGAAACCCTCTCAATCATAATTACACCAAAGCACCCCAAAAAAAAAAGGGAATACAAGGAACAAAATGGAAGGACCCATGTCCAAGAAGACAAAAGAAGCAGCTAAGAGGGTGAACCACAAGGGGAACATCAAGTGCCCGAATCCCCTCCTATCACAAGAAGCATATCAAATAAGGCAAAGGAACAGCAAACCACAAGGGGAACATCAAGTTCCCAAACCCCCTCCTCTCCCCCAGAAGCATATCAAATAAGGAAAAGGGAGGGCACACCACAAGGGGAACATCAAGTTCTTGAAACCCCCCCTCCTATCCCAAGAAGCATATCAAATAAGGAAAGGGGAGGACCTACTGAAAGAATGCTTAAGCTAGAAGAACCCTCACCAACTGCAACAACACGTCTTGTATTGTTGTAATAAATTGTTGCATGTTTACGTCAAATTGAATAGCCTAAAATATCAAATATCAGTAGTAAGAAGTAAACATGCATAAAATTTTAGCACTAAAAAAGGCACCCCTTTGGACACATTCTGCACCTAGTTACATCTTTAAAGTGAGCTCCTAAGGGGGCAGAATGTGCCAAAGGGGCACTTTTCTTAGTGTAAAGGGCTTTTTGGGGTCTGTTCTTTCGTAAATAGCAGTTTAGTTCTTTCAAGAAATTTGAACATCCCTCAAAATGTGGGCACTTCCTGTGAGAAGGCCAAATTTTGCAATCTATATATATGCCTGAAAAGTGCCACAGGATCTGCCCTAAAAAAATCCTTGATGGCTGAAGAACTCTCTACAAGCCTAGACTGATCATTGTCCAGACTAATCACAGATTTTGGTGGTAATTATTATATTTTGTGGTGTAGTTATGTTCGTACCCATGATGGGGATGTAATCTTGCACCCACCTTTGGGGCTTGTGAGTACAGAAAAACTGAAGCGTGGTAATTGAGATTGCTATCACATTTGGACAATAATCTCTCACATCATTGCACCCATCTGCATCATTTGCACCACCAAGATTGCGCCCCCTTCCCATTTACGGTTCTTCAAAAGCAAGGGACACATTGTGGGTTCAACAATATGTTTTCAGAAAAAGAGCCTGCAAAGAAAGATTGGGAGGCAAGACCAAAAGAGGCATGCAATGCTTGCCAGAAACGACTGGTTGTTTGGTTGTTTACATGTCATGTCCAAGGCTCGGGGACAAAGGAAGGTGTTGCGAAGTATGTTTTTGCTTCTCTTCTTCTTGTTGTAAGTGATAGGTGAGGCACCCAGGATGTAGGACAAAAGTGTCATTGATTTTTGTTTATCCAAATCTTCACCCACTATTCTCTCTTAGTTATCTAGATAGAAGAAGAGTTTCATGCCATTTGATAACAGACACGAGTCTGCCTTTGAGGTACCTATTTGAAAAGTGCTTTTGAGTCCATAGAGGTTTTCTAAATAGTTTGCATCTTTTGTCCTCTCAGAACCAAGTCAATGAATCTCCTCCTTTAGGTTGTCATTTGAAAACTCTTAACCAAACGAGTTATCCATAAAGTCACCCTGTCTTCACCCTGTCTTTCACCCCTTAGCCTCTCTTTGAGTGGTGTCGCAAAGGAAGGAAATTTTATTAAATATCCATATGAAATGCTGAAACTCTGCATTTAATGCACAAGGTTCGAGAGTAAGTATAGTAGTAGGAGCAGTGAAAAGATATGTAGCAGCAATGGAGGCGCTCAGGAAAAATGAAAGACAGGATGAAACTCAGTTTACCACCAAAATTGGTGGTTGGGTCCCAGTTATTTTGTTCAGTAAAATTCTCATTCCCAGTTGTACATTTGATGGCCTATTATGCAAAAACTGGCTGTCATCGCCCCCTAAATGCGTGACTTTACGGATCACTCTAATATGTCATAGCCTCTACCTGATGTTAATCTCCTCTTTGAGGTTGCCATTGAGAAAGTCTATCCTATAATGTGGTAATGTTTGTTGGGTGTCTATTGCTTGCAATAATTGTGATTAATTTTATGGTTGCATATTTGGCTATAATGTGGTGTTTGTTCATATCCTTGAACCATTAACCTAGCCCTCAATCTCCAGAAATTATGGAGTAGTATAATATACAATTTTTTTGACATGAAGTGTTGTTTTGATCAGTAGGTGTTGAAAATATGGATGAAATTTGTTGAATTTTAAAGAAAGATCCTTATGTTACTATTCTTGGGGGAAATATCTCCCCTGGTGATTGTCCTAGAGAAGATCATGAATAAGGTGATGAACCAAATTGGTTTCATGAACACTTATGTGCCCTCAAAAATAAATAAAATAAAATAAAATTCCCCTTTTCTTAGTAATTTTTAAAAAAAGTGATTGTGTAATCATGATATAGCTAATACCCCAAATCATTATATTTCCAAACTTGCAAACCAATTTGTGTGTAACATAAATTCATGTACACGAATGTGCAATACGTGATGGTCACAATTTTTTTTACAACCTATGCAAGTCAATAATTTAAATTATTAACCCATCAAAAGCCCACATGTTCATCGCACCACGAACTTGTTCAAAATGTCATATGGTTAATTACAATAAAATCCTGGATCTTGTAATCAGCTGTCTAACATATCTGAGGATGTTAAAGTGTTTCTGCCCTTTCTTATTTTCACCAGGTGCAAAAGAAATATTAAAGAAAAGAGTCACTATATAAGTCAACCAAACAAACAAACAAAATTATCGTATGTCATTGAATTCATTTTCAGCCATGAGAAGGTGCTTAAAGAAAAGAGGATTTAAGTATAACCAAGTTATCCAAGACATAAGAGCAAAGGATGGACGGAAAACTGTATTCACAAAGGAGAAGGAATTATATCAGAAGATGAAGTACATCCACATGCTCCTACTTATCAAAGTGAAGGGGAATCACAATATGTCTCAAAGCACTTGACATTATCATGCCATTCAATTCTTCATGACAACCCATATGATCTTAAGGAATGAAATTAGTCTAGGTTTTTAGTTAGGCATTTTGTCACATAGAACCCAACTCTGAGGGTGGAGGAAACTTACTTTAGCAGATTCTTCATGGCATCCATAGTTATATGGTATCCAATTGCTTTGGCTTTTTAGCTAGGGGTGTCCTCATATAGAACCCAACTCAAAGTGGAGAAAACTTACCTTAAGTGTTGTTAGACTTTCTTCAAATTTAAGTCTTTTGACATGGTCAAGTTGGTTGCCTATTGTTTCTTCTAAATGGTTGTGCAGGTCCTTTAGTGCTTAAATGTCCCAAATAGTTTGTTTGTTTGGTTTTCTTTGGGGATTGTTTTTTGGGTGCATTTGACTTCACATGAATCAACTAAAGATTTCTCTTGGTTCGAATCAATACTATAAAAGTATTATAAAAGTTGGAAATACTAAGAATGGGAAACCCAAATTTTGGAACAATTTGCAAATTAAATATTGGTGGAGAACCCAAAACGTGACATGGACAACTAGGCATCAAATGTCAAGCCCAAGGAAATATTGTTGGAAAAAAGATTGGGATTTGTTTTTCAAGGCAAAAAAAAAAGCCACCAAAAATCGAATTTAAAAATAAATCAACTAAATTTCTAACGTGGCTCAAGTAGGTAGCCAAAAAATACATAAGGAAGTTTAATATTTTTTCCTTTCATATTTTTCTAATAGCCAGATTTGGCTCAATCAGCATATGAATGATTGCAACCTCAACTACATCACATAAATTGAAATAAATAAATAAATTTTGTTCATATTTGCACAAGGCAACATGTGAAATACTGAATATGTTAAAGATTGACTCCCCAATTCTTAAACTATTGACAAATTCAGCACTAGAGCTGAAAACCCAAACCATGGCATCAACATTTTGTTTCAGTGTTTCAATCTTTAATATCTAGAATTAATTACTTCAAGGTTTATCCAAAAGATTATTATACTATTCAAGGTCTTTTCAAGTAAATATAGTCCAAAAAACAATATAATCTCAATTTGTAGAATGTTGGATTATAAATTCATTTCATCTCTTGACCTCATAGATTTCCTAGAGAGATTATTGTGAACAAGTGCATTGTTGATGGAGGTTTCATTTGTAGCCCTTGAAACATTACAACCTATTGAGTAATCCAATTGTTATAAGATTGTTGTACTCTCAATGTCTTTTTGCATCTTCAAATTTTGTCATTGTCCCTTTCTCACGCGATATATTGTGTTCTCCATTTTGTGAAAGCTCAAGCACATGCACTATAATTGCAACTATTCAAATATTATTGGTGTATTCTCATTGAAGTCATTCTAGACAATCAAGGTTTCCAAGGTGGTCAAAAAGTCATGAAGTGATTGATTATTAAACACAAATGTCTTTATGAATACGATTCATTCAATAACATGTATTTCTATGCATAAAGCACTTCAAGGCTTTCTTCTTTGTATTTGAAAGCACTTCCCCCTCCCCCACCCTAAAATATGCTTTCTTCAATTGAAGGGATCTTCCACCATTCCAAATTAAAAGCCTTTCATACTTTACATTTCGAAAAGATTGCTCCCTCAAGCCTCTCCTATCCCCTCCCCCCTCCTCCAAAGGCTACTACTACCCTCAATTGAGGGAAGGCCCTCAGCAGATGACCTTCCCCTATACATGATTGCATGATGGATAGGTTTTACGAGTATAAAAGTTGGCCTTCCCCTATACTTGATTGCATAATGGATAGGTTTTAAGAGAATAGAAAGTCCTCATTGGCTGCTTCCAAAGAAAGGAAAGAAGGGTTTCTTCTAGCCTATTGTTTGCAGAATTGGGCATGAGAATTAAAAATCTTGGTGATTGGAAAATGGCCCTCAAGATTGCATAAGGCACAATAGTATATTAGCTTAGCATTGTTGGCCCAAGAGAATGATATATCAGCTGGTTGCAAAATTATTTTTCTTTCAGAGACATGATGAGAAACCTTTGTACTGATTTCATTTTATTTTATTAATGAAAATTGCTCCCATTCAGCTTCATTCATTGATTTATATCCAAAACTAGGAGTTGAAACTTGACATTAATAAATATATATTTTAAAGCTTTAATCTAAAAAATTTGGGATAAATTACTAATATGAATGAACCATGAATGTTGTTGATTGTTTGCTGCAATGATATGGTGTTGTTCCCATTATCACAAAAGATCTGAAAGAAATTTAGGAGGTTTTTTTTTCCATTTGGGGGGAGGGAGGGGGGCCTACATGTACTCACAATTGTTGTCCAATGTAAGGTTCTGTTCCAAACATCACTATTTATTTTTTTCAATTTTGTAATGTGGCTGAGGTGACAATCATCCATAAGCGCATATAGCCAAATGTGGCTACTGTCAAAATATCCTTATATGTTTGTGGCTACCCACTTGAACCATGTATAGAAATCTAATGATTTTTCTGGATTTTTTTGAATTTTTTGAGATCTGTCTATTATCAAAAATATCCTTATGTTATTTGTGGGTACCCACTTGAACCATGTATAGAAATCTCTTTTTTTTTTGGTTTGAGGTTTGGAATTTTTTTATTTTTTATTTTTCAAAAACATCATTGATTTTCAAGGAAATGCTTTCAAAATTTTCACAAATTTTTTTAAAAAAATCCAGTGTCTTGAGATGTTACAAAGTTTTTCTTGTTTTTTGGATTCTTGGTTGTTTGACTGGAGTTGTCGTCTTTCTTGCTGTATTATGGCAAAACAATGGGGTCTGTTGTACGCTTATAATGCAAGTTGGATCCAGAATGATGAGGAGTTTATGAATGCGAACGAGAGAATCCATAGCTACTGGTTTGCAGAGCTAATTTGCTTCGTTTGCTGGCTGGGCTTATGTTGCAGGATTTTCTGGCATTCTAGCAGAGCAAGGGAAAAGACAAAGCTGGTGTTGTGGAGCAAGTGGCACGACTGCCATCAGGTCAGAGGTTTTCTCTACTGCTTCAACTGGATCACACCTGCAGTTGTCCAGTCAGGAACCCTAATCTGTTTTTCCTTGTCTTGCGCTTACATAGAAAGCAATTTTTTGCTGTCGGGGTGGGTTAAAGGACTATGCAAACTCTTGGGCTACTAGCCATGTTGCTGGAACTGGATGCAGCAAGTGAGATTATGAAGCACTGAAGTGCTGAGCAAATTCATCATATTCTTACTTGCTCCTGTCATAAGTAGAGAGAGGCTTTGCACTACTAATACATATCCCCTCACAAACGTCCTGGATAAAACTATGGTGGACAGTAACCAACTCCTTCCTCCTTTTCTCCTTCCCATCGTGTATGGGAAACAACCAGTACACATATTTAGTGTATGTGAAGAAGGGTGCCTTGCGGTGCATTCACACTTGCTGTTAAGTAAGTGTTAAATGAAAATCTAGGTGGCATCCTAGGTGGCACCCAATGTTAAATGCTCCATAGCTCAATGTTAAGTAAATGCTAGCTTAACATAAAATTTTCATAGCAACTAGGTTTAAGTCCTAAACGGCTAGCATGGTGTTATGAGACTGAACCCTAGAGTCCCTAACACCAAGTGTGAATGCACCTTTACCCTTGGTAAAATTTCTGACCCAAAAGAGGATGTGTAAGGTTTCTCAAAATGAGTATTCTTACACATAAGGTTCCGCATCTCCTCTCAAATGCAAAACTCTACCAATTATTTGTGTCGGGTGATAACTAAGGACCTCAAATGGGGCTCTTGTGGGACTTAATTAGGTCCCATGTGAGGCATGCCCTCCTTGCCAAAATAGCCCCCCCTTCTTGGTCTGTACCCATAAATCAAAATTGATTGCAACTCGGAGAACCAAGGGTGTCAAATTTTCCATAAATTTTTCCTTTTTGTTTTTTCACAGCATTTGGCACCAACACACATTTGCACATAAAAAGATGAATCAGGTCAAGGGCAGACAAGGATAAAAAAGAAGCAGACAATTTTACTTATGTTCTGTCTGCAAATAAGGACCCTAAACCCTAAACCCAAATAAGTAAAATTGTCTGATTTTACACATAAAGGATGTTAATATATTGTTACTTTGAGTGCCAATTGTATAGTACCCATACAATCTGCCTACATAAGGCAATAGGAGAAATTTCTTAATGTATTTGGAGGGCACCTCACATGCGTGAATATCCTTCTTAGGAAAGAGGGAGCATATTCGGCCTACTCCTTAAGAGCAGGATGGATCTTTCCTTACTTATAGGAATAGGATCCCACTTACTCTTAAGGAATGGGTGCTTGCACATCCCCCTCCACACCTTGTGATCTGTATGTGTTTTAGGTTCATGATAACCTTTGCATTGTGCTTTACAAGGGGATAAATTCACTAGTTGAGGACATTCCCAAAATGTAGGGCCTCATCCTAGGTCTCTCATTTTGGGAATGACCCTACCCAACGGCTTTACATTGCACATATAGATATACATTAGATGAACTTTGGACTAGTGTTGGCCAATTATTGACTTTTAGACCTATCCTATGGATATCAATAAAGCATGTTTTATTTTATTTTTACGAGGAAGGATTTTAAAAAAAAAATTAATTCAATTTATTACACCAACCAATTATGCATTCATTTATGAAAAATTCATTTTCCAATTACAAAGACATCAATTTTCAACTTTCAAAACATGGCAGATATGCACAAAGGTTATGCATATCAAATTTCCAATTATGTTGCTTACAAAACATTTACGAAAGTACAACATAGTCTCCCAAAACAAAATTGACATGAACAAAATCAAAAACAATAATTCGTGAGGGAATGGAACCTAAGTTCTATGAAGAACTTTGCCCAATTATAATAGAAGTTTCTTGCCCAACCACACCCCACACAAAATCCATCACAATCTCACAAAATTAATCATCATCAACTTACAATTCTTCAAACAAATTATGTTCTTCAATCAAGTTGTAATTTTCTTGTGCTAAAAATTCATCCTCTTTCAAATATTGTTTCAAGTTTGAATTTGGTTTGTAATTGGCACATGTGTAATCATGCCAATTCTTCACCTTAACAAGAATTGTTAACAAAGACTTGACACGCATTAAAACATAATGACCTTGCCAACAAATTTGGTTTTCATAAGGGTTTTTTATTTCACTATCATGTCCCACTTTCAAAACAAAAACCTCCCATTATTACTTCTTTTCTTGGACTTTTTGGTTTAGGTAATGGTTTTTTGTAAATTGGTTTAAACTTCTTTTAAAGTCATATTTCTTAGCCCAACAAAAAATTTGTTGTCATTTGTAGTATATTGATAGGCTTTCAACATCACATGTCCAAAACATGTACCTTCATAAACTTTGAAAATCTTCAAAGGTTCACAATCAATGATGGAATGTAAAATTATTACCATAATCATCAAATTAATGTCATCATCCTTTACAAATGCAAATACATGGTTTAACAAACAAAACTTCTTCAACAAAGACCAAAACTTTATAACCTTCAATTAATTCATTGAGTTCAAACAACCCCAAAATACTATGCATGGCACGCAAGTTTTACCTAAAAATTTGATAACCAAAGCAAAAACATCAACACTACCATGAGACATTCAAAGATCAAAACTAGTAGAAATTACTATTGTAGATGTAAGATTTGGTAAAACATGATGCTCCATTGTCTTCTTAACCATGGCAAACAACATTTCTTTCAAAAAAGAATACTAAGAAACAAATTAAACATGAAGGCATTAACTTAAAATTAACCTTTGAAAACAAATGTTCTCGTAAGTGGACAAGGGCATGTAACCCTTGCAAAATAAAGAACCAAATGCTCTAAAAATTGTTATTGAACATCATCATTTTTTTTATAAGGGCTTATAGCACCCAAAAATGTAATAATTGCATAGCCAAATGGACCTATCATTTTCTTCCCTAATTGTTGAATATGAACAATAGGTTCTACCACCTTCTCTTTAGAATTGTTATTTCCTCTAAGCAAACAACTTCAGATGTGCAGTTTGCACACAAATATTCATAAGAGTTATGCCATGTTAACTTTGTTGTATTAATGAAACCCATGTGGAGAACATATCTTTGTGTTGAAACATTGTTTACTCAAATTTACAAACTATGCATCACAATAGTTGTGATTTCACCAAATCCACATTGGTGATGACAAAAAATCCAACATATAAACATAGAACTATGAGGTATCCAAGCTACAACTTGTGCTTCTACAACTTCAAGTTATGAAACATCAAACATCTAACATGTTGCCAAATTATAGATGCACATTTGAAACATTTGAAACTAACAAAAGATTGCATTTAAGTGGGGGCAATTGATGGAACATCTTCATCCACTCCACCCACACTTTCAACAAACAACACTACTCTTCAACCATTGACCAGAAAACACCTAAACACAAAAAATAAAGACATAAGGCAAAAAAAAACACTAAAGGAATTTTTCAAGCTCTCAAAAACAAAAAAGACAAAGTGGTAAATAGCTTCTTTTATTACAAAACTTTGTCAATTAACTGAGCAAAAATGTTACAAAACTTTGCCAATTTGCCAAACAATGAAACTAGGATGACGCCTTCCAATTTATCAAGCAACAAAACCAAGCCAAGCCTTGTCAATTTGCCAAGCAACAAACCCATAACTAATAGCCAAACTCTCTCAATTTACTTAATCATAAAACAAAAAACCAAAGTGGAACCTTCCCAATTCACCAAGCAACAAAACCAAAGATAATTATATAACAAAGAAGCAATAGTTTGGATGGAAAGCACAAAAAGAAAAAAACCACAACGTTTTTTGGACTATAAACTAGAAACTTATCTAATTAAAAATGCAAATTGCATTGTGAAAATAGTAGATTTCTTGTGAAGTTTTGAACCCAAAAAAAAAGAATCATCTGAGTTTTGCAAAGTTCACAACAACAAAAAAAAAAATTGTTGTAAACAAAATCATAAACAAGAATGTATGAAAATGAAACATTTAATGCTATGAAAAGTTTAAAGAAAACTTTTGAAATGACTTACAAAGAAAAGCTCAATGAAAGTGTAAAATGTTTCAAAAGGAGATTGCAATAGGTTCTCTTTAAACCCTAAACAACCTAAACCTTAAATTAAATGCATAGTCAACATTTTCAAAACCTTAATGGGTTGGATATCAAAAAAAATTTGTTTAAAAACATAATGGTTAGATATAGTTATATATGGATTGTACATATAAGGGCATGTGGTGGTTGTGTATGAAATTGGATGTGGATGAATCCATATTTGATGATTATAATGCATAAACAATTTTTTCTATATAACTAACCAAAACTAAATTAGACATTTCAAATCTTGATTTTATTGTTTCCCAATGTGGATCTCATGAAAGAAAGACCTGTTTTTCAAAAAGGCACCCATAAGAGTCAAACCACAAAAGAAAAAGTAAAAAGGAATGTGAAAAAATAGAGGAAAAACAAAACACTAATGATGGTAATTGAATCCTTGATAGGTTGTTATGGTGATAGAAGGTAATGCATGAACTCTTGGGTGAGAGATTAGAAAACCTTGGCTTGTCAAATGCCAAGATGTTGTTTTTGGGCATTTAATATTATGGCCAAGAATTTGGAAAAGCTTTTCCAAATGGTGAAAAAATATGAAGATTAAAAAGTGGTTTTATAGTTTTAAAGTATTATAATCTTCTAGTTACTTGATGGATGTTAAAATAAAATGAACACAAAAGGAACTTTGGAATCTAATTAAATATACTATAATTGAATTGGTAGTTTTAACACATTCTATTGAATCATTAATTAATTTTGAAATTTTCATTCAAAAAAAATCTTGAAAATGTTTTTTTTATGAAATTTCAAATTTTTATTTTAAAATTAAATAAAATCTAAAATCTCAACATTTAAAAATAATATATTGAATGTCAGAACTACCAAGGTAGTAAGGTATTAGATGTTCATGATGGTACACCAAATAATTTAGTTTTCCATCAACTCCCAATTAAGGGATAAATAGTTTTTTTCTCATTATATTCCACTAATTTGTTATTGCCTTCTTTTAAAAAAATATTTTTTCAAATGTGTTGATTATTATGACTAGTTATTTCATGAAAGTGGCATATGTGTTAATGATACCCATTTTGTTACATTAGTAGGTTTTTAATACTTTAATAAATTTATTATTTTAATTCATTTAATTCATTCTCATTTTCATGGACATTTGGTTGACAAATGCCATTACACTAAATAAAAAAGGCCTGAAAAACAAAAAATGCAGAAGAGGGTAGCATGTTGATATATATAGCTTTTAATTGGATTTTTTCAATGAAAATTTGCATATAAAATTATTAAAACATAATAAATCATCTTTTTAAATGTTTTACACAATTTGCTTACATTTTTTTCATGTTCTAACATTGACACATTTAACCTTCAAAAGTACATTTAGGTGATATAAAAACTTGTTTTTTGCAAAACAACATTGTTGGAAGTCAAACTTTTAATCAAATTATAGTTGGGCAAGGTGTTGATTTTTATTTATTCACAAAATTGAAGTGGTTTTTGAATTAGTAAAAAAATGGTATATTGCTATTGAATGGGGTGTTTAAAACAAGTTTTGTAATGTGATTAATTTGCATTTACTTAAAGAAAAAAAGAAGCAATTTGATATATATTGTTATTGTAAATTATTTTATTTTCAAAGCCTAATTCAACTAAAAATAATTTCTATAAAGTTTCAAAATAAATGAGTTCCAAGTTGTAATAATTTGCAATAATGTAGGCAAATACAAGTTTGACTCCTTTTGTGTAAATTGTAATGTGCAATTACCCTCTTTGACATTTTTTTTATGATTGGATGTTAACCAAAACAAACACTTAGATAATATATTTCTATAGTAAAAAATGATCAATCATTCAAAACAATATATGTAACATTAACATAACATTTAATCAAAATTTTCTTTGAAGTTTATTATTTTAGTACTTTGTTTTTCATTTAGTTTATAGATTAGGACATCTCATTTTTGCCTTGGTTACATATTGGTTATATTTGTGCTAGTTAGAACATTTGAATTACTTATAATCAAAAAGTATACGTAGTTAGAAAATAGATCATAGATTATATAATAATGATGGAGAAAATGAAAAGACTAATTCTTTTAATGTAGAAGAACTTTTTTGAAGACTAAGATTGTTTTGTTTCAATTTTCATTGAAATTATTTTTGAATTATGCTTGAAATTTGAATTTCCTTCCATCTTTAGTACATAATTAAACTAAATAAGATTAGAAGATAATAACAATAAACAAAAAATTAAAAATATAATCATCTTTTTTTTTAATTAGTAAAGAAATACACCAAATAAGAAAATTGAATAAAAAACAATAAGAAAAATGAAATAGATAAAATAATCCATTCTCATTTAATGACCACTTTCAATATTCAAAAATGTAATTTTTTGTTCTAATAGCATGAGTATTTTGAGTTTAGGATATATGTTTGGGTGTGTAGTCAATTAGGACACATCATGTTTTAAAATGTTTTTTTGCAACTATAGTCATGAAGGACAATGTCTTTTACGACTATGACTTTTGCAACTATAATCATGAAAGACATGGCTAGTAGGCTAGGTAAGCTTTGGGTCTACTACACAAAAAAGTTTGCTGACATGCTCAAAATGTAGGGCTTAATCTACTTAGGAATGTGGGCTAACTTATCTAGTTAGTAGCATACACTAGGCTAGATACTTAGGTTAAGATAGCAACCTAACCTAGCCTATTTAGCCTTATAGGACTAGGTTACAATTGTGGACTTGAACCCCTCACCTCCACATTCAAGGGTGAAGTCATTAACCATTGCACCACATTTTTTAACATGATACAATTTGTCACGATATTATTGTAAACACATGTTCTATAACTTACTTAAGTAGTTTAGCCTAACCTAGCAACCTTACTAGGGTACCTACCTAGTAGACAATATGTACCAAGGTGGGAGAGTAACTACTATGTACTTACCTTAAATAAGTATATATGTACTTACTACATAGTAGTTAAGGTAGGTTTCAAGGTACATATTTACCTAATTAGTTGATAATAACTAGCTAGTAATTAAGTAGGTGCCTAATAGTTGTTAAGTACCTACTACCTAGCTAATGGGATAGGCAAGAATGCTATTTGGTGAATGTGTGAACATGAACGTGAATAGATGAACATGAACAAGAAAGAATATTTCAACTAATATTTTGTCTACATCATCAAAATATTCTTTGACAGATTTGACCATAATGGCAAAATATTATTGAACAAAATGAGACATGACAAAATATTCCCTAACATTGTCCACTGGGGCAAAATATTCCCCAACTAATGTCCAATGTGTTAGTGTTTTGTTAAATTCTCATGTGAGTAGGTTGAAGAAGACATCTAGTATAAATGAAAATGGACCATTAATAAAAACAACCTCAACACCCATCAAGGCAAGGTTTAATGTGTAAACTTCAAACTAAAAGAATTTTTTTATTTGAAAAGTTGAAGCGAATTCTTTCAAGGGGCAAACACTCGTTGGGAGGTCACAACAAACAAAAGGAAGAAAGCAAGGAACCATCAACCTTGATATCCTAACAAGAATATGATGTCAGTAAAGATGTCAAAAGAAACAAACAATGAATTTTTTTTTACTTTGCTAGAAATCCTTTAAAAAGTGAGGCGAATAGCCATGCTAAAGATAGTGATGAAAACATGACAACTATGTCGGGATGCAAGCATTTTGAGCGTAATCAAAGACCTGATGAAACAATTTGCAAATAATTTTAGTCTTTCTCCTTCCAAAGAAAAAAAAGGTCAAAAATGAAAAATAGGGCACTAGGAAAAAATCTTGAAAAATGGTGTACTCTTAATTGTTTTAAGCGACACAAAAACAAACAATGCAATAGCTTCTAGTGAAGAAGATGAACTTACAAGATGTCCATTGTGACAAAGAAGGACATCCAAGAGTTCAAAGAGACATAGACAATGTATTAAATTTGTTTGAATTCAAGTTTGTTAAACATTGACATCCAAGAATTCAAATCCAAAGTGAATGATTTAACAATGCAATATATTAAAGTTCTAGGTAGCCTCCTATTAGCTTTAGTTATTCCATGTTGCACTTTCCATTTATTGGATAATTCATGCTTGTTTGTGATATTCTTGCTCACCTTTAGTTGGATGTTGCATTAATAATGGATTATTGTTGGAGGAAGCACTATAAAATTTGAAATACAAGGTATATAGAAATATGCACCAATATGAGTCATTGTAAGTCAAACAACTTCAAAAATTGGAAATGATCAAGTACTTTCTTTAAGCATTATGTGTAAAAGTGGATAAATCTGGAGACACATATTCTTTCATGTCATTAGATTATTACAAGAACCTCCTTATGTTCACACTTTACATTCTTTACACAAAAGAAAGAAGGACGGTGATAATTCAAACAACTAGGAATTAAGTATTGAGAAGGAAGATAAAGTGATCGAGAATACACCTAAACATATTACAATTGATTCTAGATGTTGTTTTTTTATTTGGTTGTGCTAGATTTTAGCTTTTGAGGAAGAATTCAAGTAGTCTTCCTAATTTCATTGTGGTGTACTACACATCTTAATCCAATTCTTAAGTCCCAATTTTGTTCAATTCTCAAGTCCTCTTGTTTTGACTTAACCACATAGTTTCTATGGTTTCTATTTTTGTATAGAGAAACCAATATTAGGAAACTTGAAACAAAAAAGTTGATAAAGGAATTATTTTTGTTCAAAATGGCAATGAAAAATATAGGGCATGGCTATAAGATTTGCCACTAACATTTCTAGAAGGATTATTTTGAAAGAAAATATGGGAAGGAGAATCATCAAAGTTTTGAAAGAACGTTTGAAATAAATAAACGAAAGTAGAGCCATAATCCAATTTCAAAACATTTCATATGTATATTTTGAAATTGGTAACCATTTGGTCACTGCTGCAAGCAATGAAGATGAAAATGAGGAGTTATCTCCTAGATTGTATCAAAAGGATATTGATGAATACAATAGGAGGTCAAAAACTTATGCACTTTAAATCAATTAAATGTGGTTGAAACTACAATGTAATGTACACAATATTTTCCAATTCAAGAATATGTAAGTGTTTGTTGTGTAATCACCAATGATTGAAGGTATTTTTTGAACTACTAATTTTTCATGAATGGGTAACATAAATAGAAAGAAATTGGAAATATAATAGAAATAAATGAATGTTATTTTTCGTTCTCTACACCTCAATGTGCAAATTGAACCTCATCTTGTTCAATGCAAAACCTAATGAAATTTCCATAAAAGAGCTTTTTAGGGTGTGCAACACTCTTAATCAACAATTGTCATCTAAAGGGATAAAACCTTAGGGTTGAATTTTCCTTATCCATATTTACAATCAATATATGAATGGAAATATGTTTACACGGCACCCATATGATTTCAATTAACATTGCAATATGAAGAAATGATTTTGACCTCTATGAATAAATTGATCAAAATGATACCAACATGCTTTAGATGATTTCATTCATATCCAAAAACAAACATGTTAAATAGATTGGAAAACGTTATTGAATTGATCATAAACCAAGCAATGATATGCCAATGAAACCAAAAAAATTTAAAGATAGTCCATTAGTTTTATACTAGATTACACGCCCTTTTAAAATCGATGCCAACCCTTGGGGGGTATTTACAATGGCCTAGAAAAATATTTAGAATACATTGAAATTGGAAATAGAATTTTTAATAAGAATATTGAATATATCAATTTGGGCTTAATAAGCATGATATGTTGGGCAAAATGAATTTTCTCGATAGAACAATTGTTGAAATTTCTTCATTTTATGTTATGTATGAATAAAAAAAACTTGATTATTCCTAAATCAACCAATGATCATGTTTTCTAACTTTTAAATCATTGATGAATTATGCCAATAATCTATTGAAACTCCTCCCTATGGTCAATATTGAAAATGCTAATGAACTAATAAAAACCAAAATTGATGGGATATTTTTATTAATAATTTATATGATTTTTT
>Ga0116228_10002061_pt1 | contig 17170 bp, 18 predicted proteins | sample S1TSphfallax_2_FD_89694 | JGI IMG/M metagenome (GOLD analysis project Ga0116228, IMG submission 89694) | Host-associated microbial communities from peat moss isolated from Minnesota, USA - S1T2_Fc - Sphagnum fallax MG | ecosystem: Host-associated > Plants > Peat moss > Unclassified | place... | reverse complement strand
GGCGCTGACGGCGTGCACGCTGATCGGCATGACGCTGTGGTTCAAGCCGCAGATCTGGTTGCATTCGCCGTAATAGTCGCCCGGCCTGTCGATCCGCACCCACGTCTCAATTGTCTGGCCCGGAATGGCATAACGCTGCACACCGAGCGACGGGACAAAAAAGCTGTGGATCACGTCGCCGCTGGTTTCGAGAATACGAATGTTCTTGCCCACCGGGAGCACAACCTGATTGTCCACCGCGAGGTGGCGCAATTGCCCCGGCTTCAACTGATCATCCTGGATCATATAGCTATCGAAATGGACGCCCCCCGCATCGGGGTAGGCGTATTCCCAATACCATTGGTGACCGGTGACCTTCAGCGTCATGTCGGCGTCGTGGGTACGATCTTCGTAGTACACCAGCCGCAAGCTTGGCACGAACATGCCCACCAGTATCAGCACCGGAATGGCGGTCCATGCCGCCTCGAGCACCGAATTATGGCTGAGCGTGCTCGGCGTCGGGTTGCGATGCGCGTTGTAGCGATACAGCACCCACGCCAGCAGCGCGCCGACGAAAATCGTAATCAGGACAATAAGAATAGTGATGTAGTGATTGAGATATTCCACCCTCTCGGCCACCGGGCTGTCCGGCAACTGCATGCCGATCTGCCACGGATGCGGCACGCGCAAAACAGGCGCCTCGGCGAACGCATACCCAGCCCAACCCATCAGCGCGAGGCCAGCGAGAGCAAAAACACCGAGGCGCAAAGCTGTCATCTTCGGATCAGGTCCCGGTCCAGGGCCGCCGCAATACGCAGGCCGCCAACATCGCCCTTCGGATATCGGACGCACCGCCGCTTATCAAGGTGCGGCGCAGCAACCGGTTGCACGAAGGACGTAGGAAGCAAGGCCGGGGCTCTGCCCCTGGACCCCGTCGTGTGAAACACGCATTCGCGTGATGGGGACAAGTCCCCAGACCCCCTTTGTTTAAGAAAGTCAGGGGTGAAGGAGGGGGCATCGCGGACGAACGAACAGCCCGTGCGCCCCCCTCCTTCACCCCTGACCTCCCTTAAGAAACAGGTTCTAAGGACTTGTCCTTCGTGCGAATGCACGCTGCGCGTGACGCGGGGGTCCAGGGGGCAGAGCCCCCGGCCTTCTTTCTTACGTCCTTCGTGCAAGCGGATGGTGCGCGGTTACCAGGGCGTGCAGGCGTTCGTGCAACACGTGGGTGTATATTTGCGTGGTGGCGATATCGGCGTGGCCGAGCAGCAATTGCAGGCTGCGCAGGTCTGCGCCGCGGGCGAGCATATGGCTGGCGAACGCGTGGCGCAGCACGTGCGGTGACAGGCGCGACGGGTCGAGGCCGGCGGCGACGGCGGTTTCGCGGACGATTTTGTCGAAGCCTTGCCGGGTCAGCGGACGCGCCGGATTTCGGCCGGGAAATATATATTTGCTGGCTGGGCTTGCGGCGATCAGGGCCTGGGCGGCGGCGCGGGCCTGGGCGGACACCGGCACCAGACGCTCGCGGCCGCCTTTGCCGCGAATGCTGAGCAACTCGGCGCGCGACGCCATGGCGCTGCGGGGCAGGTTCAGCAGTTCCGACACGCGCAAGCCGGTTGCGTAGAGCAGCGAAAAGCCGGCATCGGCGATCAGGCCGTGCCGGTCCGCCAACGTCGGCGCCGCGGCAAGCAGGGACTCGACTTCCGCCTCGCTGAGGAATTTGGGCAGGCGGAGGGGCTGTTTCGGTGCTTCCAGCAATGCGGTGGGATCGTCCGGGCGCACGCCGTCGCGCAGCAGGAAGCGGAAGAACTGGCGCAGGCAACTGAGGCGGCGGGCGGCGCTGCGGGCACCCAAGCCCGCCGCCCCGAGGCTCGCCATATAGGCCTGCACCGTTGCAGCGCTGGCCGATGCGGGCCGTTCGTGCCGTGCCGCGGCACAAACGGAGAAATCGGCCAGGTCGCGGCCATATGCCAGCAGCGTATTGCGCGCGGCGCCGCGTTCGGCCGCCAGCATTTCGCAAAACGCCTCGATATGTCGGTCGGGCGCCGGCGCCCCCACAATTATGGCGACTTGAACTGCGTGTTGGGAATGACGTGCTCCACGGGCGCGCGGTGAGCCTTTGGCGGAAACGCGCCGAGTAGCAGCAAGGCGAGTAACGTCACACCCACCAGCAAACCCGCCGCGACGATGATCACGCGACCCATGCGGTCCGACTCGTTCTCTTGCTGTGCAGCACAAGTCGTGTGCTAGCCTTCGCACTCATGACGCGCAACACCGAGGTGCTGCCTATTTCAGAACCCGCAACGTCCGGCGACCCTGCCCCCGCGTCGGGCGTTACGGCGCCCGGCTTTACGTCGCACATCGCACCGGTGCCGCTCTGGTCCGGACCCACTATTGTTCTGGTGGGGCTGATGGGCGCCGGCAAGACGGCGATCGGGCGCCGCCTGGCCTTGCGCCTGGGCCTGCCGTTCCGCGACGCCGATCACGAAATCGAACAGGCCGCGGGATGCACCGTGGCCGAATTCTTCGAGCGGTATGGCGAGGCCGATTTTCGCGACGGCGAACGGCGGGTGATCCGCCGCTTGCTTATCGGGCCGCCCTGCGTGCTGGCGACCGGGGGGGGCGCCTTCATCGATACCGAGACGCGCGCCGCGATCCGCAGCCAGGCGCGCAGTGTGTGGCTACGCTGCGAGTTGCCGATCCTGCTGCGCCGCACCGCTGGCAGGCACCATCGGCCATTGCTGCGCGTGGGCGATCCGGCGCGGGTGCTGGCGCACTTGATGCAGGCGCGCCACCCTTTCTATGCGGAGGCCGACCTGGTGGTGGATTGCGGCGACGATAGCCCGGACGTGACGACCAGCCGGGTCGCCGATGCGGTGCTGGGCTACCGGCCGCCGTTGCGGGTGGATGTGCCGCTCGCCGCGCAGCCATATCAGGTGGTGATCGGCAATGGCCTGATTGGCCGCGCCGGCGCCTATCTGGCGCCGGTTCTGCCGCAGAAACGGGTGGTGGTGATTACCGACTCCAACGTGGCGTCGTTGCATTTGTCCGCGCTGATGGCCGGCCTGGCGGAGACCGGCTTCGATGCCCGCCAGATTGTGGTGGCGCCGGGCGAACGCAGCAAAAGTCTGGCGGTGTTCGGCCAGGTGACCGACGCGCTGCTGGAAATCGGCGTGGAGCGGCGAACCGCGGTGATTGCGCTCGGCGGCGGCGTGGTCGGCGACCTGGCCGGATTCGTCGCCGCGACGACCTTGCGCGGGCTGCCGTTCGTGCAAATTCCCACCACGTTGCTGGCGCAGGTGGACAGCAGCGTCGGCGGCAAGACCGGGATTAACACGCAATTCGGCAAGAACCTGCTGGGCGCCTTTCACCAGCCTTATATCGTGCTCGCCGACACTGGGGCGCTGGCGACATTGCCGCCGCGCGAGTTGCGCGCAGGGTATGCCGAAATCGCCAAGGCCGGGCTGATCGGCGACGCGACTTTTTTCGCCTGGTGCGAGGCTCACGCCCCTGCCCTGCTGGCCGGCGATCCCGAGCTTCAGGCCGAGGCGGTCGCCAGGGCGTGCGCGTTCAAGGCCGCCGTGGTGAGCGAGGACGAGCGCGAGGCGAAATCCAGCGACGGACGCGCCTTGCTCAATCTGGGCCACACCTTCGCGCATGCGCTGGAGGCCGCGTATGGCTATGACGGCCATCTGTTGCATGGCGAGGCGGTGGCGTTGGGGCTGGGCCTGGCGTTTGCCTTGTCGGAAAAGCTCGAGGTTTGCGCGCGTGGCACGGCGGCACGCGTGGTGCGGCACATTGCCGCGTGCGGCATGGCGGCCGAGTTGCACGAGCTTGGCCGGCGCTTTTCGGCCGCTGGTTTGCTGGCGCACATGCAGCACGACAAGAAGATGCGCGACGGGAGGCTGGCGTTCGTATTGGCCCGCGCCATTGGCGACGCTTTCACCAGCCGCGACGTGCCGCCCGATGCAGTATCAGCCGTTTTGCGGGACGCCGGCTGCGCCGCGTAAGGGGCACTCAAGAAGATTGTGGCGCGCCAAAACAAAAGTTTTTTGTTTCTTTTTTTCAAAAAAGAAATACTTCCTGTCTTGGCCTGTCTGTTGTGGAGCCATCACATGATCGTCGTCACCACCGAACAAATCGCCGGTCACCGCGTGGAACAAACGTTGGGCCAGGTGTTCGGCGTGGTGGTGCGCAGCCGCGGCTTGGGCGGCAACATCATGGCCGGCCTGCGATCCATCGTCGGGGGCGAAATCACCGAATATACCAGCATGCTGGAGGAGGCGCGGCGCCACGCCACCGACCGCATGGTCAGCAACGCGTCCGCCATGGGCGCCAACGCGGTGCTGATGATGCGGTTCGACAGCTCGGAAATCGGCCAGACGATGAGCGAGATCGTTGCCTACGGCACCGCCGCGATCGTCGCGCCGGCGGGCAGCTAGGGCGCATGTTGCGGCGCTGGGTCGTCGGCTCCGGCCTCGCGCTGCTGGCGCTGGCGATACTCCTGTGGCTGACCGGCTATCGGGGTGGCGCCGTGGCGCCGATGATCATTTATGGCGCGATCCTGGCTGGCGGCGTGTATTTCGAACGCTATCGCTACAAGCCCGAACTGGATCGGCCACCGGGCCCCGACTGGGTCGCCACCGGCGAACGCAGCACCGATGCAAACGGTGTCGTCGCGGTGTGGTATCATCCCGCCACCGGCGAGCGTGCCTACGTGCGGGAAACGCGCACATCGTCATGATGAAGCTTGGCGCGCTGCTTGCAGCCAGGCGCAGGGGGGTGCTTCGGTGCGACGCATTCTGATTTTCATTCTGACCATCGGCGGCATCTCGGCCATCCTCATTGCGCTGACCCACATCATATTCGGCCCCCGCTCCATTCCGGGATCGGTTCCGGTGAATGCAACGATGGATAGCGAAGACCGCTTCTACGCCACCCTGTTCCTGGGCTACGGCATTGCCATCATGTGGTGCCTGCGGGCGATCGACCGGCGCGCGCAAATCATTCGTTTCCTGGCCGGGCTGCTGTTCGCCGGCGGCGTGGCACGCGTGGTGTCCATCGTGGAGGTCGGGCCGCCGAATACGCTGTTCGAGGCGCTGACCGCCGTCGAGTTCGTGGTGCCGGTATTGGTCTGGTACCTGTTACGCCGCATCGCCCATTAGCCGCACTTTCATCCGGAGTTTCATGCAATGATTCGTCATACTCTTTTCGCCGCAGCACTTCTATCCGCCGTTGTTCCCCAGACCATGCATTGCGCGCGTGCACAAAACTATGTGTTCAAGCCGGTCAAATTTCCCAAAGGCGAGCAAGCCGCACTTGCCGCCATCAACAACGGCAACATCGCCGTCGGCGGCACCTTCGCCGCGCAAGGCGACGTGCAGGCGTGCTTTGTGCTGGAAGGCAAAACGGTAATACCCCTGAACGATCCCAACGCGGTCAGCGGCACCGAATGTTGGAGTATCAACAATGCCGGTACCATCGTCGGCGACTACATCGATGGCAACGGCACCTATAACGGCTTCATCGACGTCAACGGCATATTCACCGACATCAATCCACCCGGCAGCGTCCACACGGCCGTCCTCGGCGTCAACGACAACAATATCGTAGTCGGCTTCTATCGCGACGCCGCGAGCCACAGCCACGGCTTCATGTTCGACGGCACCACCTACAAAACACTCGACATTAAGGGCGGCAAGGATACCGAAGCCTTCGGCATAAACGATGACAATGATTACACGATCGAGGCGGTGCTGTCGGATGGCAACGAACATTCCTACCTGGTGTCCGGCAAAACCAGCACCGAAATCGTGTTCCCCAACGAAACCCAAGTGTTCGGGCACCAGCTCAACAATCTCGGCCAGGTCGCCGCAACAGTGATCGACCCGAACGGAATCTTGCACGGCGGCATCTATGACAGCGCAGCGCAAGCCTACTACATCATCGACGATCCCAAGGCGGCCGCAACGCTCGCCTACGGCATCAACGATGCCCAAACACTCGCCGGCAGCTACCAAACCAAGCCCACCAAACCCAGCATCGCGTATGTCGCGGTTGGGACCCTGCCGTAGCAGGTTTAAGGAAGCAGGCCGCGGGCTCTGCCCCCTGGACCCCCGCGTCACGCGCAGCGTGCATTCGCGTGACGGGGTCCAGGGGCAGAGCCCCAGCCTGCTACCTTAGCCTGCTCCGGAACGACCCAGCGCGAAATCACAGGTTGCGTGGGGGCAATGGCTGGCATAGCGTTTTGGTGTTTCCCGGGGACGGGTGAGCGGTGGATGCCGAACCGGCGAAATGATTTGGGGCACACATCAACAAGAAGGGGACTTTCGATGAACCGCACGAGCTTTGTGGCCGCCGTTTTGCTGGCGGCGTTACCGGCGCACTATGCCGCCGCGCAAAAATATACTTTCAAGACCATCAAGGATGGCAAGGGGATGATGACGTCGATGCACGACATCAACGCCAGCGGCACGGCGGTGGGTGGCGTTTTCGCGGCTCTGGGCGACGTGCGCAACTGCTTTGTGCTGACGGGCAAGAAGAAGACGATGCTGAACGATCCGAACGCGGTGAACGGCACCGAATGTTGGGGTATCAGCAGCACCGGCACGATCGTCGGCGATTACGTTGACGCCAACAACGCCGATCATGGCTACATCTACGCCAACGGCACGTTCACCGACATTACACCGCCAAAGTCACAATATACCGTCGTTTACGGCGTCAACGCCTCCAATGTCGCGATTGGCTATTACATTGACGCCAAGGGCATATATTATGGCTTTCTGTACGACGGCACCAAGTACACCAAGCTGACCGTGAAGGGCGGCACGACGACGGAAGGTTTCGGCATTGACGATGCCGGCGACTATACGATTACGTCGGTTCTGTCGGACGGCTACACCCACTCCTACTTCGTGCAGGGCGGCACGCGGACGGAAATCCTGTTCCCCAACTACCAGCAGACCGTCTTGCACCACCTGAACAACAGCGGCCAGATTTCGGCCACCATCATCGATACGAGCGGCAATTATCATTGCGGTGTCTATGACAGCGTCGCGGACAAGTACTACACGCTTGACGATCCGAAGGGAACGATCACGATCGGCGACGGGATCAACGACAGCGCAACAGTGGTTGGCCGCTATCAGACCGCCAAAAGCGTAAGTTACGGCTACGTCGCCACCGGCAAGCTGTAATAAAAGGTCGGCCAGGGACCTCCCTGGCCACACCTTACAGCAGGCCGAATACTGGCTGCTTGTAATTGACCTCCACCAGGAACAGTCCTTCCGGGGGCGCGGTCGGGCCGGCGGCGCTCCGATGGGCAGCCGCCAGGGCCGTCTGCATGTGTTCCGGCTGCCAATAGCCCTCGCCGACCAGCTTGAGGCTGCCGACCATGTTGCGTACCTGGTGGTGCAGGAAGCTGCGCGCTGCGGTGCGCACCACCACGCAATCATCTTCGCGGTCTACATCCAGACGATCGAGGGTGCGCCATGGCGAGTTGGCCTGGCAACTTGCCGCGCGGAAACTGGAGAAATCGTGACGGCCAAGCAGGTGGCGCGCGCCTTCGGCCATGGCGGCGATGTCGAGCGCGTGCGGCACGTGCCAGGCACGGCCGGCCGCCAGCGCCGGACGGGCACGGCGGTTCAGGATAACGTAACGATACACCCGCTGCACGGCGGAGAACCTGGCGTTCCAATCGCCGGCCACGACCGCGGCCCGCAGCACGCAGACACGATGCGGTTTCATATGGAAATTCAGCGCCTGCGCAAGTTTGTCGGGCGCGATGTCGCGGGCGAGGTCGATGTGCGCCACTTGCCCGAGCGCGTGCACGCCGGCGTCGGTGCGGCCGGCCACCACCACGGCGACCGGGTTACCGGCGAGATGCGCCGCGGCGGTTTCCAGCACCGCCTGCACCGACAGCCCGTCCGCCTGGCGCTGCCAGCCGACGAAGCCCGCGCCATCGTACTCCACCAGCAGCGCGAAGCGGGTCATTTCAAGGTCAGGTTCAGCCCATCCGGCACGCCGCGCAGGAAGGCGGCGCCGTCCATGGCCGGCCGCCCCGGCCGCTGCGCGCGCGCCACGCGAAACGCGCCCCGGCCACAGGCGACGGTGAAATCCGGGCCCAGGACCCGGCCGGGTTCGCCGTGCCCGTCTGCCGGCGACCCGGCCAGGATCTTGATCGGTTCGGCGCCCAGCACGGCGAACGTTCCGGGCCACGGATTGAGTGCGCGTACCTGCCGGTCCAACGCTGCGGCATCGTGCCGCCAGTTGAGTTTGCCATCCTCCTTCGTCAGCTTCGGCGCATAGGTCGCGCCGTCGTCCGGCTGGGGCACCGAAGACGGCAAATCGGCGAGTGCCTGGACGATCAGGCGCGCGCCGAGCGCGGCGAGGGTGTCGTGCAGGTCGGGCGTGGTGGTTCGATCGCCGATCGGCACCGCCTCGCGCAGCAGTATCGGGCCGGTGTCGAGCCCGGCGTCCATGCGCATGATGGTAATGCCGCTTTCCGCGTCGCCGGCCAGGATGGCGGCCTGGATCGGCGCCGCGCCGCGCCAGCGCGGCAGCAGGCTGGCGTGGATGTTGAGGCAGCCGAGGCGTGGCGCGTCGAGCATCGCCGGCGGCAGGATCAATCCATAGGCGGCGACCACGGCGGCATCCAGGCCGAGTGCCGCGAACGCGGCGTGTTCGGCGGCGTCGCGCTTCACCCGCGCCGGCGTACGCACCGTCAGCCCCATCGCCGCGGCGGCAAGCTGCACCGGCGATGCTCTTACCGCATGCCCCCGCCCGGCCGGACGCGGCGGCTGGCTGTACACACAGAGAATTTCGTGGCCGGCATGATGCAGCGCCCGCAGCGCCGGCACGGCGAAATCCGGGCTGCCCATGAAGGCCAGCCTCAAGCAAGTGCTTTCTGTTTCTGTTCCTTGGCCAGCCGCCGCAGCAGGATGTTGCGCTTGAGGGCGGACAGGTGGTCGACGAACAGCACGCCGTCCAGATGGTCGATTTCATGCTGCATGCAGGCGGACAGCAATCCCTCCGCCTCCACCTCGTGGCGCTTGCCGTCCACGTCCATGTAGCGCACCCGCACCGCGGCGGGTCGGCTGACATCGGCATATTGGTTCGGCAGCGACAGGCAACCTTCCTCGCGGGTGGCCCAGTCCTCGCTCACGCGCAGGATTTCCGGATTTATCATGGCAAACGGGCGACGGACCTCGTTGCTCTGCAAGTCGATCACCGCCAGCCGCAACCCGACATCAACCTGCGGCGCCGCCAGCCCGATGCCCGGCGCCTTGTACATCGACGCGAACATGCGCGGCACCAGAATGCGTACGCGGTCCATATCGGCGTCCGTCACCGGACGCGCCTTGGTCTTCAATGTTTTATGCGGCGCAATCAGGATCGGCAGCAGCGTCGCATCTGCCTCGCTTTCACTCATCGCCTGCATCTACCCCAAGCGAAATGCCAAATGCCAGGGTGAGTGTGTTCAAGCCGGAACCGGCCCTCAGCCCGCCAGCTGCGGGCTTAGGCAGGCACGCCGGCTCGAACGACCGTGCTTACGCGGGCACCTCTAGGCGATTCTACTTGCAATCGCCCCCCGACATGCCGAAATCGTGCGATACACAGGGTGCCGTCAGGGCCCTGCCCATACCGCGCTTCGCTCACACGAGGAGGCTTCGCGCATGACGACCCGCGTGTTTACGTCCCCGCTTTTCCTGGGGTTCGACCATCTCGAGCAGATGCTGGAACGCGCGAGCAAGAACGCGTCGGACGGGTATCCACCCTATAACATCGAGCAAACCGGCCCGGCCGGGCTGCGCATCACCCTGGCTGTCGCGGGGTTCACGATGGACGACCTGCAAATCACGCAGGAAGACAACCAGTTGGTCATTCGCGGCAGGCAGAATGACGACTCGCAGGGCCGTGTGTTCCTGCATCGAGGCATCGCTGCCCGTCAGTTCCAGCGTGCCTTCGTGATGGCGGAAGGGATCGAGGTAAAAGGCGCGTGGTTGGACAATGGGTTGCTGAATATCGACCTGGCCCGGCCGCAGCCGGAGGCGAAGGTGCGGCACATCGAAATTGCCCGTCCGGAACGCACCCGGGTATCGAAGGTTGTAGATGCGGGATGAGGCACAACATTTGCTAAATAAGACTGACGCTTGGTGGCGGACTTAGGGCACGCTGCAGGAGCGCGATCGTTTGGCGCAGGCGATTCGTGTAGGAGCAATTTGATGAATGAACCCGTTGACAAGGAACTGCCGCAGATTGCGGTCAATATCCGCCATTTGTCGGCAGAACAATTTTCAGCCCTGGGCGTGTCGCAGATGGCTTACGTCAAGCAGGTCGTGATGAACGGCGCCCCCGCCTTCGCCATCCATGGCGCGGACGGCACGCCAATGGCGGTCGCCGATGATGAGGCAGTCGCCCGCGCCGCCATCGTGCAGCACGAAATGGTGCCCGCCAGGGTTCATTGACAGGGTTCATTGATCGGGTTCACTGACCGTCGCGGCGTAAAATAACGGGCAGCCGCATCATGGTGCGTCGTTCGGTCGGTCGCGTGAAAACCCAGTTTGGCGGCAACCCGGAGCGAGGCCGCGTTGTCCGCATTGACAAGGGCACACCGTTTCGCCCGGCGGCAGAACCTGATCCCGCCAGCGTAGGGCCTCGCGGCCCGCCTCAGTGAAGGGGCGCACAAGGCGTTACTTGCCTTGCATCGCGTTGGTCATCGCCGCGACCCTGGCGGCGAGATCGCCTTGCGCGGCCAAAAAGCCGGTCAGCACCCGAACCGGATCGCCGCCATCCTGCGTCGCGGCCACGGCAACCACCACCGGCGCCGGACCGCTGCCTCCCAACATGTCGCGCGCCAGACGCGCCCGCGCGCGCAATCCGCCCAGGCTTGGCGCGCCATCCACAAACAAGATCGTTGCCACGGCGCGGCCCGGCCGCAGGTCGCGCTGGAGCAGCCAGCGGGACGGCGCGGCCTCGCTGACCGCGCCGGGCAGCCATAATACGCCCACATCGAAGTCCGCGACCGGCAGCAGCAGATGCGCCTGCGTCTGTGCCGTCATCACCACACGGGAGGGATCGACACCACGGGGCAGTCTCAGCACGCGCGCCGAAAGCCGGGCGCTGCCGCATGCAAAATCCTGCAGCACGAGCCCAGCCGCGGGGTGCGTCGACGTCGCGGTGCAGCCGGACGGCGTCAGCAGAATCGCTGCCGCTGGTCCGGCCGGCGTCGCACGACCTTCCAGCACCAGCGCGACGGCAGGCCCTGCCGCCGCCAGCAGCAATACCGGCCAGACCGCGTAGGCGACGCGCATCCCAGTGCCGGAGGGCGGGATCGGCGCCGGCGCGGGCGGCGGCGGCGCATCCTGCCGGAACGGCATGCCCAGCGCTGCCAACGCGGCAATCACCATGGCGAAGAACAGCCATCCGTAAAGAAGATGGTCGGTCGCCGCCGCCTGCGCGCTGCCGAGCGCATGGCCCAGCAGCACGATGCCCAACGCACGCAGACCGTTCGCCACCACCGGCACCACGCAGGAGGCTGCGACAAAGGCCAGGCGTCGCCAGGACGACGTGAACATGGTGAGCGCATACAGCACCCCGAACGCGATGCTGGCGATCAGGAAGCGTAGCCCCGCACAGGCCTCCGCCACATAGAAGGCGCCTTCGGGGATGTCGATCGTATTGCCGGTTTCCCGATGGGCGATGCCGAACAGGTCGAGCCCATGCGAGATGAACCCGGTGGTAAAGCCCTGCAGTGCCGGCGTGATGAAGGCGCCGAACGGTACCAGGAACACCAGATAAAGAAACGACGCCGCCAGGGCCGACCACAGGCGAGGCCCAAACGCGGCGAGCAGCAGCACTTCGACGAAGCCGATCAGCGCCAGTTGCCGGCCTTCCATGACGCCGAGCAAATCGGCCACCAGCCACATCGCGACCAGCGGCAGCGCCAGCCACGACAAAGCCGCGCGTGGCGCCATGGTTGCGGCCGCGGCCTGCCCGCGCCGCTCGTAGCCGAGGAAAATCGCGATCGGCAGGATCAGCCAGCAATGTCCATAGGCGGTGGAGCTGTTCCACACGCGCACGGCGGCGCCGATTTCGGTGTGGAACAGCAGCTGCAGCACCAGCGCGGACAGCGCCAGCGCGGGCGCCGCCGGCCACAGGCGCGGTCCAAGGATGGGCCACAGCGCGGCTCTCATCCGACGCCGCGCACCAGGAATGGCCCGATCGCATTGGCCACCGACAAGGGCAGCCGCTTCCAGGCCGCAATCATCAGCCGGTATTTCGGATTGAGCGGGTTGGTCTGCGGGATCTGCCGTCCGGGCGCCACGTGGAACCGATAGCCCAGCGGCGCCGGCGCAAATCCCCAGTTCTTCTTGAACGCATAACTGCCAGTATCGACCTTGCTGCGGCCAAAGTCGAACCGGCGGCAGCCGCGCGCCGCGGCGTGGCGCATCACCGACCAATACATGAAGTCGTTGGCCGCCACGGTACGCGCCGCCGCCGTGCCGCCGCCGTAGTACGGCAGCACTTCATCGCGCCAATAGAAATTCATCACCGCGGCGACGTCGCGGCCTTCATGGGCGATGGTCACCACGTCCATGGCGTCGGCGAACGCCTCCGCCAGGATGCGAAAATACCGCCTGGCGAACACCGGCGTGCCGAGATTGCGCACGCTCTCGGCGTAAATGCGGTGCAGGCCGTCCACGTCCTTGCCGACACGCGATTGCAGCCCGCGGTCGATGCCCTTGCGCACCATCGCCCGTTGCTTGCGTGGAATGGCTTTCAGGTTGGCCGCGTCGTCGCCGGTGATCGGCCGCCGGAACGTGACGTAAAGCCCCTCGCGCCTCTGCCAACCGGCCTGGTCGTACGGCGCGCCCGGATCGGCCAAGAAGCGCAATTCCGTCGCCGCCGCGCCGAGCGTGTCGCCAAGTGACGCCGCATGCGCGGCCAGGGCCTCGGCAATCGAGGGGTCCTCAGCCAGCGGCCCGCCATAGACGCAAAACGGCAGGCTGATGAGCGTGTGGCCGAACAAACGCGTCTTGACCTGCGCCAACGGCAGCACGCCCGCAATGGCGCCATCCTGCTCCGCCACCAGATAATGTGTGCCGTGGCCAAACGCGCGCTCGATGACGTGGCGCCAGGCCGCGCGGTGAAAGAATGTGGCGGCCGGGTGGGCGTTTACGTAGCGGTCCCAGGCTTCGTCTTGATTACGTAGCAAATTAATTTTCATGGCCGCTTTCGTAGAAGAAGGCCGGGGCTCTGCCCCTGGACCCCGTCGTGCGCAGCACGCATTCGGGTGCGTGCGCAGCACGCATTCGGGTGACGGGGACAAGTCCCCAGACCCGATTTTTTAAAGGCACCTATCTGCCAGGGCTGCCGCGAACACTTGATCTACGCGGTTCCAGGCAAAGTCGCGCAGTAGCCGGACCAATCGTGACTGCATCAGGCTCAAATTCAGGTAGTGCCGAAACTTTGCCGTGCGCGGCGCGGCCTCGACGCGCGGCTGTCCGGGATCGATTTCCCACGGATGCGTGTAGAAAATGCCGGCCGCGTGCTCACGGCGATTGAACCGTTGCAGCGCCGCACGATACGCCACGTACGGCAGCAACCGGAAATACCCGCCGCCCGCGCACGGAAAATTGCGCCCCGCCGCACGCACCGTCGTCATCGGTATTTCCAGCAGCACGCCGTTCGGACGATACGGAAACCGTGGCGCGTCCGGCACGCCATACAGATCGTGCCGCACCGGGTATACGCTGGAACTGTAGCGATAACCCTGTTCCGTCAGCACATCGAACGCCCAGGGATTGCGGCTGTTGATGGAAAACGTCGGCGCCCGGTATCCCACGACGGGAACGCCGCCGATATCCTCCAGCAATTTGCGGGCGCTGCCGACGTCTTCGGCGAACGCCGCCGGCGTTTGTTCGTGCGCCAGGCGGTGCCAGTAGCCGTGGCTGGCAAGCTCGTGACCGGCAGCGACGATTCGTCGCACCAGCGCAGGATGACGCTCGGCAACCCAGCCCAGCGTAAAAAACGTTGCGGAGATGCCGGCGTCGGCGAACATATCGAGGATGCGGTCAGTGTTAGCCTCGACCCGCCGTTCCAGCCCCTCCCAACTGTCGCGCGAAATAGTGCCCGCGAATGCCTGAACCTGAAACCAGTCCTCCACGTCGATCGTCATAGCGTTCGTGTGTGCCGGTAACGCCGCGCTGACGGTCATCTGACGCGGTTTTCCTGCGCGCCGGTGCTCATGGCCCAGCGGCCACGCAGTTCCGGTGCCCGGCAAAACCACGCCAGCTCGACGTTCCGGACACATACTCAACTCGAGTCAAAAGTTTTTTGGTTCTTTTTTTCAAAAAAGAACTGCTTCCTTGCGTCCTCAAAACCGCTTCGTAACGCTTACCGTAACGGTATTGTTGGACTCATTATACCCGTTTATTGCAAAACCATTGATAAAGTACGTGCCGGCGTAAGTCAGCGACCCGCTGAGGGTATTGGTGAACAGCTTTGTCAGGCTGGCCGACGCCAGCACGGCGGCCGAGCTCTCCGCCACGACGGCCGCGTTGCGCGAATGGTCGTAGCCCGCATAGAGGTTGCTGATCAGGGTGGGCGTGAGATCGTGCCGCCAATCGACGCCGGCGACATAGTTGACCGACGTGTTGGAGGTCAGCAGCCCGAATTCGGTGAGTTCGGGGTTATTCAGGCCCAGATCATTCAGAATGCTGGTTGGCAGCCCGTACGGATTACCGACCAGCGTGCTGCGTTCCCAGTAGAACGACGCCGTCATCAAGTCGCGGTCGCCGACATAGGCTGCCGTCGCGTCGAACCGGCGCACCCGGTTGAGCGCCTGGTTGCCAGCGAACAGGCCGGTGCTGCCCAGAAGCGGGGCGGCGACCAGGCCGGACGCTTCGGCGCCGGTGGCGCCCAGATTGCCGGCGAGCAACTGCGCCTGCTGATCCTGATCGAAGCTTGTGATGCCCTCCGAGTAGCCGCCGAAAATGCGGATATGCGGCGTTGCCTGCCACGAACCGTAGACGTAGGGCGACCCGAACCCATCGACGTAACGGTATTCCGCCACCAGCACGCTTGTCGGGCCCGGCGTCACGCGCACGCCGGCGGCCCATACGCCGCCCACATACCGAAAGCCCGCTTCCGGATAGTTGGTGTTCTCGTAACCGATTTCGCCAAGCAGGGCGAGCCAGCGATTGACCGCGTAGCTGGCATCGTCGGTCACCAGGATGCGATGACCGTCGGCCAGTTCGCCGGACCCGTCGTACCAGCTCGCATCGACACCGATCCGGTCCTGCAGGCGTTGCAGGTCCTGCCCGGTGGTGAAGCTGGCGAAGGCGCGCTTGGTGGCGAGCCATGAGCTGCCGTAATCGTAGGATGTCGCCAGCGGCACCAGAACGCCCGGCTGGTTGAGGTAGTTTGGCGCATCGACACCGGAATAAAGATAGCCGACGCCGGCTTGCAGCGTGCCGGTGCCGCCGAATGTGTGATCGATATAGGGGCTGACGGAGGCGGTGCCGATCGTCTCGCGTTCGTCGGGCGACAACAGCACCGTATTGAATTCGCCGAGCCCGCCGAACACCGGCTGCTGCGAAATCGAGCCGCGCGCATCGAAATACAGCCAGCCGGGCACCAGCGTTGCCAGTGCGTCGCCGGCGGCATTCTGGCGGAACTGCGAGTAATTGCTGTTCTCGGCGAAGATTTCGCCCACCGGCGCGTAATTCAGGGTGACCTGAAGGCGTTCGGTATTGCCCAGCAGGGTGACGTTCGGTTCGATGAGCGTCACAAAATCCGAGCCGGCACGCTCATTTATGAGCGGACCGGAGCCCGCGGCCAGGGCGGCGTCGTCGGTCCATTCCTCGGCCACGGTCAGCACGGGAATGATTTGCCAGTTCGGTCCGATCTGATCGCCGCGTGGCGACTGTTGGGTATCGCCGAATGCATCGAGCAACTGGGCGCGCATGTCGGAGGACGATGGGTTCACACCCATGGTCGGCAGCACGGTATCGGCGAACGCCGGCGGCGGCGGCGCCAGATTGACGTCGGGTCCGCTTGCGTCTCCGGTTTGGCCCGCGCCCGGCGGCGGGCCGCCGGCCGGGGCCGTCCCGGAATCGGGTCCGTTATCGGCGTAAGCATCGCCGGGCGGGTCGGCTTGCTGGGCGAAAGCGGTGGGGGGCGCCAGCAGCGTCACCAGGGACGCGGAAAATGTGCACGCCAGGAGCCGTTTACTGGCGCTTCGTGGTTCGCCCCGGACTCGGATCATGGAAACCTCAAATGGCCGTTTTGGCCTGCGGTGGCGGCGCATTGGGCCGCGCGTAATAATCGCCATAATAACTATAGGAGCCGAACGAGGAACGTTGCCGCCCGGCCACCTTGTTGAGCATCAGCATAACCTTGTGCGCGCCGCGGATCAATTCGAGCGCCGCTTCGAGCTCCAGCCGCTGGGTGCGGCTGGCTTCCACTACCATAACGATCTGCCCGACGGAAGGTGCCAGCACACTGGGGTCTGACGTGGAGAGCAGCGGCCCGGCGTCCAGCACCAGGGTTGCGTCCGGCATGGCGACCGAGAGCAGGTCGACCACTTCCATGAGCGGGCGGCGGCGTTGTTCGAAGTCGGCGAAGCTGGGCGGAATGCCGATCGGAATGATCGACAGGCCGGGCACCGGCGTTGGGACGGCCAGATCGGCCGGGTGGATTTGCGGGTCGGCGGCGAAGTCGAACAGGCCGGGCTGGAGGCGGAGGCCGACCAGTTCGGAGAGGCAGCCTGGTTTGAGGTCGGCATCGATGATGACCACGGGGCGTGCCGCGGTTTGCGCCAGCGAGGCGGCGAGATTGACCGATGAGAAGCTTTTGCCTTCGGCGGGTTTGGTGCTGGTGATGAGCACGGTGTTGGCGTTGCGTTCGCCGGCTTGCAGGGTGGCTTTGATGATCCCGTTCAGGCGGCTGGCGCAGATGCGGAATTCGTCGCCGAGACGGGTGCGGCCTTCGTCTTCGACGATCAGGCCGGCCTGCGTCATTTGGGCGATGGTGCGCGGGCTGGGGCGGGTGAGCGCGGTGGGGCGCTCGTAGGTGGTGGGGCTGTCCATCACACCGGCCCGCCAAACTTCATCATCACCCCACCCAGCGCCAGCAGCAGCAACGCAAACACCCCCCCAAACAACCCCACCTGCTTTAACCTGTC